>Ga0335069_10011120_pt1 | contig 12724 bp, 16 predicted proteins | sample Lox_Sample_11_FD_206714 | JGI IMG/M metagenome (GOLD analysis project Ga0335069, IMG submission 206714) | Soil microbial communities from Loxahatchee National Wildlife Refuge, Florida, United States - Lox_Sample_1.1 | ecosystem: Environmental > Terrestrial > Soil > Wetlands | place: USA... | reverse complement strand
TGCGCGCCGGCGACCAGATCGTTCGCATCGATGGCAACGATGTGGGGGCCGACCTCGCCGGGGCGATCGCTCGCATGCGCGGTCTCTCCGGAAGTCTGGTCTCCCTCTCCGTGCGCCGCGACGGAAACCCGGAGCTCTTCGAGTTCGCACTGCGCCGGGAGCAGGTCGAGGTGCACAGCGTTCTCGCGCAGACTCTCGAGCCCGGTTTCGGCTACCTGCGCATCACCACCTTCAGTGAGACCACCTCACAGGACGTGTCCAAGGCGATTTTGCACCTGAAACGCGACAATCCCTACGGACTCGAGGGCTTAGTGCTCGATCTGAGAAACAATCCAGGTGGCGTACTGGAAGCCGGCGTGGCCGTCGCGGATGCCTTCCTGGACTCCGGGGTCATCGTGAGCGCCGACGGCCGCACTCCCGAGGCACGCTTCCAGATGGAGGCGATCCATGGGGATCTCCTTCATGGAGCTCCGCTCGTCGTGCTCGTGAATGGGGGCTCCGCCTCGGCCTCCGAGATCGTGGCGGGAGCGCTCAAGGACCACGGCCGTGCGCTGCTCGTCGGGCGTAAGACCTACGGCAAGGGCTCGGTGCAGACGGTGCTGCCGCTCTCGCGGGGCGGCGCCGTGAAGCTCACCACCTCGCGCTACTTCACCCCCTCCGGAGCGTCGATTCACGGTAAGGGCATCGTCCCGGACGTGGTTCTCGAGGGCGTCGGAGACCCGCCGGCGGAGCTGAATGCGACGATCGCAGCGCCGCTCACCGCGCGGGACGCGGACGTGCGCGCGGCACTCGCTGTCCTCAAGGAGACTGCCGCGACGCCGCACCTGGTCCCGGTCGTGAGCCGCGACTTCGTCCCCTGAGCCACGCAGGAGCAGTCCGCTCGCTGCGGCGCGCTGCGCGGCTTTCCCCTTGGAGCTATCCTCCGGCGCCATGCTGGCCTGGCTCATCGACCTGGTGCTGCATCTCGATCGGCATCTGGTCGAGCTGCTCGCGCGCTATGACCTCTGGATCTACCCGATCCTCTTCGCGGTGATCTTCGCGGAGACCGGGCTCGTGGTCACGCCGTTTCTGCCCGGAGATTCGCTGCTGTTCGCGGTCGGCGCGCTCGCCGCCGTCGACACGAGCGGCACCCTGCGCGCTCCGGTCGCGAGTCTCGCGCTCGGCACCGCCGCGGTGCTCGGCAACACCGTGAACTACGGCATCGGGCGTGCCATCGGGCCGCCGGCCTTTTCCGGCCGCTATCGCCTGCTCAGGGTCGAATACCTGCGGCGTACCGAGGAGTTCTTCCTGCGGCACGGCGGTCTCGCAGTTCTCCTGTCGCGCTTCGTCCCGATCGTGCGCACCTGCGCGCCCTTCGTGGCCGGTATCGGCCGCATGCCCTTCGGCCGTTTTCTCGCCTACAACCTGGTCGGCGGGTTTGCGTGGGTGCTGCTCTTCATCTGGGGCGGGTATCTGTTCGGCAACATTCCCTTCGTCAAGCTGCACTTCGGGCTGGTGACACTCCTCATCATCGCCGCCTCGCTCATCCCGCTCCTCCTGGCGCTGCGCGGCACGCGGACCCGGGCGCCCTGACTAGCCGCCCGCGAGGATCGCGCGGATCACGCCGATGAGGGCGCCGATGAGGAGCGTCACGGTGGGAATCGCCGAGAGCACGAAGCCGGCGTGCCGCGACTCCGGAGCCTGCACATAGCCGCGGAAATACAGCGCACGACCGAGGATGAAGAGTGCGCCGAGCGCGGCCGCGGCCCAGGCGTTGATGTAACGGGCAAAGAGCAGGATCGAGGGCAGGAACACGATCAGCTGCTCGAGCGTATTCATCTGGACGCGCACATAGCACTCGAACACCGGGTGGCCCGTCATCGCCGGCGCCGCCACCTTGTAGCGGGTGCGGGCGCTGCCCACGGCGTAGCCGAACAGCAGGAACTCGAGCACCGCGAGCAGCATCACCAGTTGCACGTACGCCATGAGACCTCCGGTTTTGTGCCACCGAGGATGGCACAATGCCGACATGGGTGACAGGGAGCGGGGCTACGCACATCGCGTCGACGTGCTCGCCGACGCGAGCGAGGTGTGGCGGGCGCTCACCGACCCGACACAACTCCCCCGCTGGTGCTCGCCGCAGGCGGTGATTCAGCCGCGCCAGGGAGGGCTGTTCCGCGCGAGCGTCGATCGTGTCAGCGAGTTCGAGGCGCGGATCGACGTGTTCGATCCGGGCCGCAGGCTCCGTCTGCTGTATCTGCCCTCGAGCGCGCTCCCACCGGCTGCGACCGTGATGGTGGATGATTTCATACTCGACCGCGCGCCCGGCGGGACCATCGTGCGCCTGCTCGGCTCGGGTGTGTCGGGTGCACCCGAGTGGGATACTCAATACTGGCGGCTGCGCACCAGCTGGCAACAGGCCCTGGCGCGGCTGAAGGTGTTCGTCGAAAAACAGCTGAGAACGGGAGCACCGGGATGATGGGATTTGCGCTGCGCACGGTCATCACTGCCATTGGCCTGTGGCTCGCCACGCAGTGGGTGCCGGGAGTGAGTGTCGACAGCGTCGGCACCTTGATCCTCGCGGGGCTCCTCCTCGGGGTGGTGAATGCGATCATCCGGCCGATCGCCTTCGTCCTCACGCTGCCCATCACGCTGCTGACGCTGGGTCTCTTCCTGTTCGTGCTCAACGCCGCGATGGTGTGGCTGGTCGCGGCGATCCTCCCGGGCTTTCACGCACCCTGGTTCATGCCCGCTTTCCTCACCTCCATCATCGTGTGGCTCACCGGTTGGGTCGGCTCCTGGCTCATCGGGCAACGCGGCTTCGAGCGCTACGCGCGCCGTTGAGCCGCATCGTGGCCGCGAGGTTTTGCGGGGCGGCGGAGCTGATCCTCGGCCGCGCTCCCGTCACGGGCTCATCGGCACCCCACGAGTCGCCGGTGGCGGGGGCTCCGTGAGGAGTGCGCGTCCCAGCCAGCGGTAGAGCAGATAGATGACGACGGCGAAGGCAATGCCGCCGAGCCAGACGGCAGCGCTGGCGGCGAAAGCGTCGCCGACGAGCGCGAGGGGAAAGTCGCGTCCCGAGAAAGCGACGAGACCCGCGACCAGCACCCCGATGAGTCCCTCTCCCACGATCATGCCGGAGGCGAGCAGCACGCCGAGCTGCTTGGTGGCCTCGCTCCGCGGACGGCGGTCGGCGCTGCGGTCGAAGATCCAGCCGGCCACTGCACCGACGACCACCATGAGGGTGCTCTGTGTCGGCAGATAGATGCCGAGGCCGACTGCGAGCGGGGAGAGGTGGGCCCCGGGTCTCACGCGTCGCAGCAGCGCATCGGCGGCGATGATCGCCACGCCGATGACGCCGCCGGTCTCGATGAGACTCCAGTCGATGTTGTTCTGGATGACGCCCTGGGCGAGCGCCGAGATGAGCCCCGCCTGCGGTGCCGGTAACGGGTGCTGGTGTGTCCCGGGCGCACCGGCAAAACCGTAGGCGCGGTTCAGAAGGTCGAGTATGGGCGGAATGATCGCGGCGCCGGCGATCACGCCGATGACGAGAGCGGTCTGCTGCTTCCACGGAGTGGCATCCACCAGCTGACCCGTCTTGAGGTCCTGGAGGTTGTTGTTCGCGATCGTCCCGCAGGCGAACACCACCGCGGTGACGAAGAGCGCATAGGCCACGAGTGCCTTGCCAGTCTCCCCCGAGGAGTCCATGTGCAGACCCAACACGAGTATCAGCCCATAGCCGATGACGGCCAGGATCCCGATGCCCGAGAGCGGACTGTTGGATGAGCCGATGAGCCCCGCCATGTAGCCCACCACCGCCGAGACGAGAAAGCTCATGATGGCGACGTAGAGCACGCCGGTCGCCACGAGAAAGCCGAGGTGCTGACCGAGTCCGCTGTTGACGACGAACTGAGCGAGCAGCACCCCCACCGGCAGCACGCACAGGAGCGAGCCGAGGCCGACGATGCCGATCGGTATGTCCTGCTCGGTGCGCGGCAGAACCGCCGCGTTGCCCTGCGCGCGGGTGCGCGCCGCGGCCATGGCCGAGCGCAGCCCCGCGACCACCGGATTGACGAGCTTGGCGAGCGTCCATATCGCAGCCACACCGATGGTGCCCGCGCCTACGAAGCGCACCTTGTGACTCCAGGTGTCGTGCGCCAGCGTGTCGATCGGAATCCCGAGCGCGCCGGGCGTGAGCGCAGAGAAGTGCGGCACGCCCCATACCCAGGCGATGAGTGCGCCCACCAGCATGGCGATGCCGACCCAGAGGCCCACCAGGTGCCCGATGCCGAAGAGCGCGAAGGAGAGGAAGAAGTCATAGCCCGACACGCCCTGGCCCACGCGGAAGTTGCGCGCGACGTCGCTCGCAAAGATGCGCGTCGCCGTGATCAGGGAGAACGCTCCGGAGATCACCGATCCCCACACGAGCGCGGCGAGACCGGCGCGGGTCTCCTCGAGCCCGCGGCCGAGCTCGCCGCTGCCGCACTTCAGTACCTCGGCGCATGCCACCCCCTCGGGGTAGGGAAGGTCCGACTGCGTGACGAGTGCCCGTCGCAGCGGGATCGAGTACATGACGCCGAGCACGCCACCGAAGACGCAGATGGCGCAGGACACCCAGTAGGGGAAGCCGGTCCACCAGCCGATCATCACCATCCCGGGCAGCACGAAGATGATGGAGGAGAGCGTGCCCGCGGCGGAGGCGACCGTCTGCACGACGTTGTTCTCCTGGATGGTCGCGTCGCGCATGCTCCGCAGCACGGCCATGGAGATCACCGCGGCGGGTATGGAGGTGGCGAAAGTGAGGCCCGCCTTGAGTCCGAAATAGACGTTGGCGGCGGTGAAGACGAGTGTTATCAAAACGCCGAGGACCAGCCCCCGCAGGGTCAGCTCGGCCCGCAATTCCTTCATACCGGTCGCTCTCCCCCGCGGATCTGAGCCCCATGGTTACAGACCGGACCCCTGCGCCGCCACTGGAATGTAGCTATGCTCTGCGTCGCAGCTTCGCGGGGGAGCGTCGAAAAGGAACAACAATCATGGGCAAGGTATTCCTCGGCTTCATCGTGGCCATCGTGCTCGGATTCGTGGCGTTCACGTGGCTCACGCTCCACTGGTCGTACTCGGACGGCCAGCGCGCAGGCCTGCTGCAGAAGTTCTCCCGCCGGGGATGGATCTGCAAGACCTACGAGGGCGAGATGGTTCTCGCGACCGTTGCCACCGTGAATGCCGAAAAATTCATATTCAGCGTGCGCGATGAGGAGATTGCCAAGCAGCTCATCGCCGATATCGGCCAGCACGTGACGGTGCATTACGAGCAGCACAAGTGGATTCCGACCTCCTGCTTCGGCGATACGCAGTACTTCGTCACTTCGGTGCAGCTGACCGGAGTGTCGCAACCCGCGCCGCCGCAACCCGCGCCGCCGCAGGCCGTGCCGCCGCAGGCCGTGCCGCCGCAGGCCGTGCCGCCGCAGCCGATGACGCAACAGTAAGGCCGCAGCGCGCGGCCGGGTCACGGGCTCTGGAGCTCGACGGGCTTGCCGTGCGGAGTGCTTCGGTAGGCCGGCTTGCCGTGCGGAGTGCTTCGGTAGGCCTCGGCCCACGCTTCCTTGCAGCTGCGGAGCTCCTCGGACCCGCTGAGTCCCTTCGCCACCACGAGCCGCTCGAGCGTCGCGAGCCAGCAGTGGTAATACTGCGAGCCATCCGCGGGCTCGCCGCGCGCCGCGCTCGCCTTGATCTCATCGGCCAGAGCCGCGGCCCATTCCTTCCAGGTGAAGTGGCCCTGGTGTGACAGCGACACGGCGAGCGCGAACGCGGCGGCCTGCCACGGCTCGGCGAACACGGGTCCTTCGGCGCTGTGCGGGATCCCCGCCAACGCCGCTAGCGGCGCCGGCTGCACCGTGCTCTCAGGCGGGCTCGAGGTGCTCATCCCACAGATCCACATAGACCGAATCGTGCGCCGGCGCATCGCTTCCCCAGAGCTCGCGCGCCGCGAAGCGCACCGAGTACACGTGCTGCGGGCTCTCGCCGTGGCCCTGCACGAGGCTGTCGTTGAAGACGAAAACCCCGTGGTCGCTCGCGATGGTGCCGGCCCGGCCGCGCACGTAGCGCGGCAGGCGCGTGTGCCCGGTCGGATTGAGGTTGCGGGCGCGCACGCGCTCGCCCACGTGGAACTGCGCCACCGCGGGCACATCACGGCGTGAGGAGAAGCCACGCGCGATCGTGGCGCGTACCTGCGCGGCGTGAAGGACCTTCCGGCCCTTGTCGTTGCCGCCCGCGGCGGTTCCGCTCGCGAGCTCGGCGCGCGTGACGAGGCCGTTCTTCACCAGGAGCTCCGAGAGCGAGTGCAGCCAGCGCTCGTAGTAGCTCATGCGCAGATACTCGGCCGGCGGGATGAGCTCGCGCTCATAGCGGCCGGAGCCGGCGGGCCAGCCCCCGTCGATGGCGTTGTACATGGCGTAGACCCGACCTTCCCAGGGCGCGTGGAACACCGGCTCGTCCTTCTCGATGCGCACCGGCCCCATGTCCTGCAGGCCGCCCATGTCGTGGATACCGTTCATGCGGGCACGCTGCCGGCGGGTGGCGCGACGCGCGCGATGCCGACCATGGCATCACGCGTCACGAGTGCCGCGAGCTCACTCTCGGTGAGCTTCTCGGTGCCTGGCGGCCGCTCGGGGAGGACGAGGTAACGCACCTCCGCGGTGCTGTCCCACACGCGCACCTCGATGTCGGGCGGGAGCTCGAGACCGAGCTCCCGCAGCAGTCCCCGCGGGTCGATGACCGAGCGCGCACGGTAGGCCGCGGACTTGTACCAGACCGGCGGGAGTCCCAGCACCGGCCAGGGGTAGCAGGAGCAGAGCGTGCACACGATGAGGTTGTGCACGCGCGGAGTGTTCTCCACCACCACCATGTTCTCGCCTTCGGTACCGCCGTAGCCGAGCTCGGCGATCGCGGCCGTCCCATTCTCGAGCAGCCGCCGCTTGTAGTCCGCATCCACCCAGGCGTGCGCGACGACGCGCGCGCCGTTGCGCGGACCGATCTGATGCTCGTAAGTGTCGACGAGCTCATCGAGCGCCGCACGATCGACGAGCCCCCGGCCGACGAGGACCGATTCCAGCGCCTTGGTGCGCAGAGCGGGATCGGACGGTAGGTCCTGGTGCTCAGCGTCGTGCGCGTGCCCGGGCTCGCCCGCAGCGCCGAGACCCGGAGTCATCGAGGCTCCCGCTGCAGTGAGCGCCGTCGTGAGGAGCTCGCGGCGTGTGGTTGGCATTGCAGTCCCCGGAGCGCAGCGCCGTCGTGGTAGTGCGTTATGCCCACAGCGTACTCCTGCGCCAGGGGGCTTAAAACAGCAGCGCCGCCCGAAGGCGGCGCCGTGGCTGTGCGATGCGGCCTGGGATCAGGCCGTGCGCTTACGAGCGAAGATGCCCAGCCCCCCGATGCCGCTCAGCAGCAGCCACAGGGCTGCGGGAAGCGGTACCGGGTTGCTGACCGATTGGAGCTCCCAGTAGCCTCCGTCCGCGACGGCCGGGATGATGGGGGCGACAGTCGTCGCGTTGAACGTGTTGTCGCCATTGCCGATGCCGTTCGCGTAGGTCGCACCTGCGGTACCGGCGGCGTTCGCAATCATGAAGTGCGAGCCCTGCGCCGTGGTTCCCGACATGGTGAAGGCGCTGACGAGGTAGTACCCGGCGCCGGGCGTGCCGTACGCACCGCTCGCCGGAGTATCCAGGCCGCTGGTGACCCAGGCCGTGCTGGTGACGGACTTGGTGCTCACGTTGGAGAGATTGACCGACAAACCATCCGCGGCCGTGTACGTGAGGCCCGTGATCTCTGCGCTCGTCGCCGGGCTGCTCGAGTAGTACGGACCGAAGTTCGGCGGGTTGTTCGGACCGCCGAGTGAGAATGACGGCAGGGTCAGCTGCAGGGTGCCAGTCGCCACGGTGGTCGCCGCCGAGGTGGGATTCTCGCTGGTCGGTACCCAGTCGAAGGTGGCGATCACCGAAGCCTGTGCCGCCAGGGGGAAAGCAAGGGCTGCGAGTACCGGCAGTACCCGGGCGGAGCGGGCCAATGGTCCCCTGAATCTCATAACGAACGCTCCGGATGGTTTTTTCGCTTATAGCGAGGGCGAAGGTTAGTCCGGCACCTGTGACACCGGCGTGACTGCCTCGTGAAACCGCTCGTCGCTGCAGTGCAGCCTGCCGATGCGCCAGGGGCAGTCAGCGCACGCCGGCCATCATGCGCTTGAGCAAGGGAGTGAGCAGCAGCATGACCGCCCCGGCGAGGCAGCCGTACACGAAGATGCGCAGGAACAGCGCTGGTAGCGATTCGAGATGACTCGCGTCGTACTGCCCGGTGAGCTGCCCGGCCAGGTTCCCACCGAGCGCGAGCGACAGGAACCACAAGCCCATCGCCTGGCCGACGAAGCGAGGCGGGGCGAGCTTGCTCATGGTCGACAACCCCACGGGCGACAGACACAGCTCCCCGCACGTATGCAGAAAGTAAGTAAGGACCAGCCAGGTGGGAAGCACCAGCTGCCCGCCGAGCACGCGCTGCGCGGCGAAGTACATGACGAGGAAGCCGAGCCCGAGGAAGACGAGCGCGAGGCCGAACTTGGCGGACGCGGTGAGATCGCGGCCGCGCTTCCCGAGTGCGATCCAGAGCGCCGCGAACACCCCGGCGAGCGTGATGACGAAGAACGGATTCACCGCCTGCAGCACGCCCGCCGGCATCTCCCAGCCGAGGATGTGGCGGTCGGTGTAGCGCTCTGCGAACAGATTGAAGGAGCCGCCCTGCTGGTAGTACCCGGCCCAGAAGATCACGGAAGCCACGAACAGCGCGACCATGAGGAGCGCGCGACGGCGCTCGAGGCTCGAGAGACCGGCGAAGAACAGCAAATAAACGAAATAGGCCACCGCCAGGACCCCATAACCCCAGGTGGCCGCGGCGGCGAGCACCGCGGCGTCGAGCCGCACGCGGCCGCTCATCAGGAGCACGACCAGCAGCGCAAGCGCGCCGAGGAACACGATCACCGCAGTCCAGGACCCGCGCCGCTCGTGCGCGGGTTGCAGTCCCGCCTCCCCGAGGTAGGAGCGTGTCCACAGGAACTGCACCACGCCGAGCGCCATGAACAGTGCCGGCAGCGCGAAACCAACGCGCCAGCCGAAAGCGGCGGCGGCGATCGGCACGAAGAACGAGCCGAGTGCCGCGCCGATGTTGATGCCCATGTAGAAGATCGAGAATCCGGCATCGCGCCGTGCGCCTCCCTCCGGGTACAGCGAGGCGACGATGGCGCTCACATTGGGCTTCAGCAGCCCGACTCCCATGGCGTTCACCAGCAGCCCGAGGAAGAAGATCGCTGTCCCACCGAGTGCCAGCAGCCCGCTGCCCGCCGCGATCAGTACTCCGCCCGCGACCACGGCGCGTTGCGCACCGAGCAGGCGGTCGGCGATCCAACCGCCGAGGAGTCCGAGCAGATAGGTGCTGCCGAGGAACAGTCCGAAGATGGAGCTCGAGGTCCTGTCGTCCAGTCCGAGACCGCCGCGCGATGCGGCCGCCACCATGAAGAGGATCAGGATCGCCTGGATGCCGTAGTAGGTGAAACGCTCCCACATCTCGGTGAGGAAGAGCGTCGCGAGGCCCAACGGCTGGCCGAGAAGGGTCCTTCCTGGCACCGCCGGTGCCTCCCCGGCGCGCTCGGCGAGCTCGCTCATTGCTCGGTCTTGGCCTGTGCTCCCGCGCTCTGGCCGCGCGAGAGCAGGCGCGCCATCAGGATGCCGCCCTCGTAGAGCAGGTACATGGGAATGGCGAGGGAGCACTGCGAGATGGCGTCCGGAGGTGTGAGGAAGGCCGCGAGAATGAAGATGCCGATCAGCACGTAACCGCGGTTCTTCTTGAGCTTCTCGACGCGCACCACGCCCATCAGCACGAGCAGCACCACCGCCACGGGCACCTCGAAGGCGAGCCCGAAGCAGAAGAACATGGTGAGCACGAAGTCCAGGTAATTGTTGATGTCGGTCATCATCGACACGCCCTTCGGCGTCGTGTGCGCGAAGAACTCGAACATCACCGGAAACACGAAGTAGTAGGCGAAAGCGATGCCGACATAGAACAGGACGATCGCCGAGACCAGCAGCGGCACTGCGAAGCGCCGCTCATGGCGATAGAGGCCGGGGGCGACGAACGCCCATAGCTGATAGATCACGTACGGCATCGCGAGCAGCAGCGCCGCGAAGAACGAGAGCTTGAACGGCGTCGTGAACGGCGACATCACTCCGGTGGCGATCAGGTTGCTGCCCTGCGGCAGCTTCGCGAGCAGCGGCTGCGCCATGAAGCTGAAGAGATCATTGGAGTAATACACGCACGGGAGGAAGGCGAGGGCCACCGCGACCAGCGCGCGCAGCAGCCGATCGCGCAGCTCGAGCAGGTGCGAGATCAGCGTGCCTTCGGCGAGCTGCTCAGGCTCTTCGCTCATCGGCGCTGCCCGTTTGCGCGGGTCGGGTAGCGGTGGGATCGGGGCCGCTCGCGGCGGGCGGCGCCGTGGGATCCGCGAACGGTGCGTCGCGGTGGGTCGTCTCGTGGGTCACCGGGCTGGCGCGGCCCCCGGCTGCCGGCGGCGCCGCACCGACCGGTGCCGGCTCGGGAGGCGGTGGCGGGGCGGTGCGCTGCGCCTTGCGCGCCTCCTCGAGCTGCACTTCCTCCTCGAGCTGCTCGCGGAACTGACGCGCCATGGCGCGCGCCCGTCCCACCCAACGGCCGACTTCGGACACGACGCGCGGCAGCTTCTCCGGTCCCAGCACGATGAGCGCCAGGACGAAGATGATCAGGATCTCCGAGAACCGGCCTTCGAACAGATCAGGTGCTCCGCTCGGTCTTGGTGTCGCTCTTCTTTGCGACCTCGGGGAATTCGGCGTCCGCTCCTTCGGAGCGGATCTGCTTCGGCGGGGTGCTCTGCTCCTCCTCGCCTTCGCTCATCGCTTTCTTGAAGCCGCGCACCGCGTGCCCGAGATCCGAGCCCACCGTCCGCAGCTTCTTGGCACCAAACACGACGAGCACGACGAGCAGAATGATCACCAGCTCGCGCATTCCTAGGCCCATGTTTCAGCACTCCACAAGCTTCCGCCCGCGGCGGAAAAGAACTGGATCATAAGTCAAAGGAGTGCCTGGAGCCCCATAAGTTCGTCCGCCGTCGGGACGTACTTCACGCTTGGCTAATGGCCCTCCAGCCAGAAGGTCACCGGCCCCTCATTGACCAGCGCGACCTGCATTTCGGCCCCGAATACGCCTGCCGAAACAGGGGTATACAGCGCCTGGGCGCGCGCGAGGAGCTCGGCGAAGAGACGCTGTGCCTCCGCGGGCTCCGCCGCCCTGCTGAACCCCGCCCGGGTGCCCTTGTGGGTGTCCGCCGCGAGCGTGAACTGCGGCACGAGCAGGAGCCCGCCGGCGACTGCGCGCAGCGAGAGATTCATGCGCTGCTGCGCATCGGAGAACACGCGGTACGAGAGGATGCGCTCGAGGAGCCGTGCGCCCGATTCCGTGGTGTCGCCACGCTGCACGGCGACGAGCGCGAGGATCCCACGCCCGATCTCCGCGACGCGCGCACCGCCGACCTGCACCTCTGCCCCGCTCACCCGCTGAATGAGTGCGATCATCGTGGAAGCTTACGACAGCCGCGCCCATATCCAACTGCAGCGCCGCGGGGGCGCGTTCAGTGGCTTTTAACGAACAGAGCCCGTAACATGCGGGCCGTTTTTTCAACTCCCGGAGAACAGGATGCGGCGTCGGTGCGGCTCTGCCGGACACGCAGTTGCGCTCACGGCGCTCGGATGCGCGCTCGCAGCGATGGTCTTCGGCCAGACACCGCCTGCGACGACCGCTGCGCCCCAACCTGCTCCGGCGACTGCCGCCGCGGCGCAGGCGGCCGCCACGCCGAGCACGCTGCAGGGCGATCCGCACCGCGGTAAGGAGCTCTCCTATACCTGTCTCGGCTGCCACGGCATCGATGGCTACCGCAACGCCTACCCCGACTACAGCGTGCCGAAGCTCGAGGGGCAGAGCCCGGAATACCTCTCATCCGCGTTGCATGATTATCGCGACGGCAACCGCTCGCACCTCACCATGCACTCGCAGGCCTCCGAGCTCTCGGATCAGGACATCGCCGACGTTGCAGTGTTTTTCGCCGGCAAGCCGCTCACTCCGACCGGCAAGCCGCAGGGGACGCTGCCGAAGGCAGCGGCGCTCTGCACCGCGTGCCATGGGCAGGATGGTGTTGCCATGGCACCGATCTATCCCTCGCTCGCCGGCCAGCACCGGGATTACCTGGCGCGCGCCATCGAGGAGTACCAGAACGGCGGTCGGAAGAACCCGATCATGAAGGGGCTCGCGGCGCCCTTGAAGCCGGCCGAGATCAGTGAGATCACCGCGTACTTCAGCTCGCTCACCCCGGCTTTAAAAACCGAGCCGCGCCCCTATAGTCGCTTCACGGCGCAGTAGCCCCGGTCGGCAGCGGTGCGTGTGGACACGGCTCGGGCACGGGCCGCGCCGGATGAGTGTCGCGGGAGCCTTAAGGATCCCATAAGGTACCCCCGCTATCGTGCAAACATCCCGCTGCGGGAACGGACGGAGCATATCCCATGAACCTACCGAATCTCATCAGGAAACCCCTGATCGCTGCGGCCTTGGGCGCCACCCTGGTCGGCGTGCCGCTCGGCACCTTTTATGTCGCGAGCACGGCGCACGCGCTCGCGGCCCCGCC
>Ga0335069_10011119_pt1 | contig 12724 bp, 13 predicted proteins | sample Lox_Sample_11_FD_206714 | JGI IMG/M metagenome (GOLD analysis project Ga0335069, IMG submission 206714) | Soil microbial communities from Loxahatchee National Wildlife Refuge, Florida, United States - Lox_Sample_1.1 | ecosystem: Environmental > Terrestrial > Soil > Wetlands | place: USA... | reverse complement strand
TGATGCCCAGGTTCTTGCGGACGAAAAGCGGCTCGCCGAGCCCGTACTCCATCTCTGCAATCCTCCGGCTCAAAGTGGGTTGGCTCACCTTGAGGCGCCGTGCGGCGCCGCTCAGACTCCCCGCGTCGCAAACGGCGAGAAAGATCCGCAGGTCATCCCATTGTAGTTCCACTTTCTCACTCCCCAGGCTCATCCGCGGTCATCCATTTATGTATGGCGACATAGGAAGTTAGGCGATTGCTATTCTACGTGTCCAAGGCAAAAGGAGCGCCAGAAATGAGGAAAAACAATCATGCTCCGCAAGCTAGGTCTCTTTTTCATTGGCGCCTTTGCCATCGCCGTACTTCCCGCGTGCACGCAAACCTCGCATCCGGGGAAGCCCGCCGATCTCGGCAAGCCAATTGGCTCGGCGGCCATGGAAGCCTTGATCGATGAGCCGGGACCGATTGAGCTTAAGACGGTGGTTGGCGCGGATTGGATTGCCGATCTTTCGGGGCTGCTCAATCTGAACGATCCAAAAGCCGTCCAAGCTGGATTCAAGGATCACGAGGAGCCGATCAAGGTTTATGCGCATGTGGTGCGGCATCCGATGCGGGGATTTTTCCTGGTCGATACCGGTGTTTCAAAGCGGCTGGTCGAGGATCCCGCGAGTGTAGGGGTCGGATGGGTGCTGAGAAAATTCGCCAAGATTCAAAGGATGCAGGTCCGGGAAGACACGTCGTCCGTCATCAAATCGGAAGGCGTTCCTCTCAAGGGTGTGTTCATGACCCATCTCCATCTCGATCATATCTCCGGCATGCCTGATGTTCCGAAGGACATTCCGATCTACACAGGCCGCGGTGAGCCCGAATATTCGAGCCTTGTGCATATGGTCGTTCAGGGCACGGAGGATAGTTTCCTTGAAGGAAGGCCCGCACTTCGGGAGTTCCAGTTCTCAAAAGATCAGGATGGGAAATTCGAAGGGGTCATCGATGTCTTCGGTGATGGTTCATTCTTCGCGATCCAGACCCCGGGACATACTCCGGGTCATGTCTCCTATCTCGCCCGCACACCAACAGGTCCGGTGCTCCTGACGGGCGACACAGCCCATACGCGCTGGGGGTGGGAGAACGACGTCGAGCCTGGGACCTACACGGACAACCGTGAAAGCGAACGGAAGAGTTTGCTCGGGTTGAAAGCCTTGAGCGAACGTCACCCGAAGATGATTGTGAAACTGGGTCATCAGCCTTGAGGCTGAGCCTGGATCAGGCCCAGCTCGGGAAATTTGCGTTCAGCGATGCAAAAAGACCCCTTCGACAGCATCGGTCAGACTCGGAAAAGCTCCGGCTGAGCAAAACGCGTCCGCATTACCTAGCAGCGGACATAAGTGCGGATTCTGCAGGAAGTTGGCGTCGGGCATGGCGGACCTCAAAGCTCCCGGCGTTTGATCCACAGAAGTTCGCGAAGTGGTGGATGATGCTAGGTCGGGAACGACGCTCACTTTCCAGCCCTTGGCCTCGATGTAGGCCGCCTCGTCGTCGGGTCATTTCGACGAGGGCTGTTGCTTTGGAATCAAGGATGGAATCGAACCGGCAGGCCGGGATGGAAAAATCCTTGTGTGGCAACGGATTATCGCAGGGTTCGATCCCTCCCGCCCCAGCCAATATTGCTCGGCCATCGCGCTTTGTGGCGGCGCTTCGTTCTGAACGGCGTTCTGTCCTGGGCCAAGTTTCGCGAATTGCTGCCGCGCGGTTGGTTCGCTTTGCGTCAGAACGTCTCCACCAGCCCGGCCGTGGTCTGATAGTGGCGGGTGAGAAGTCCGGTTGCCGAATCGGCGTTGCAGGCAAGTGCGGCCTCCATGATCGGCCGATGTTCGCCTGGGCCCGCGACGACGCCGAGATTGCGGTAGACTGATGGTCATCAGCCAGCGCGATCCGCAACCGGCAACGAGTGCGGCGTGAAATTGCCGGTGTGCTTCCTCCGACGCCGATGAAATTATGAACGGGCACTGCGCGTAACGTACTGGTCGCGGGATCCGAAATGAATTCAAGGCCGTTCGCGTTACATCTGTAACAGTTCGTCCGTCGCGCGACATCGCGTGGTGCGCGAACAACAGTTTCAACACCCAACAAAGTTGCTCTCCGAAACGTGTGCTGCGATGCGGGAATGCGTGCCCTATAGCGGTATTCCGGGACGCCGGAGGGATCGAATGAATGAAAGGACCGTAAGTCCGGCGGGAGGCTCTGCGAGCCAATTCGACGGCAATGTTTTTGAAACGCCCAACTCATTGCCCATCAGCGGCAGCGCGGATCGCAGATCGCCCCTGTGCCTCGTCATTGAGGACGACAACACCATGCGGCATCTGGTGACGAACTATCTCGAGGACCATGACGTTCGTGCGATTTCCACGTCTCGCCGCGAAGAGGTGGCCGCGCTGCTCGCCCGCAACCAGCCCGACCTCGTCGTGCTCGACCTGCGGCTCGGCCAGGACGACGGGCTGGACCTGTTGCGCGAGATTCGCGCGATCTCCGATGTTCCCGTGATCATCACGACGGGTCACCGCCGCGACGAGATCGACCGCGTCGTCGGATTGGAGCTTGGCGCGGACGACTATATCACCAAGCCGTTCGGCTTGCGGGAATTGCTGGCCCGTATCCGGGCGGTGCTGAGGCGCCGCGAGGCGGGCCAGGCTGCCGCGCAACGCGATCTCGAGAAGGGCCGCTGCCGTTTCGGCGCCTGGCAGCTCGACAGGCGGAACCGCCGCCTCACCAATTCCCGCGGCGAACCGGTGGCGTTGACCAAGGGCGAGTATGCGCTTCTGATCGCTTTTCTCGATGCGCCGCAGCGGCCGCTGTCGCGCGAACAGCTGCTGCAGGCGACGCGCGTTCACGAAGACGTCTTCGACCGCAGTATCGACGTGCAGGTGCTGCGCTTGCGCCGCAAGCTCGAGGGCGATCCGAGCACGCCATCCATCATCCGGACGGAGCGGGGCGTCGGCTATGTCTTTACGCTTCCCGTCGAACGCCTGTAATGCCTGCTGCTCAGGCGACACGACCCTGGAAAGTGAAACCGCGGCGGCCGAGTGCCGTCGCGGCCGCGCCGGTGGTTACCGCCGTAGCCATAAAGGCGCGCGCCAAAATGCTTCGGAAACATGGCGCCGGCAGAGTCTCCCTCGTGATTGCTGCCTGGGAGATATCGATGCCATTTGCAAAGTCATTGCCTTCTGCCTCGTCGCCGACACGCGCGCTGCGCCTGATCGACCCGCACATTGCCTCGGAACGAACGCGCTGCTCGGACGACAAATCCGAGACATCGCTGCCCAGGGTTCCCAGGCAGGAGCCCTCGCAAGGCACGTCCCCGGGGGCACTATCTCGCCTGAAGGCGGAGACCGTTGCGCTCGCTGTGCACGCCGGTGGCGCGGTCCCAAATGCTCCGATCGCAATCGTGTCGTGGCTGATCGCGGAATTTTGCGCGGGCTGTGCCGCCTATGCGCAGGCGATGTATCCGATCGTCCCGCTGGAGGACGACCCCGTTGATTTCGGCGATAACGTTCCGACTGCGGCTTGCCATCTCGGAAACAGGCCGCGGACGGTGCTCGCTCTGGTTCGCGTGACGGCGGAGCGCGGTTTTGACGCAGATGGCGTGGTGCCGTTGCGGGCGGGCAACAGGCCCACCCCTCAATCGTCGCCGCAAACCGGGTTGTTGCCGCCGCCCGGGTCCGTGCGAACACGCCGTGCCGGCTGGTGTGCATTGTTCAGCGGGTCGGCGATGGCGCTATGGTCAAAGGCGCGCGCGATTCGCTGGCGACGTCGGTCGACGATGGAGCGCGGGACGCTCGATGACCGGACCCTGCACGACATCCGGATTTGCCGCGCCGATATTGACGCTGCGGTCAGGCAGGAAAGCCGGTGGGAATGACGCGAACAGCCGCGGTGGCTTCGTGCTTATGGTGGCTCGCGTTGTCGACCGGCCCCTGCGCCGCGCTCGCAAGCGCGGCGGCCGTGCTATCCGCACCTGCGCCTGCGCAGCCGAGCGTTCTCGAGGACGAGCCGATCACGCCGATTCCGCAACCGCCGGCCGCCGATCCGTTGAAGCTTGCACTGGGCGAGCGGCTGTTCGGCGACATCAGGCTGTCCGCGGACGGCAAGTTGGCGTGTGCGTCTTGCCACGACATCAGGACCAATGGCGCCGGCGGCAAGGCGGCGGCTGTGGGATCGAAGCCATCCCTGGACACACTGACCGTCTTCAACGCCGCGCTGAGCTTTCGCCTGGGCTGGCAGGGCAAATTTCGCAGCCTCGCCGAGCATGTCGAGGCCTCGCTCGAAAATCCGGCCAACATGAACACGAACGCGGAAGCCGCCGTTCGCAGGCTCCAGAAGGATCCGGAGATGACGAGCCAGTTTCGTGCTGCCTATGGACGCGCGCCCGATCGCGACGGCTTTCTGGATGCGCTCTCGACCTTCGAGCGATCGCTGCTCACGCCGGGTGCTCGGTTCGACCGCTGGCTTGGCGGAGACACGTCGGCGCTTTCTTCCGCCGAACTCGAAGGCTACCGCACCTTCAAATCGCTTGGATGCAGCGCCTGCCACCAGGGCGTCAATGTCGGTGGCAATCTGTTCGAACGCCAGGGCGTTTTCCGTCCCCTGGTGTCCGGGCCGCCGAGGGTCGTCCGCGTCCCGAGCCTGCGTAACGTCGCGACGACCGCGCCCTATTTTCATGATGGAAGCGCGGCAACTCTCGAAGACGCGGTCCGCCGGATGGCGGCCGCGCAACTCGACCGTGCGCTCAGCGACCAGCAGGTCGCATCCCTGGTCCTTTTCCTGAAGACACTGACGGGGCGCTATCGCGGCTCGCCGGCCGTGGGAGCGGCGCCATGAGAGCCGCAGCGCCGATTGCATTCGTCGCCTGCCTGGTGCTCGCCTTGACATGGTTCTCCTATCGCGCGGTCAATCCGGAAGCCGAACTGTTCGATCATGCGCTCGCCGATCTCGATCATTTCGCGATGGTCGGGAACGCCTTGCATCGCGATGTCTTCGCGGCGCGCGTCGGCATGCTGCGGAACTACGATCCTCTGGTGCGTGAGGTCGAGGCACTGCGGGCCTCGCTGCAACGTCTGCGCGAGACAGCCGCAATCGATGCCGAGACCACGGCGGTGATCGATCGGCTGGCGGCCTCGATCGACCGCCAGGAGGAACTGATCGAACTGTTCAAGAGCGAGAACGCGCTGCTGCAGAACTCGCTGTCCTTCTTCGGGCGTTTCGCAGCCGGTTCAGCCCCGCCGAACCTCGATCCAGCGATCAGCGCCGCTGCCGCAGCCATCATGCGCCTGACGCTCGACAGCTCGGCGGGAGCGGCGCACGACGTCCAGGAACGGCTGGATGCGCTCGAGCAGCAGGCGAGGCAGGCCGGACAGGAACAGTCCGTCGAAGGGCTGCTTGCCCATGGTCGGCTGCTGTACCGGCTGCTCCCTTCGGTCGACGGCACGCTGAAAGCCATGCGCGCGCTGCCGCAGAAGCAGGACCGCGATGCGCTCCGCGCGCTGATTCTCGAGGATCAGCTTGCGTCGCGGATGTCAGCCCGGAGCTATCGTGCTCTGCTCTACGGCACTTCGCTGTTGCTGGTCTCCTCCCTGGTGTTTTTCGGAGTTCGGCTCAAATCGCGCGCCAGGGCGTTGCACCGTCGCGCCGCGATCGAGCATATGATCGCGGGCATCTCGATGCGCTTCATCAATGCGCCGCTACAGACGATCGATGCCGAAATCGATCGGGCGCTCGCCGAAATGGCGGGCTTTTGCGGTGCGGACCGCGCTTATTTCGTGACGTCCGGTCCGGTGCAGCGCGTCCACCTCTGGCACGGGGAAGGCATGGCGCCGCCGCCCGGCTGGCCCGCGCGAGCTCTCGATCTGGCCGTCCGGCTGGGCGGGGCCGACGGCGTGATCCATGTTCCCTGCGTCCGGCGAATGCCTGTCGGAGAAGCGAGGTCCATCTGTCTCGGCCTTGGCCTTGGCGGATGGGCTTGTGCGACGAATGCGGACGCCGACGGCGTCCGTGTGGTGCTGGGCTTTGACGCGGTCGGGCGGCCTTGCCGGATCGCACGGCGCAGCGAGCTTGGGTTGATGCGCATGGCGCTGGACACGATCGTTCAGGCCGTCGGGCGGCATACGATGGAGAAGGAGCGGGCCCGGCTGGAGGCGCGTCTGCAGCAGGCGCGGCGCATGGAACGTATCGGCATGTTCACGAGCGGCATCGCGCACAACTTCAACAACATATTGGGCGGGATTCTCGGTCATTCCGAGGTGATGGAAGAGCGCGTGGGCCCCGACGCAAAGCTTCTGCGCAACCTCGGTGCGATACGCCGTGGCGCCGAGCGCGCGCGCGATCTCATCGATCAGATCCTGGTCTTCGGCCGAAGCCGTGCGGTGTGCCGCAAGCCGCTGAGCGTCGGCGCGTTGATCGCCGAGACCGCATCGCTGCTGGAGGTCGCGCGGCCTTCCGCGGTCGAACTCGTGATTCGCCAGCCGCCGACGGCGACACTGGTCTCCGGCGAGCATGCCCAATTGCAACAGGTGCTGCTCAATCTCTGCAGGAATGCCGCAAATGCGATGCCCGACGGTGGCCGCATCGAGGTCGCCACCGCATTCGACGAGATGTCCGAAACGCGAACGCTCAGCCATGGTGAGATCGGTCCAGGCCAGTATGTCTGCATCGCCGTGTCGGATACGGGCCAGGGCATGGACGAGACGACGCTGGGGCGCATTTTCGAACCGTTCTTCACGACGCGTTCGTCCGGAAACGGCCTTGGGCTTGCGACCGTCCGCGAAATTGTCCGCGATCATCACGGAGCCATCGACGTGCACAGCCGGGCCGGCGAGGGCAGTCGTTTCGAGGTCTGGCTGCCGCGGACCGCGGCCGCGGAGCAGATGACCGAGACGAATGCGATCACCCTGCCGACCGGAACGGGCGAGACCATCATGCTGGTGGCCCAGGACGGCGAGCGGTTGCTACGGGACGAGGAGATGCTTGCGGCGCTCGGCTACGAGCCGGTCGGCTTCAGCAGATCCGATGCCGCCATTGCCGCATGCCGAGCCAGTCCGGGCCGCTTCGACATGATCATTGTCGGCGATTTCGGATCCGCCGCACGGTCGCTCGATCTGGCGGCCAGCCTGCATGCGGTGGCGCCGCGTCTGTCCATCGTGCTGGCGATCCGAGCCGCGATCGAAATCGGCGCCGATCGGCTGGTCAGCGCCGGCATTTCAGACGTGGTGCGCTGGCCGATGGTTACCGAGGAGATTGCGTTTGCCTTGACTTATAGCGCCACCGTCAGAAGGACCGATCTGCCGTCTCGTCCGCAACTCGCTCCGGTAATGACGGCACAGCAGTATAAGAGCGAGGTGCCGCTACGACTGTAGCTGGCTTTCGCTTCGCTGAACGGCGCCTGCTACGACGAACAAATCAGGCAAGCAATTGAAGCGAAGCACACGCACGCAATGGCCCTGTGCTGCAATGCGTTGCTATCTTGGGAAGTTGCTCGCAGCGGTTATCCCAGGTTAATCTCGGCCGCGGGGCAGGCCGATGACGCAGGCGCAGCTCCCGCCCGACCGGGATCGACTTTCTGTTCGCCGGCCCGACGCGACTGGCAATTCTGATTTCAAGCTCACGGGGGATTTCATGGATTCCCGCCTCCATTACGGCGCCCCGGCCAAGGTGATGCACTGGCTGATCGTCGGCCTGCTGCTGGTGCAGTATCCGATCGGCTGGCTGATGCCGGACATTCACCGCGGTCAACGGCCGGGCGCAGGCATGACCCTTCACATCTCGTTCGGCATCTCGATTCTGGTCGTGATCCTGCTGCGTTTCGTCTGGCGACTGACCCATCCCGTCGCGCCGGAGAGTACGTTGCCGCCCTGGCAACGGCTGAGCTCCGAGATCGTGCACTGGGCGCTCTACGTCCTGGTGCTGGCGACGACCTTGACGGGATGGCTGTTTGCCTCGTTCCGCGGCTGGGCCGTCTCCTTCTTCTATCTCTTTCCGTTGCCGATGCTTGCATCCGACAATGCAGCCGCGGGCAAAGCGATCGACGGCCTGCACCAGGCGGCTGAGTGGACGCTGCTCGCCTTCATCGTCTTGCATGTACTGGCTGCGCTTGCGCACATCTTCGTCTATCGCGACCGCGTCATGCAGCGCATGCTGCCGGGTTGATTGCATCGACGTCGAGCGGCCCGGCACTTTGGGGATCGACCCGAACAGCCAGGGCGCCATGAACCTGGCTCGTCGTTCATATGCGTGAACTCGCGTTCGCCGCGGTGCGTGGTGCGCCATCGCGCGTTTCGGAGCAGCATGCGACCGTGCTTTCATTGTCGCGCTGAACGTTCAGTAAAATGATTTATTAAACAGAGTCTCGGACGGAGCTTTCCGTTTTCTGCGTAGCGCTGTAACTGCGCCATCAGACGCAGCCTTCATGAGTATCGTGGGCTTTTCGGTCCGATCGACCCCAGTCGATTGCGATTTTCCTATCCGTGTCGTCGTGCAACTGCGAGCTGATTGTGCCAGCCACTAAGGACGAAGCGCAATTTTTTCAGAGTCCGGCAGGCATGTGGGTGAAAATCGCAGCCGCCGGAAATCATCGAAGGCCCTGCTGCAGTGCGGTCGGTCCCCTCGTGTCCGCGCGCGTCGGCGATCTTTTTCCTGGGCTTGCAAGAAACCGGCTTGACGGTCTTTTGAATTTAGTAATACGTTTAGTGAAAGAGAAAAGATAAACAACGCGCATCGAGCCGATGTGTGGGAGGAGCCCAGCCATCCGGAGTTAAGCTTCCGGAAATGCTCCGTCTCGCTCGCCATCATCGCTCATCAACTCGTTTTCAGGATCTTGGCGTCGCTCCTCGCAGGGCACGCTGAGCGGGTTAGGTGCTTCAACGAGGAGAGGAAACGGATATGCGAACATTGAAATGGCTACGCAGTACGACGGCGTCCGCGGTCCTTGGGGCTGCTGCGCTTGGAGTGTTCGGCGGCGGCGAAGCGGCAGCTGAGGGCAAGCAGCTCACGCTGTGCTGGGCGGCATGGGATCCGGCCAATGCGCTGGTCGAGCTGGGCAAGGACTTCACCAAGCAGTCCGGCATCGAGATGAAATACGAGTTTGTCCCCTGGACGAGCTATGCGGACCGCTTTCTCAACGAGCTCAACTCCCACGGCAAGCTCTGCGATCTTATCATCGGCGACAGCCAGTGGATCGGCGGGGCCGCCGAGAACAAGTGGTACGTCAAGCTCAACGACTTCTTCGACAAGGAGAAGATCTCGATGGACGATTTCGTCCCGGCGACGGTCGTCGGCTACTCGCAGTGGCCGAAGAATTCGCCGAACTACTGGGCGCTGCCGGCGATGGCCGACGCGGTGGGCTGGACCTATCGCAAGGACTGGTTCTCGCGGCCCGAGATCCAGGCGGCGTTCAAGGCCAAGCAAGAAGGTATATGGCGCCTATATCTTCACCGAGCGCGGCTCGGAAGGCATCACCATGGGCGTGACCAACGTGCTCTACAATTACGGCTTCAACTACGACAATCCGAAGAAGGCGTATCAGATGCAGGGCGTCGTCAATTCGGCTGATGCGGCCAAGGGGCTGGAGTTCTACAAGGAGCTCTACAAGTGCTGCACGGCGCCGGGCATGACCAACGCCTACATGCAGGAGGGGCTGGATGCCTTCAAGTCCGGCCAGGTGGCGATGCAGATGAACTGGTTCGCCTTCTTCCCCGGCCTTTACAAGGATCCGAATGTCGGCGGCGACAAGATCGGCTTCTTCGTCAATCCGGCCGGCCCGAACGGACACTTCACCCAGCTTGGCGGACAGGGCATCTCGGTCGTGGCGACCTCCGACCACAAGGAGGACGCGCTCAGCTACATCAAATGGTTCGCGCAGCCCGCCGTGCAGCAGAAATGGTGGCAGCTCGGCGGCTACTCGGCCCTGAAGGCGGTGGTCGACGCGCCCGACTTCCCCAAGAGCGCGGCGTTCGCCCCGCAATTCCTGGAGTCGATGGGCATCGTCAAGGACTTCTGGGCCGAGCCGTCCTATGCGCAACTGCTGCTCGACATGCAGAAGCGCGTGCATGACTACGTCGTTGCCGACAAGGGCACGGCGCAGCAGGCGCTCGATCTCCTGGTCAAGGACTGGACCAAGGTCTTCAAGGAGCAGGGCAAGGAGGTCGCCTCGCAATAGATTTGGGGCGTCAACCGAACTGGTTCCCCCGAGCGGTGCTTCGGGGGAGCCTGCCGAGCCAAGCCGATGGACAAGATGACGACGATCCTTCAAACCGACCATGCCGCGTTTCCCGGCGCGAGCGGGCCTGCCAAATCTCGCACCACGCGGCGAGTCCGCGGCCTGTCGGACCGGGCCATTGCCTGGCTGTTCGTCGCGCCCACGATCGCGCTCCTGCTGGCGATCAACATCTTTCCGCTGCTCTGGATGATCCGGCTGTCCTTCACCAGCCTCAACCTCAGCATGTCCTATCTGCCGCTGCGGTTTGTCGGGCTCGACAACTTTCGCGACATCCTCACCGATGAGGACGTCTGGGTCCGCCTCCAGACCACGGCGCAATTCGTGATCTCTTCGGTGGCATTGCAGGTCGCCATCGGATTCGGCCTGGCGCTGTTGATCAACCGCCAGTTCCGAGGTCACAGCTTCTGGACCACGATCATCCTGCTGCCGATGATGCTGTCGCCGGCGGTGGTCGGCAACTTCTGGACGCTGCTGTTTCAGCCGCAGATCGGACCGTTCAATTACCTGATCAGCCTGTTCACGGGTCTGCCGCCGAGTTCGTTCAGCATGACCGGACAGGTCTCGCTCGCACCCTGGACGATCGTGCTCGTCGACACCTGGATGTGGGCTCCCTATGTCATGCTGATCTGCCTCGCCGGACTTCGCTCCATTCCCGACTACATCTATGAGGCGGCCGAAGTCGATCGCGCGTCAAGCTGGCGGCAATTCTGGTCGATCACGCTACCGATGACGGTGCCGTTCCTGATGCTTGCGGTGCTGTTCCGCGCGATCGAAAACTTCAAGATGTTCGACATGGTCAATCTCCTGACGTCGGGGGGGCCGGGGTCGACCACGGAGCTCGTATCGATCACGCTGAAGCGTGCAGCGTTCGAGAAATGGCGCACCGGGTACTCCTCCGCGCTCGCCATCATCCTGTTCGTGACCGTGTTCGGTGCCGCCAACATCTACGTCAAAGCGCTCAACAGGGTGAAGCAACGATGACCGCCGCCCTCGCGAAGTCCACCGCTCACTCGATCGTCGAGGCTTCGCCGCGCGCAAAGGCCGTGGCCGGCAGCCTCGTCATTCTCTACGCCGTGATCACGATCCTGCCGCTGCTCTGGATCGTCGCCACCGCATTCAAGTCGCAGAGCGATGCCATCGCCTATCCGCCAAAAGTCCTCTTCGAGCCGACCCTCGAAGGCTACGTCAACCTGTTCACCGTGCGCACCCGCCAGACGCCGGATTTCATCGCAAAGCTGCCGCCGCCGCAGACGTGGTACGACAAGCTTGTGCGCCAGCGCGACATGGTCATTGCCGGACCGTCGAAGGTCGTACCGCGCTTCATCAACTCGCTGATCATCGGGTTCGGCTCGACGTTTCTGGCGGTCTTTCTCGGCACGCTCGCGGCCTATGCGTTCTCGCGCTTCCGCATTCCCCTGGCTGACGATCTGCTGTTCTTCATCCTCTCGACGCGAATGATGCCGCCGGTCGCGGTCGCGATCCCGATCTATCTGATGTACCGGCAGCTCAACCTGACCGACACCAGGCTCGGAATGATCCTGCTCTACACCGCGGTCAACGTCTCGCTCGCGGTCTGGCTGCTGAAGGGGTTCATCGACGAGATCCCGCGCGAGTACGAGGAGGCCGCTCTGGTCGACGGCTACACGCGACTACAAGCTTTGCGCAAGGTGGTGCTGCCGCAGGCCGTGACGGGGATCGCGGCGACCGCGATCTTCTGCCTGATCTTTTCGTGGAACGAATACGCCTTCGCCGTTCTGCTGACGAGCGGCGAGGCGCAGACCATGCCACCCTTCATCCCCTTCATCATCGGCGAGGGCGGGCAGGACTGGCCGGCCGTTGCGGCTGCGACCACGCTGTTCGTCGTCCCGATCGTCCTGTTCACCGTGTTGTTGCGCAAGCATCTGCTGCGCGGCATCACCTTTGGAGCCGTGCGCAAATGAGTGGTTCTGCGGTTGCCAAAGGTGTGCTGTCGCGCTGGTTCCGTCGCGGTCCCTGGGAGGCCGCCGCGATGACCCTGATCGGGGGTGGCATCATCATGCTGGTGCAGCCGTGGTCGATCGATCTGTACAGCTATTCCTTCGTGACGATCCTCGCCGGCACGGTCGGCTACGTCGTCGTGAGCCATTTTCCGGAATAGGGCGGCTGACATGGCACAAATCCGCGTCGAAAACCTGCGCAAATCGTTCGATCAGTTCACGGCCGTGGAAGGCTCGAACTTCACCATCGACGATGGCATCTTTTTCGCGATGCTGGGGCCTTCCGGCTGCGGCAAGACCACCACATTGCGCATGATCGCCGGCCTTGAACTGCCGACCGACGGAAGGATCCTGCTTGATGGCGAAGACGTCACGTTCCGCCGTGCCGCCGCCCGCGACATCGCCTTCGTCTTCCAGCTGTTCGCGCTCTATCCGCACATGAACGTCGCTGAAAACATCGGCTTTCCGCTGAAGTGCCAGGGCATGGCCCGGCGCGAGATACA
>Ga0335069_10011118_pt1 | contig 12725 bp, 13 predicted proteins | sample Lox_Sample_11_FD_206714 | JGI IMG/M metagenome (GOLD analysis project Ga0335069, IMG submission 206714) | Soil microbial communities from Loxahatchee National Wildlife Refuge, Florida, United States - Lox_Sample_1.1 | ecosystem: Environmental > Terrestrial > Soil > Wetlands | place: USA... | reverse complement strand
GATTCAGCAACAATGTCGTTGTAACACACTGGTACCGTTTCTCATCAGCTTCGTCAAGATTGCAGATTTTTATTTGTTTGTTTGCAGTCTAAATCGGAATGGAATAGAAACCCATACCGAGACAGGTCCTTTTTGCATCACAGCAGGTGTGAACACCCATTGTTTTGCTGCATCGATGGCTGCTTCATTGAAGATTTCTGCATCGCTCTTCAAGATCACCACTTTGCGAACCTTTCCTTCTTTATCCACCCAAACTTTAACGAACACATTGCCTTCAAGACCTGCGCGCAAAGCAAGGTCCGGATATTTCGGTTCGATCTTTTTGACGACCGTCGGCTCTTTTTCGTATGGAACGAAATCGGGCGGCGGGCCTTCATCGCTGATCTCAAGGTTTTGTTCCACCTGAACACTGCCACCAGAGCCTGTGCCGACATCGCTGACCGGCGCAGATTGAGCGCTCAACTCTGCCTGTGTGGCAATCGTTTGTTCCGGATTTACTTCTGCATCAGGAACAGGAACAGGAACGCCGATGCTCGGTTTTACGGCCGGTCCTTCTGCGGCGACCGATGGCGCTACTTCGTTGCTTTGAATCGAAGGCGGCGGGCCAAGGTCGGTATATTTTAAAATACGAACCGTCTGTACCGGTTCATCTTCCTCACTTAACCATTCGGCTAAATAATAAGAACCAATCACTGAACAGATAACCGTCGTGGCCAACAAAAATCCAAATGACATGTATTTTTTATAGACCGTTTTAAGTTCAGCGGCTCCATAGCCGGAAGTCTTGTAAGGAACTACTAATGCTACATTTGCCATAGGTTCTCCTTATCCTGCCTTTGCCATTAATGCTTTATCTGCGTCGTCCATCGGCACAAGACTAAAGCGCGTGATATTGGCAAGATTGACTTCATCCATCAGATTGACCATGTTGTCGTACGTTGCATCACGATTGATTTTGATAAGAACAACAAGTTTGGGATTGCTGCGGCCTTGATCGACGAGGAACGAACGAAGTTCTCGAAAGGTCAGTTTTTGCAGTTTGAGGTCATCTCCCTTATTCCAATAGATGGAAAAATCTGCTGCGACACGGAGTGTGAGTAAAGCAGAATTTTGTACTTCGACTTTTTGTTTTAAATCCGGTGGAAGGTTTAATTCCATCGTTTGCGGTTTATTGAAAACCGTCGTCAGCATAAAGAACGTGAGCAGAAGCATACACACATCGACCATCGGTGTCATATCGATGCGTACACCAACCCGCTTTGCTTTCTTTTTGCCGCCTTTTTGGGCTTTCGGCTCTGCAGTTTCAACTGCGGACATTTTATGCTCCTTTATTCAATTCTGTAACTAAATTAAAGCGTGTAATTTTCGCTTTGACTAAGACATCCATGACATCTTCAATAGGTCCGTACGGTGCAGCTTTATCGCCTTTGAGTACGGTGCGCAGTCGAGGATTATTGATACGCGCTTGAATCAAAATATTTCCAAGCGCAGCTTTATCCAATTGCACTTCGCGCTTCAAACGATTTTGTTCGCCGAACAAACGCACCATCAGAAATTGATTATCGATACCAAGATAAATCTTTCCTTCTTTGTTCACATACACCATCATCACATCCGATTCTGGAAGTTTGAACTGTGAATGCGACGCCGGTAAATCCACCGTTACTTCCTCGGGGGGTTTAAACTGTGTCGTCATCATAAAGAAGGTGAGCAACAGCATCGTGACATCGACCATCGGAGTCATGTCGATCTTGACATTGACTCGCTTTTGTTTATGTTGTGGCATAGGAAATCCTCGCCTTCAATTATTTTTTATGGGGTTTACGTGAAACAAGCGATTGAATAACAGCATAGCTTGCTTCATCAATCATATAGGTAAAGTTATCGATCTTTACCGTAAAGAAATTGTATGCAACAATACCACCGATACCGGCAACCAGGCCGCCTGCGGTATTGATCAGTGCTTCGGAAATACCAAGAGAAAGCTGAATGGCATCCGGTGCGCCGCCTTTGGCCATGGCCTGGAAGGAACGAATCATACCGATGACCGTTCCGAGCAAACCGACCATCGTTCCGATCGAAGCGATCGTGGACATCATGGGGAGATTGCGTTCCAGCATCGGCACTTCCAACATCGTGGCTTCTTCAATAGAGCGTTGAATGCTTTCCATCAATTCTCGTTGGCCTTTGACATCGCCTTCTTCGACAACCGTCTTGTAGCGCTCTAAACCTGCGCGCAGAATATTGGCGCATGAACCGCGTTGTTTATCGCACGCAGCAATGGCTCCGTCGATATCGCCGGAATTCACGGCTTGCTGGACGTTCTTTAAGAATACCGGAAGAGCGCCTTTGCCCTGCGCTTTGCGAAGCGAGAACCAACGCTCGAAGATAACGGCAAACAACATAATGGCAACAGCGATCAGCAGAATAACTAACGGACCGCCTTCTTTAATAAATTTTGGTAATGCATATTCATATATCAAGTAGCCGATGACTGCGGAAGCGACTAACGTGATAAAATTGAACGTAGATGTTTTCATGAAACGTTCTCCTATATATTTGATTGTAAGATTGTTGAACTAAAAAATGATTTATGATTTAAAACTTTTGATCGCCTGCTCGCGATCTTCTTCGACGTCGAATACGCTCGTCAACTTGGTAATGACAAACACATTTTGAACGCCTTTTGCAACATTGCACAATCGAATTTTTCCTTGCGCTTTTTGATATGCAGAATGAATACCAACTAACGCGCCGATACCGGTACTGTTAATGTAAGTGATTCCGCCAAGATCCAGAATAAGTTTTTTATTTCCCTGTTCAATCAGGTCTTTTGCTTTTGCTTTAAACTCATCCGTCTCTTCTCCGCCGATCAATGACCCGCGCGGTTCAAGAATCGCAACATCCAGATTGTTTAACGTTGTAACCTTCGTTGCCATATTTTTTTACTCCATAAACATTTATACCAGACACTTCCCTTACTCAATTTCGATGCCATAAAACAGTTTTGGAAGAAATGGAAAATTCAAGGAAAAGAAGCGGTTTTTATGAAATTCAAAAAAATCTTTGGGGAATTATTCCCCGCATTATTTTTTCGGCTAAGGGGAAAATGCGTTGCGATAAATAAAATCAAGAGTTAGAGAATGGGGAATTATTCCCCGTCATTATTGAGATTGCAAGGTTGAAACAACAGCCATACGATTCAGACAGTTTTAAAATTCACAATAATCCAAATGTTTGAGTTATTCACCTCCGAACCCTCTCGCTTTAGATTTTAAATAATTTTTCCCTTTACAATTTACAATCCGTATTTTTTTCTTTTATTTAACAATGTTTTTCTATCGACGCCGAGAATTTGCGCCGCTTCATCATAATCTTTTGCAATTTGCAAAACACGTTTAATTTGTACGCGTTCTGCTTCTTCGAGTGAAAGCATTCCAGAGGGTTGCGTTGATTTTATCTCCTCCGGCAGATGATTCAACTCGATGCTCTCGTTCGCCAGCAACGTTGCCCGTTCAACGACATTTTCCATTTCCCGAACGTTTCCGCTCCAGCGATATTCCCGCAATGCTGTTTCAGCATCGGGTGCAATGGCAATTTTTCGGCCGCCGGAAAATTTATGGACAAAGTATTGAAGCAATAAGGGAATATCTTCTGGACGTTCGCGCAATGGCGGCAGCTTAATGCGTACGCCATTCAATCGATAAAATAAATCTTCACGGAATACATTTTCTTTTAATGCTTCGTCAAGATTCCGGTTCGTGGCCGAAACGACACGAACATCGACTTTGCGCGTAACATTTTCGCCGATGCGCTCAAAATCTTTTGTTTGCAGAACACGCAATAATTTTGATTGAATGGATGAAGGCAGTTCACCGATTTCATCTAAAAATATTGTACCGCCGTCGGCCAATTCAAATCGGCCTTGCCGGTCTTTGAGCGCTCCGGTGAATGCGCCGCGCACATGGCCGAATAATTCGCTTTCTAATAATTGTTCCGGTATCGCTGCACAATTTACTTTGATAAACGGTTTGTCGGCGCGTCCGCTTTGTTGATGCACATAATGCGCGACAAGTTCTTTCCCGGTACCGCTTTCTCCTTCGATCAACACGCTGATACTGCTTTCCGCGACACGTGCCGCAAGATCTAACTGCTCGATCATCGTGCGGTTGCGCGTAACAATATCGCCGGTGCCTTGCAGCGTCGCAAGTTCCTCTTTCAACTCCTGCACTTCATGAACCAAGCGATGATGTTCTAAAACTTTTTGCGTGAAGAGTTTCAACTCTTCAAAATCGAACGGCTTTTGTAAATAATCGTACGCGCCTTTTTTAATGGCAATGACGGCGGTATCGACCGAGCCATGCGCCGTCATAATAATGACGGTGGTCGCAGGAGAATATTGTTTGATTTCCGACAATACTTCCACGCCATCCATCGGCGACATTTTTAAATCGACAAACGCAAGATCGAATGATTGCTGTTGCAGCAAGTGGATCACATCCTGCGGCTTGGAACATAACGTCACGATCATACCGATTGATTCGAGACAAATCCCGATGGTATTGAGAATGTTTCGTTCGTCGTCCACCACTAATGCTGTTGGTTTGTGCTGTTCCATACTGGTATGATACAAAATTATCCGATGGGAAGCGTAAAGAAAAATGTACTGCCGATACCGACTTGACTTTGCACCCACATTCTTCCGCCATGCGCTTCGACCGCCTCCCGTGCAATCGCCAAACCCAACCCGACGCTTCCCGGAGTTGTCTCTGTCGAACTTTTCACTTGAACGAATTTATCGAATATACTTTCTTGATATTCAGGTGGAATGCCATGGCCAGTATCTTTTACGGCAACCAGCAACAGATCGTTTTTCTCCCGCTGTGCAAAGATCATTACTTGTCCACCCGCGTCTGTGTGCCGCAGTGCGTTATTTAAAAGATTGGTAATAACCCATGTTAAATAATTGGAGTCGCCGGAAAGCATCGGCAAATCGTCCGGCAAGGACAGGCGAAGTTCGATTTCTTTTTCCCGGAACGGCAGCCGGAGCGGACGTACTGCATCTTCCACTAATTTCGAAAAATCGATCAACTCTTTTTTCATTTCATATTTGCCGGATTCCATGCGCGAGAGATCCAACAATTCTTTCACTAATTTTCTCAACCGTTCAGAATCATCTTTCGCCGCTGCAAGTAAATCTTTCTGACGCGCATTGATTTCCCCGACCACTTGCTGTGCAAGTAAATCGATGCCCATAGCAAGCGACGTGAGCGGCGTGCGCAATTCGTGCGAAACGGTTGCAATGAATTCCGATTTCATTCGATCCAGATCTTTAAAGCGCGTTACATCCTGCAGCAGCGTCACCACTCCCTGCACCTGGCCGTTGGTATCGAAGAATGTTGCGTACCGAGGGCGATAATACAACATGACGGCACTGCGGTTCACCGTTAATAATTGATCGCGATGTTCATGGTCGCGCCGATGCGAAATGCCGAACTCCAACGTTTCTACCCATTGCTGGTTCGCCATCACCTCGCGTAATAGTTTCCCCTGCCATTCGCTGCCGTGAATATTCAATACCGTTTCGGCAGCGCTGTTCATCAAAACAAGTTTCCCAAATTCATCGGTGACAATAATCGGATCGACAATACTTTCGACAATCGTTTCGGATTTCTTTTTTTCCGAGATCAGTTGCTGAACATTTAATTCTTCGTACATCCGCAAACGTTCCGTCATCTTATTAAATTCTCGTCCCAGCACGCCGATTTCGTCATCCGTAACGACATCAATTTTTTGATTGAGCTGCCCCTGACTGATTTTTCGAACAGATGCCGTCAATTTTTCTGCCGGATTGATGATCGAGCGAGTAAAGCGAGTGCTAATAATAAAACTTAAGATGATCGATGCTATAGAGATGACGATAACGGTGTATGTCGCATCGGACGTCGTTCGACGAACTTTCATCTCTGTTTGCGACATCGCATCTTGATTCATCTCGAGCAGTTGAAAGCAGCGTTCCTTCAACCGATTAAGGACCGGCTGAATAGTTTGCGATTTGTATTTTGCCGCCAAAGCCGTGTTATGTTTTACTTGCAAGATGGAATACATCGAATCGCTGCTCGCGATGTACGATTTGTACAGCACTCCGATTTCATTCAGTAATCCCGCTTCAGCAGAATTCATCGGCGTGCTTTTGGATTTTTCATACCAGCCCAAAAATCCAGAACGATTGACGGTGAACTGCACATACGCGGCGTCTTCATCGCCGAGCAGCATTTGGAATTGCGCATTTTCCTGCCGCTCCAGCGCTTTGACCATATTCTGTACTGCGCGTACGCTTTCATAATTATCCCGGATAATATTTCCCACGGCATCGTTCAGCTGCGAAAAGTTGTACACGGCGAACATGCTCGTTGCCAATCCGATAATGACAATTACCACATACCCGAACACCACTTTATAACGCAAACTTTTCATACATAAAAAAGTTATCCTATTTTCAAAGGAAAGGCAAGCAACGGAAATTATTTTGTGTCGATATCGGTTCAACCGCCATGCTGTTTCGTCTTCTTGTCTTTCCAGCCAAAATGCCGTATCTTAAAAAAAGGAGATTGTGATTTTTACCGTACATCGAAGCGCCTTTTGATTTTGCCGCAACTTGATAATCAATCAAGTTTTTTTTTATCGTGATCATAGTGAAATCGATTTCAACAATATTCGTACATTCTTTTGAACAATTCATGCAGCAGTACAAGCTTGCCGCTCGGGGACAATCCCTTCTGCTCGCTGTCAGCGGCGGAATTGATTCGATGACCTTGCTTCACGTCATGAAGGAATTGCGCAATCGATGGCAGGTACAGCTTGCGGTAGCCCACATCAATCATCAACTGCGCGGTGCAGAATCTGATGGAGACGAATTGTTTGTGCGACAGACGGCAGAAGAAAACGGAATTCCATTTTATTCACAACGCATCGACGTAAAAACATTTGCACACGAACATAAAATTTCCAAACAGCTTGCTGCGCGAGTGCTCCGCTATCAAGCGATCGAATCCATCCGGCAACAAATTCATGCCGATGCTGTCGCCACGGCACACAACGCCAACGACAATGCAGAAACGGTATTGATGAATATCTCTCGCGGCACAGGCATTCGCGGACTTGCAGGCATTCCCGTAAAACGGGAAGAAGGAAACATTATCCGACCAATGCTGTTTGCCTGGCGCAACGAGATTGAAGCATACGCCAAAGAACAGAACGTGCACTACCGCGAGGATTCTTCGAACGCTTCGCTTGCGTATCGACGAAATGCATTCCGGCATCGCATTATTCCTGCATTGCAACGCAAACATCCTACTATGTTACTTTCCTTGACGGCTGTTGCCGAAGCCATGCGCAAAATGAACGACCCTCTCCGCACATTGATTCAAGAACAGCGTTCTCGCTGCACATCGATCTCTGCCAACGGCGACCTCAACTTGCATATAGAAACATTCCATACGCTGCCGGAATTTCTTCAATCCGAAGTTTGCGTAACGCTGCTGGAACATTTTCAAATTGAGCCGGAAGAAAAAAAAGTGGAACGCCTGCTTCACCTTTTCCAATTGCCCGTCGGAAAAAGGATCGAACTGGGATCTCACACCACTGCCACGCACGAACAAAACAACATTCTCATCACATCGACCATGCAAAAAATTCCTGCAGCACTGGAAATTCATGTCGGCACATCCTTACAGGTTCCCGGAGGAACGGTTTCTCTCAGCGAACCGATTCCTGTGCCGCACACCTTTTCCGGCAACCGCAACGAAGAATTTGTCGATGCACAACAATTGAATCAGCATCTCGTTCTTCGCACGTGGCGCAGCGGCGATTGGTTTGTGCCATTCGGCTTACGAGCAAGAAAAAAATTGAGCGATTACTTCGCGAACGAAAAAATTCCACGGCATCTTAAATCCACCATTCCGATTCTCGAATCGAACGGCAACATCGTCTGGGTTTGCGGCAAGCGATTAGATGACCGATTCAAATTAACACCTGCGTCTCGCAGCGCAGTCAAACTTACTTATCATCCCATTATTTGAGTATCGTATGGCAAAACTTTTTCATATCAACGGCGACACCTTTGAAGAATTCATCACGGAACAACAGATTCAAGCACGCATCAGAGAACTCGCGGCTACCATCAATGCCGACTACAAAGACAAAGTACCGATTTTCATCGGCGTGTTGAACGGCGCATTTATTTTTCTCGCCGACCTTATCCGGCATGTCACCGTCGATTGCGAGATCGACTTTTTTAAATTATCCAGTTATGGCGACGCAAAAATTTCCACCGGGCAAGTTCGATTGTTGAAAGACTTGAATTGTCAGGTCGAAGGGCGCGATATTATTATTGTAGAAGACATCGTGGATTCGGGACTCTCTCTCACCTATATTAAAAAACTTATTGAAAAAGAGAACCCGCACTCGCTTTCGTTTGTTTCATTATTATTAAAAAAGGGCTTACCCAAAATCGACTTTCCTGTCGATTATATCGGATTTGAGATTCCGCCGGATTTTGTTATTGGATACGGTTTGGACTATGCCCAAAAAGTTCGTAATTTAAGATCGATCTATCGCCTTGCTCCGCCAAATACGGCTGCATAATGGGAGTTAGTTCTTTTGATGTCAGGAGTTGAAAAAAAACGATGAATACATGGTTGAACGAACAATCAGAGAATAAAGATCAAAACAGTAAGAAGCGTCCCGTGCCGCCGCGAACACCGCGACGCCCCATCAAACCACAACGCGAAGACGATTCGCCGTGGGGAAAATTCGGCCGGGTGATCTTAAGCTGGATTGGAATTATTCTCGCGGTGTTTCTTATTATGTGGGCATTCCGCACCAATGAAGAAACCGAATATGAAATCGGGTTCACGACGTTTCAACAATTGCTGAACGATCAAAAAATTCAAGATGCATCGATTAAAATTTCCAGCTATGGCGTCTACGATTTTCATGGCAAACTCAAAGAATCGATGGATCTTCAGACATCCAGCGGTAAAACCGCGCACAATGTTACGCGTATCCAGTTGACGCTGCCGTACACCAATTTAGATGAACCGCTTGTTACCGGCTGGACAGCAAAAGGATTGAAGTTTAAAGTTGAAAAAGAAGACAGCACGTGGCTGAATGCGGCAATCAGTTTTCTGCCATGGGTCATCTTGATCGGCATCTGGTTGGTGATTTTCCGCCGGATGCAATCCGGTGCCGGCGGCGGCGGAACAAAAGGATTATTCTCCTTTGGCAAGAGCCATGCGAAATTATTGACGGAAGGTTTGATGCAAATCAACTTTACGGATGTTGCCGGCGCCGATGAAGCAAAAGTTGAACTCCAAGAAGTGATTGAGTTTTTAAAAGAGCCGTCCAAGTTTCAACGGCTCGGCGGAAAAATTCCTCGCGGCGTGTTATTGCTTGGCCCTCCGGGCACGGGTAAAACGTTACTCGCACGCGCTGTTGCCGGTGAAGCCGGCGTTCCGTTCTTCTCCATCAGCGGAGCGGATTTTGTGGAAATGTTTGTCGGCGTTGGTGCAAGCCGCGTGCGGGATTTATTCGATCAAGGAAAACGCAGCGCGCCGTGTATTATCTTCATCGATGAAATCGATGCAGTCGGCCGTCATCGCGGCGCCGGACTTGGCGGCGGGCATGATGAACGCGAACAAACCTTGAATCAATTACTGGTGGAGATGGACGGCTTTGAACAAAACAATGGCGTGATCATCATCGCCGCAACCAACCGCCCCGATGTTCTTGATCCCGCATTGCTGCGTCCAGGAAGATTTGACCGGCAGATTGTCGTTGATCGTCCGGATGTCAAAGGGCGCGAAGGTATTTTTAAAGTTCACACCAAAAAAATTCCATTGGCCGATGACGTCCGCTTGGATGTTCTTGCCAAAGGTACACCGGGACTCGCCGGCGCAGATATTGCCAATCTTGTGAACGAAGCCGCATTGCTGGCCGCCCGCAAGAACGACAAGGTTGTTGCCATGCATCACTTTGAAGAAGCCAAAGATAAAGTGATGATGGGTATGGAACGCAAGAGCATGCTTATTTCCGACAAAGAAAAGAAAGTGACATCGTACCACGAATCCGGCCACGTGCTGGTTGCAAAATTTTTACCGGAAGCCGATCCCGTGCACAAAGTCACCATCATTCCGCGCGGACGCGCATTGGGTGTAACGACCTATTTACCAATCGATGAGAAACATACATACTCGCGTGAATATCTGGAAACGATGATCACGTATGCCCTCGGCGGACGCGCTGCGGAAAAACTGATTTTCAATCAATTAACAACCGGCGCTGGAAACGATATTGAACGCGCGACAGAACTTGCACGCAAGATGGTTTGCGAGTGGGGCATGAGCGACAAACTCGGACCTCTTGCTTACGGCGCGAAAGAAGAAGAAATTTTCCTCGGGCGTGAAATTACCCGCTCGCGCAACTTCAGCGAACAAACAGCTATTGCCATCGATGCAGAAATCAAAAGAATCGTTACCGTGGCAATGAAGCGTTCTGAAAAAATTCTGAAAGACAATATTCAGATTTTGCACCGGCTCTCGAATGCATTGTTGGAACGCGAGATCCTTGATTCGGATGAAATCGATAAACTCATCCGCGGTGAGAAACTGCCGCCAATAGAAAAAATTCCAAACGGAATTCCGGAAGGAGCATCCCTCAAAGCGGCCGTCGCGGCAACAGCAACCGGTACAAAAGCGTGAGTCCGTTTGACGCAAAAAAAATGTTTGCGCCGGATGCCGGCAATTTAAATAAGCTTGAACATGCCGCTACAATCGAGTACCGGCATGAACTGGCGCGGAAAGGTATTCACCTTTTTTCTCTTTCCATTCCCACTATTTATTATTTCATCTCGAAGGAACTTGCTCTTTCCATTCTCATTCCCTTGATGATCGCGTTCGTCTCCGTCGATCTCGCGCGGTACTATATTCCGTCCATCTCCATATGGTTTTATAAATGGTTCGGCTGGCTGCTGCGCCGTCATGAAATAGATACCACGCAAAAGCGATTAAACGGCGCATCGCATGTGCTCATTGCCGTTTCGTTGTGTGTGCTTCTCTTCCCCAAAATTATTGCCATCAACTCCATCGCCATTCTCATTATTTCCGACACCACATCGGCGCTCATCGGCAGAAGATTCGGAAGGCATCGGTTTTTTGGAAAAAGCTTAGAAGGATCGACAGCATTTTTCATTTCGGCAATGCTGGTTATTCTTGTTGCGCCAAAAATCCATTACGTGTTAACCGAATATCTTGTGGGTTTCGTCGCAGCATTCGTTGGTGCGGTGGTCGAGGCGCTTCCCATCAAAGTGGATGACAACCTCTCGATTCCCCTCAGTGTCGGATTGGTGATGTGGGGATTGTATGCGCTGATGCGCTTGATGTGAGAGTAAGATTTTCGATTTCTTGCTTGCGATTTCCTTCTTTAGAAATCGGAAATCTACCACAGTTAAAAATAAAGGCGGACATTGTTCCAGCCCTACAAGATTGCTAATAGCTAATTGCTGACCGCTATTTTATCTTCGCCAACAAACCTGCTGCAAGAAATAACAATCCCGGCAATGCAAAGATCAAGAATGCCCACCCATGCGGAAACCTTCCGGTGATTAAATAGTGAACAAGATAAAACAACACAAGACTTGCCATCGTAACGTATCCGCCAATTTTTTCTTTCCACCAGGATAAAATCATCCCGAAAGAAATTCCGATAGGAAAAAAAATAAATTCCGTCCATTCCTTTGTCGTAAGTCTTGCAGGATGGATTTTTTCGCCGACAGCAAAGAGCAGAAGCAAACCGATGCTGGCAACACTACAGATCCGCGCAAACCATCGCAAGATCAATGTCGCTTTCTTTTTCATAGCATCTTCCTTTCCTAAAAATATTTACTTCAATCCTTGCCGATGCAAATCCGCAATCATTTCCAGTTGCCCGCACGATGCACAGCAAATTTTATTGTCCTTCGGGCGGCTGCCAGAGTTCTATTTTATTTCCTTCCGGGTCCATGACCCATCCGAACTTTCCATATTCTGAATCTTCTACCTTCGGATCGACCTGACATCCCTCCGCTCGAAGAGCGCGCAATAGTTCGTCTAAATTCTCAACACGATAGTTGATCATAAACGACGATTGGCTCGGTTCGAAATACTTGGTATCGGACTTGAAAACATTCCATACCGTCGATCCGTTGCCCGTAGGATTTTTTTCCGTACGCCACTTAAACGCATACCCTCCCCAAGATTCGATTTCAATTCCAAGATGCTGCTGATACCAGGCGCGCAGCGAATCGGGATTCTTCGCTTTAAAAAATATTCCGCCGATACCTGTCACTCGTTTCATTGATTGTTCTCCTTTATTGATACTTACGGATACAGAATTTGTCTGTCCATAACTTGTTAAACACATGATGATATACAAGAACAACACCTTCTATGAAAAAGATTCAATTGACATAAATTTATTTTTCCCTTGTATGCTGATTTTTCATGCTAAATTAAATTTCCTTATCACAAACATGTTTTCAAGGCATTTACGATAGCGTTCTGCATTTTCTATCATGCCGTCCTCAAACAGAGATGAGAAACGAAATTTTCTATTTGTTATTTTATTTCTTCTCAGCACTGAGCAGTTCTTTGCTATAATCATCGATATAGATGGTCATCGGTTGGTTC
>Ga0335069_10011117_pt1 | contig 12725 bp, 9 predicted proteins | sample Lox_Sample_11_FD_206714 | JGI IMG/M metagenome (GOLD analysis project Ga0335069, IMG submission 206714) | Soil microbial communities from Loxahatchee National Wildlife Refuge, Florida, United States - Lox_Sample_1.1 | ecosystem: Environmental > Terrestrial > Soil > Wetlands | place: USA: Florida... | reverse complement strand
CCGTTGCTGTCCTCGAGGATGACGGTGATCCCCGCCGTGGAGTCTCCGTCCGCGGGAACGCTCTGCGTGGCCGGGATCGCGCTCGAGTTGCCGGGGTCGGTCGTGGCGACGAAGTCGATCACTGGCCGCTCGTCGATCGTGAGGTCGTCCGTCACGTCGGTCGCCGTGTAGGTCACCTCGCCGGTGTAGGCGGAGGAGACCTGGAAGGTCACCACGCCGCTCTGGTCGGAGGTGCCGCCGCCGCTGATGTTGGTGCCGGTGTCGCCGTCGTCGAGCGTGACCTCCTTGTTCGGCACCGGGCTGTCGTTCGCGTCGAGCAGCGTCACCGTGACGGTGGTGTGGGTGGAATCGTCGGCCGGGAGCGTGTAGGTGTCGGCGACGACGGTGGAGTTCCCGGCGTCGACGCTGGGCGGCGTTACGAAGTCGACGGTGGCCGGCCGGGCGATTTGCTCCCCGTCGCCGAAGGTTCCGGTGAAGTTGACCGTCTCCACGTTCGTGTCGGACGCCGTGAACGTCGCCTGCCCGCTCGAGTCCGTGGTGGCCGGGGCGCCCGAGATGCCGGCATTGCCGTCCTGCGAGAGGCCGACGCGCTGGTTCGGAACCGGGTTGCCGTTGGCGTCCTTCAGGGTCAAGGTGATCGTCGACTCGGTCGAGCCGTCGGCGGGCACGCTCGTCGGGCTCGCCGCCACCGTCGACGTGGTCGGGTCGGGCGAGCCGTAGAACGCCACCTGAGCCGTCTGCGTGATCTGGGTGGGCGCAGGACCGGTCTGGTCCGTGGCCGTGAACGTCACCGTCTCCGCCGTCGCGTCGGTGGCGGTGAAGGTGGCGATGCCGTTCGCAGCTGTCGTGTCGGAGCCCGCTGAGGCCGGCGCGACCAGCGCGTCGCCGCCGCTGAGGGTAACGGTCTGTCCCGACACGGGGCTCCCGCCGTTGACGACGGTCACCGTGATCGTCGTCATGGAGGTGCCGTCCGCGCTCACCACGGTCGGGCTCGCGATGACCGTCGACTCGCTCGCGATGTCGGCCCCCGCAGGCTCCGCGCCCGCGAGCGTCGCCGCGGCGACGGCGACGGCGAGGACCAGGATCCAGTGGAAGTGGCGTCTCATGCTCTAGCCGGCAGTCGCCGGCTCCGGCTCCATCGTGTCCGCAGTCAAGACGGGGCCCTTGTCCTTCGCGACCTCGCTCTCGTAGTCCGGCTTGAGCACCGCGTCGCTCCGCAGCGTCCACAGCCTGATCGGCGCCTTGCGTCCCCGCACCGGCATCTCGTCGATGAACACGAGGTTCGCCTCCCGCGTGAGCGCGTCCCGCGTCGAGTCGGCGACGAACAGCGCGTACGGCGTGCCCTTCGTCATCCCCTCGATGCGCGACGCGGTGTTGATCGTGTCGCCGATCGCCGTGTACTCGAGCCGCTGCAGCGAGCCGACGTTCCCCGCCATGAAGTCGCCGCTGTTGAGGCCGATCCCCATCTTGAAGCCCTGCTCGTAGCCCTCCTCCCGCAGCCACTCGTTGAACTGCGGCAGGCGCACCTCGAGGATCTCGCGCGCGGCGTCGAGCGCGCGGTCGGCGTGGTCGGGCTGGTCGAGCGGCGCGCCGAAGACCGCCATCATCCCGTCGCCGGTGTAGGAGACGAGCGTGCCGCCGTGCTCGAGCACCGCGTCGCTGATCTGCGTGAGGTAGCGGTTCAGCAGGCCGATCACCTGCTGCGCGTCGAGCGACTCGGAGAACGTCGTGAACCCGCGGAGGTCGGTGAACATCACCGTCCCGAACACGGTCTCGCCGCCGAGCCGGAGCTCGCCGCCCGTCTGCGCGAGAACCTCGTCGACGACGGCCTCCGGGACGAAGCGCGCGAAGACGTCCCTCGTCATCGCGCGCTCGATCGCCTCGAGCACGTACCAGATGACGATGCACGCGACCGTCGAGAGCGCGAGCCCGGCGAGCGGGTAGGTGAAGAGGAGCACGGTGCCGTGGTCGAACGCGATCTGCGTGCCGAGCGCGAAGAGCCCGCCGACGAGGATCGAGACCGCGGGAACGAACAGAGCGCGCAGGCGCAGGCTCACGAGCGCCGGCAGGAGCGCGAAGAGGAGGATGAGGGCGATGCCGGTCCCGCCGGGTGCGTTGCGGAGCGGGAAGCCGTCGAGCGCGGTCGCGGCGATGTTCGCCTGCACCTCGGCGCCCGGCATCCACTGGCTCCCCGACGCCGACGTGGCGTGGACGTCCTGCAGCGACGGCGCCGCCGGCCCGATGACGACGACCTTGCCCGCGAATGCGCTCGCGGGCACCTTGCCGAAGTAGACGTCCGAGTAGGAATACGTCTTCACCCGTCCGGGCGGCCCGGCGAAGTCGACCCACTGCGAGCTGCCACCCGGCCAATGGACGGGATGGCCGGACGCGACGTCGGCCGTGACCAGCCCGAACGTCTCGAGCCCGTCAACCGAGCGGGGCACGTGCCGGATGACGCCGTCGGGATCGGTCGGCAGCAAAGCGCTGCCTGCGCGAGCGCCGATCTGGCGCAGGACCGAGCCGCCCCCGAACACGTTCGTGTGGCCGTGGGAGTCGACCTCGGTCGCCGCGAGCACCACGTGACCCGCCTTCGCCACCGACTCGATGAGGGCGTTGTCGTCCCTCGGGTCGGACGGCTCCGTGAACTGCACGTCGAAGGCGATCGCCTTCGGGTGCCCTGCCGCGATTCGGTTCAGGAGGGTGGCGTGGTAGCGCCTGGGCCACGGCCAGCGGTACGGGAGCTTGTGGGCCTGAAGCTGGTCGAACGACCTCGCGTCGACCGCCACCACCACGACGTTGCTCGGGACGGGCAGCGGGCCGCGGAGGGAGAACCGGGCGTCCACCGTGTGCTCCTCGACCGAGCGGAGGGTGTGGGCAGCGTAGGCAGCGCCGACCAGACCGGCGGCGATCGCGCCGGCCCCGAGGAACAGCACGATGCGCATCCGCGCCCGACGCTCCACCTACCGCAAACCCCCTTTCAGGTGATTCCGGTCAAGCCTCGCATAGGTTCGACCGATATTCCAGGCGTCGATGGTGAAACTTGCGGTGATTTCACTCACTTTGGGGATCGGCGTCGCATTTCCGGCGAGCGGCGTGCTCCATTCGAAGCCCAGCTCCGCCCTCGTCGAGCAGCGGCTCCTGCACCAGATGAACGCCGGGCCCGACGGCACCCTCACGAGGTCGGTCCGTTGCCTCCAGGCATCGAGCCGTGAGTTCTCCTGCACGCTCCACAGCATCCGCTCGACCTCGCTCGGCGCGCACGTCGTCGTCTCGGGCGGCTCGCTCGAGACGGTCTGGCAGCCGATCCGCGGCTAGGGCTACGCGCTCCCGTCGGGAGCCGGTGGCGCCCCCTCGAGCCCGGGCAGGCCCTGCCGCGCGAGCGCCCGCTCGATCTCCTCGGGGGTCTGGGCGCGGATCGCGCCGGTGAACTGCCGCGTGCGCGCGACGCGCCGGGCGCCCTGCGTCGGCGCGCCCACGATCTGCTCGACCTGCGGGCTCGCGATCTGCTCGGCGACCTGCTCGAGCAGGACGTCGACGGCCTCGACCATCTGGTCGACGAACCTGTCGATGATCGGGTTCATCGTCGCCTCGTCCACGGTCGCCTCCGCCTTGTAGCGGAGCCTCCACCGGAGCTCCTCGACGTGGCCGTAGAACGTGGCGAGGTCGGCCATCAGCTCGTAGTCGGAGACGATCACCGCGAGCGGGCCGCTCGCCGCCGCCCACGTCCCCGTCGGGAGGTCGGGGAAGAAGTGCTTGTAGAGGTGCTGCTCGCGCTTCGTGCGCTCGACGCTCGCCTTCAGCCTCGTCAGCTCGAGCTCGAGCGCGCCGAAGCGGCGGCGCGCCTCGACGACCCGCCGCTCCTGCTCCTCGCGGAGCCGGTCGGCGGCCCGTTGCCGCTCGGCTTCCTGCTGGCGTATCTCGTCCTGGAGCCGCGAGTGGCGGTCCCAGAAGAGCGCTGTGGTGAACGCGAGGGCGGCGCCGGCGTAGGCGGTGATGAACAACGGCCAGATCAGCTCGCCCGAGTACCAGAGGGCGCCGAGGATCGGCAGCACGATCGCGGCGAGCAGCGTGAGCACGAGCGCCTGCAGCGGACGCGTGCCGTGCAACACGTACCAGGGGCGCCCGTGGGGTTCGCCTGGAGCCTCTGTCGCCGCGCGGAGCCGGGCCATCGTCTTCCTCTTACGCCGTCGCAGCGGCCAGATCGCGGTTCAGCGCGATCCCGAGCGCGGCCTCGACCGCCTCGTCCGGTGCCCAGGCGCGGCCCGCGACGGTCTCGGCGCCGAGCCGCTCGTCGCCGAGCGCAGCCTTGAGCGCCGCCGTCGTGCGCTCGGCGATCTCCGCCTCGAGCGGCGACGGCGTCGCGTCGATCGCCTCCAGCAGCGCCTCCGCCGCACCGAGGAGGCGCGCTGCGAGCGCCGCGTCCTCGCCCTGCGCTGCGGCGAACGCCCCGAGCCCCTGGAGGCACTCGGCGGCGGCGCGCTTGTCGCCGCGGTCCTTGGCGATCGCGAGCGCGTCGCCGAAGAGCCTGCCCGCCTCGGCGAGGTCGCCGTTTCGCAGTGAGACCCGGCCCAGGTTGATCTCCGCCACCGACAGGCTCCAGGTGTCGCGCAGCTCGCGAGCCAGCGCGAGCCCTTCCTGCAGCAGCAGGGTCGCGCGGTCGTCCTCGCCGCGCGTCAGCTCCGCGCGGCCGAGCGTGAGCACGGAGTTCGCGATCAGCCGCTTGTCGCCGAGCCCGCGGCGCAGCGCGAGGCTCTCCTCGTAGAGCTCGTTCGCGGCGGCGTGGTCGCCCTCGGCGGCAGCGATCTCGGCGAGGATGTTCAGCGCGCCCGACTGGACGAGCTTGTCGCCGATCTCGCGCGCGAGCTCGAGCGCCCTGCCCGCGTGCTCCTTCGCGCGTCCGCGCTCCTCGTCGCTCTGCGCACCCGCGTTGACGATCCAGCCGATCTGCTGGTACGCCTGCGCCTGGAGGCGCGTCTGCCCGGCGAGCTCCGCCAGCCGCAGGCTCTCCTCGAAGAACGGCTTCGCCTGCGGGAAGTCGCCCTGGCCGAGCGCAGCGAAGCCGGCGGCGAAGTACGCCTTGCCGAGCACCGCCGGGTCGACGCCGGTCGACTCGGCGAGTGCCTCGGCGAGCCAGCGGCGGCCTTCCGTCATCAGCCCGCGCACGCTCCAGAAGCGCACGAGGGCGCCTGCGAGCCGCAGCCCGAGGTCGACCTGCCTCGACTCGAACGACCACGCGAGCGCGGCGCGGATGTTGTCGTTCTCCTCGGTGAGGCGCTCGAGCCAGAGCGCCTGGCCGGCGCGCGTCAGCTCCGGCTCGGCCGCCTCGGCGAGCTGGACGTAGCGGTGGAGGTGGCGGTCGCGCGCATCCTCGAGCTCGCCCCGCTCCGCGAGCCGCTCGAGCGCGTACTCGCGGATGGTCTCGAGCATCGAGAAGCGCGGCTCGCCGTCGGCGGCCTCGCCCTGGCGGATCAGGCCGTTGTCGACGAGCGCGGCGATCCCGTCGAGCACCGCGCCGAACTCGAGACCGAGCGGCAGCCCCGCGACCGCCTCGGCCGCCTCCAGCGAGCTGCCGCCGACGAACACGGCGAGCCGCGCGAAGAGGCCCTTGGACTGCTCGTCGAGCAGGTTGTAGCTCCACGCGATCGCGTCGCGCACGCCTCCCTGCTGCTCGCCGCCGCCGCCGCCGAGGAAGGACAGCCGGTTCTCCTCGAGGCGGCCGAGGATCTGCTCCGGCGTCAGGAGCTTGATCCGCGCCGCGGCGAGCTCGATCGCGAGCGGGATCCCCTCGAGGCGCCGGCAGATCTCGGTCACGGCGGGGAGGTTCTCCGGCGTGAGCTCGAAGCTCGGCTTCGTCTCCTGCGCACGCTCGACGAAGAGCTTGACCGCGGGCGCGTCCGCGGACAGGACGCCAGGTGCCGGCACGGCGAGCGGCGGCACCGCGTACTCGCGCTCGCCGCGCAGGCGCAGCGGCGTCCGGCTCGTGACGAGCACCTTCAGCGTCGGCACTGCCTCGATGAGCTCGCCGACGAGCGAGGCCGCGGGCAACACCTGCCCGAAGTTGTTGAGCAGGAGGAGCGTCGGCTGCTCGGCGAGCCGCTCCGCGAGGGCGTCCTGCAGCGAGCGGTCCGGCGTCTCCTGCACCCCCACGGCCTCCGCGATCGTCGGTCCGACGAGCGCCGGGTCGTGCACGGGGGCGAGGTCGACGAAATGCGCGCGCTCGAACCGCTCCCCGAGAGCCCTCGCCGTCTCGAGCGCGAGGCGCGTCTTGCCGCTGCCGCCGAGCCCGGTCAGGCAGACGAGCCGGACGGCCTCCTGCTCGAGCAGGGCGACGATCGCGGCGAGCTCCTCTTCGCGCCCCACGAACGGCGTCGCCGGGGTCGGCAACGGGGAGCGCGGCGCCGCCGGCGGCGGCGCGGGCGGCGGGGACGGGGCCGCAGCGGCCGGGGCGGATGCGACGGCCGTCGCCGCGCCGAGCGCGCCGCGCGCGGCTTCGATCATCTCGCGGCAGGTGGGAAAGCGCTCCTCGGGCGCCTTCGCCATCGCTCGCGCGATCACCGCGTCGAGCGCCTCCGGCAGCTCGGGCCGCGCCTCCGAGACCTTCGGCGGCGGCTCGGTCATGTGCGCGAACATGACCGCCACGTCGGTCTCGCGCTCGTACGGCTTCTTGCCGGTCAGCGTCTGGTAGAGAACTCCGCCGAACGCGTAGACGTCCGCTGCGGACGTCACCTCCTTCGCCTCGATCTGCTCCGGCGCCGCGTAGTCGACGGTGCCGACGAAGACGCCGGCCTGCGTGAGCCCGCGCTCCCTGCTCTGCTTCGCGATCCCGAAGTCCATCAGGTAGATGCGGCCGGAGCCGTCCTCGACCATCACGTTCGGAGGCTTGACGTCGCGATGGATGACCTCGTAGGCGTGCGCCGCGTCGAGTGCGCCCGCGACCTGCTCGAGCATCGAGAGCGCAGCGTGCGGGTCGTGCGTCCCGCCCTGCTCGATGAGCTTCTCGAGGTCGGGGCCTTGCACGAAGCGCATCGCGATGTAGACGAGCCCGTCGATCTCGCCCGCGTCGTAGATCGGGATGATGTTCGGATGGTCGATCGAGGCGACCGTCTGCGACTCGCGGATGAAGCGCTCGCGGAAGTCGGCGCCGCCGCCCAGCTCCGGCGCGAGCGTCTTCACCGCCGCCTTGCGCTTGAGCAGCAGATGCTCGGCCTCGTAGACGAAGCCCATCCCTCCTCGTCCCAGGAGGCCCGTGACGCGGTACCCGGCGAGCTCGGAGCCGTCGGTGAGAGCACCGCTCATCGCGTCGACTCCACCCGCCCGATGCTAGACAGGAATCGGAGCGGTGGGAAGGTCCGGCCTCAGCCGGCGGCCGCGGCCAGGCGTTCGCCGTACTCGACCGCGGTCTGCGGCCGGTCGGCCGGGTCCTTCGCGAGCGCGCTCAGCACCGCCTCGGCGAAGCCCGCCGGCAGGTCGTCGCGGAACTGCCCCAGCTCGGGCGGCGGCTCGGCGACGTGCGCGAGCCCGACCTGGATCCCGTCCTTGTCGCCGAAGGGCGGCTGGCCGGCGATGCACTCGTAGACGGTGCAGCCGAGCGCGTAGATGTCGGTCGCCGGCGTCGCCGGGCTCCCCTTGACGAGCTCGGGCGCGAGGTAGTCCAGGGTGCCCATCACCTGTCCCGGCTTCGTCAGCACCGTGTAGGCCCGGCCCTTCGCGAGCCCGAAGTCGGTGAGCATCGCCGTGCCGTCGGGCGTGACGATGATGTTCCCCGGCTTCAGGTCGCGGTGGACGATCCCCGCCTCGTGGAGCGCATGCAGCCCGGCGGCGACGTCCTGTGTGTACTTCGCGGTCGCCGCGACTTCGAGCGGGCCGTCGTCGAGCTTCTGGTCGAGCGTCGCGCCCGGGATGTACTTCGACGCGAGGAAGCGGCGGCCTTCGGCCTGGCCCGCCTCGAGCACGGGGACGAGGTGCGGCTCCGTCACCTCCGACGCCGCGCGCGCCTCCTGCTGGAAGCGCCGGCCGAACACCGGGTCCTCGATCAGCTCGAAGCGCATCACCTTCAGCGCGACGACCTCGCCGTCCGACTCGCGCACCGCGCGGAAGACGAGTCCCATGCCGCCCTCGCCGAGCAGCTCTTCGAGGCGGTACCCGCCGAGGGTGTCGCCGACGGCGAGCTCGTGGCCTTCCTGCATGAACGCCATGCCTCGCAGGATAGACGCCCGCAGTTCGAAGCGGCAACTCGCACAGTGGCGACCGTGCGTGAAAAGCTACGCGCGTGCGCGTCGGCTTCGTCTCCGACATCCACGGGAACCTGCCCGCGCTCGACGCGGTGCTCGCCGATCTCGAGCGCCGGCCGGTCGACCGCCTGATCTGCCTCGGCGACATCTGCTTCGGTCCACAGGCGACCGAATGCCTCGAGCGTGTGCGCGGGCTCGGCTGCCCCGTGATCCTCGGCAACTGGGACGACTGGTCGACGAGCAGCTTCCCGCCCGCCGACGACCCGGTGGGAGTGATGCTCTACGAGATCGGCGCGTGGTGGGCCGGGCACCTCACTGCCGAGGACCGCGCGTTCGTCGCGACCTTCCAGCCGACCCTCGAGCTTGCGCTCGACGACGGCGCGAGCATCCTCTGCTTCCACGGCTCGCCGAGCTCGTTCAACGACTGGATCTTCGCGACGACGCCCGAGGAGGAGCTGGAGCGGATGTTCGCCGGCGCGCGTGCACCGGTTCTCGTCGGGGGCCACACGCACCTCCAGCTCGTGCGGCGCTGGGGAGCGTCGCTGATCGTCAACCCCGGCAGCGTCGGCCAGCCGTTCTCGCAATGGTGGCCGCAGCCGATCCGTGTCGCGCACTGGGCCGAGTACGGCGTGATCGAGACCGACGGCGCGCACGTGAGCGTCGACCTCCGGCGCGTGCCGTTCGACGTCGACGCGTTGCTCCGCCTCTTCGCCGCGAGCGGGATGCCGCACGCACAGTGGTGGATCGACTCCTGGAACGCGGTCTAGGGCGGCGCCGGTGCGCATCGCGGTCATCTCCGACATCCATGGCAACTGGCACGCGTTCGAGTCGGTGCTCGCAGACCTCGACAAGGAGCACGTCGACGAGGTCTGGTGCCTCGGCGACCTCGTCGGCTACGGCCCGCAGCCGAACCGCTGCGTCGAGGCGGCGCGAACGCGGTCCGACGCCTGCCTGGTCGGCAACCACGACCTCGCCGCGATCGGCCGCGTCGGTCTCGAGTCGTTCCATGCCGACGCGGCCGTGAGCGCGGAGTGGACCGCGAAGACCCTGGAGGACGACGCGCGCGCCTACCTCGAGACCCTCGAGCCGTCGGGGGAGCGGCCCGGCGCGCAGCTCTTCCACGCCAGCCCGCGCGACCCCGTCTGGGAATACATCCTCGACGAGCCGGCGGTGCGCGCCGCGTTCGAGCAGACGACGGCGCCGCTCGTCCTCGTCGGCCACAGCCACATCCCGATCGCGCTCAAGCTCGCGGACGGGAGCCTCGCGGGCGGGCTCGCCCACGGCGGGAGCGAGGTCGAGCTGGGCGACGCGCGCTGGCTCCTCAACCCGGGCTCGGTCGGCCAGCCGCGCGATCTCGACCCCCGCGCGGCGTACCTCCTGCTCGACACCGACCGCGGCCGCGTCCACTTCCGCCGCGTGCCCTACGACATCGAGCAGACGCAGGCCGAGATCCGCGAGCAGGGTCTGCCGGAGGCGCTCGCAGTCCGGCTCGCGGACGGCGAGTAGGCCTCAGAGGGTGGTCGAGCCCGGCATCGGCTCGAGGTTGTCGACGACGTACCGCTTGATCACCGGCGCGCCGGTCTCCGGCGAGCGGACGACCTCCCAGGTCTGGTACGCGTCGAAGCCGAGCCACTTGCTCTTCGGCTCCGGCGGGTTCCACGTCTTCGCCTGCCAGTTGACGACGACCTCGACGTCGGCACGGTCGCCGTCGATCGCGGCGGCGACCTTCGTGATCGTGTGCACCTCGTCGAAGAAGAGCCGGGTGACGCGGTCGTACCAGCCCTTGAACTCCTTGTGGCCGTGCGTCGGCCCCTCGGGCCACATCATCTCGTTGCCGTCGTCGAGGAGCATCGCGTAGAGCTCCTCGATCGGGGCGTGGACGTCGAGCGCCTTGTACCAGCGGTCGGCGAGGTCGGCGATCTCCTCCTGCGTCAGCGGCTCGGCCATCGTTCTCCTTTTCGCAACGTTACGAGTTGTGGAAGCGGGTTCCGGCGACCGGCCGCCTGCGGGCCGCCTCCTCGTGCTCGGGCACGTCCTGTGCGATCACGAGGTCGATCAGATAGGGGCCGTCGTGCGCGAGCGCCTCGTCGATCGCGCCGGCGACGTCGTCGGCGGTCTCGACCCGGGCTGCCTCGACTCCCAGGCCGCGTGCGATCTCGTCGAAGCGGAGCTCGGGGTCGGTGATGTCGAAGGAGACCGGGAACGCGTGGTCGGCGATCCCGCGCTCGTGCCAGTACTGCTGGACGTTCAGCTTGAGCAGCTGGTAGCTGCGGTTGTTGCAGACGACGAACTTCGCTCCCACGCCGTGGTGCGCGGCCGTCCAGAGCGCCTGGATCGTGTACATGCTGCCGCCGTCGCCGCTGAAGCCGAGCACGGTCTTCTCCGGGTGCGCGAGCTTGACGCCGATCGCGCCGGGAAAGCCGACGCCCAGCGACCCGCCGCGCGTCTGGAAGAAGTGGCCGGGCCGCGTCGGTGGCAGGTAGTGCGTCAGCTCCGGCGACATGGTCAGGGCCTCGTCGAAGACCATCACGTCGTCGGGGACGCGGCGCGCGAGCTCCGCGAGGAACACCGACGGGTGGAGCGCCTCGTCGCCGGCGTGCGACCGGTCGGCCGCGTCGAACGCGTCGAGGTCGCGCTGCTTCTCGGCGCCCGAATCGCGGGTTCGGTCCGCCGCGGCGCGGCGCCGCTCCTCCGTGAGCGATCCCTCGAGCTCGTCGGCGAGCGCCGCGAGCGTCAGCTTCGGGTCGGCGAGCAGCCCGAGGTCGACCGGGAAGTTCTTCCCGATCTCCCACGCGTCGACGTCGACGTGCACGACGGGCGCACCGTCGGCGAAGACGCCGTCGAGCGCGGCGAACACCTCCGGAAAGACGTAGGTGCCGACGATCAGCACGGCGTCGGCCTGCGAGGTGATCGCCTTGCTGTGCTCGCCGAACATGTGACCGAGCTGGCCGCGGAACAGCGGATGGGTCGAGTCGATGTTGACCTCGGAGGAGTTCGCGCCCCAGACGTGCGCGCCGAGCAGCTCGGCGACGCGGGTCAGCTCCTGCTGCGCTCCCGACCAGGCGACGCCGTCGCCCATGATCACGATCGGCCGCGAGCTGCCGGCGAGCAGCTCGGCCGCCCGCGCGACCGCAGCGCCCGTCGGCGCGACCCGGGTGTCGAGCCGGGGCGTCGGCACGACCCGCTCGCGCGCCGGGGCGTCGAGGACGTCCATCGGCAGCGCGACGAACACCGGTCCGCAGGGCGGGGTGGAGGCGACCTTGATCGCGCGCCGGACGACGCGGAGGAGCGACTCCGGATCGATGACACGGGTCGACCACTTCGTAACCGGCCTCGCGATCGCGACGAGGTCGGCGGCCATCTGCGCGTCGAGCGCGTCGTACCGGATGCCCGACTCGCCGGCGACGACGACGAGCGGCGCGTTCCCGCGCTTCGCCTGGTAGAGCATCCCGACGCCGTTGCCGAGGCCGACGCCGCTGTGCAGCTGGACCAGCGCGGGCCGCTGCGCGGCCCGGGCGTAGCCGTCGGCGATCGCGACGGCGATCGTCTCCTGCAGCGTCTCGATGTACTCGATCTCCGGGAACCGGCCGAGCGCGTCCAGGAACCCCTGCTCGACGGTGCCGGGGTTCCCGAACATGTAGGAGAATCCGTCGGCTCGCAGCTGTTCGAGCAGCGCGAACCGGCCCGTCCTGTGCATCGCCTCTCCTTCCGGCTCGGCTGGCATCCGCCGTCAATCATGCGTGTTTCGTCGGCCCGGGTCTAGACGGGGTGGGCGTTCCTTCATAAACTCGGTCGCTCTCGGCGGGTTCGGGTGCGGGTGGATGAGCGAGGAGGAGACGACATGAGGGCTGCCCAATGAAGAAGATCCGGATACGTCGCGTGGTGGCATTGCTGACGCTCTTCGGGATGGTCGCCGGCTCGGTCCTTTCCGCCGCGAGCACGGCGGCGCCGCGAACCGAACCGCCGGCCGGAACCAGTGTCACTCCCTCGTCGGCCTACGTCGCGCCGACGCCGGCGAGCATCGCGCTCGGGAAGCTCAACATCTCTCACTTCAGGCAGGTCGTGAAGTACGGCCTCAACGAGGGTGACCTGTCCATCATCGACAAGTACATCTCGCCGACCGTGGACGACCACCAGTGGTACGGGCCCGGGTACCCGAGGCACCGCCTGGGGATCAAGGCCCTGACGGCCGCGCTGCGCACGGCCTTCCCCGACCTCCATGCCACGGCGACGACGCTCGTGGCGTCGAACAACGGCACCCAGACGTTCGCGATCGTCAGGACGACCGGGACGAACACGGGCAGCTACCTCGGCCTCCCCCCGACGCACCGGAAGATCGTGCTCAACATTCTCGAGTCGGCACTGTGGAAGAACGGGGTCATCGTCGAGCACTGGGGCGTCTCCGACAACATCACGCTCCTCGCGGACATGGGCCTCTTCCCGCTCAGCAAGTTTCCGGCGTACTCGGTCAAGAACCTGGACAAGAAGTTCCAG
>Ga0335069_10011116_pt1 | contig 12726 bp, 8 predicted proteins | sample Lox_Sample_11_FD_206714 | JGI IMG/M metagenome (GOLD analysis project Ga0335069, IMG submission 206714) | Soil microbial communities from Loxahatchee National Wildlife Refuge, Florida, United States - Lox_Sample_1.1 | ecosystem: Environmental > Terrestrial > Soil > Wetlands | place: USA: Florida... | reverse complement strand
ACGTCGTCGTTGTGTCTGCGGATGCTTGACAAGCGACGGCTCAAGTCGGCCGCGATGAGTTTCTCTGGCAGGGTCGCCGTAACCGGCACTTTCTCAGGCTCCTTACATGTCTTGCACCCACACTGTGCGGGTGACAAAAGCTTGAGACGATCTTCGGTACCCGCGATACGAATATATTCCTGCTCTTGCCCTCTCTGCCAATCATCACCCGGGAATTTGATCTCCACGACGAACTCGATATTGCGCTGGCTCAGATCGAAGTCGTATTTGTTCTTTACGATCACTACATCGGGTATGCGCAGCAGGCCCTTCTGTGCCCGACCGGTCAGTTTTGCCAAATCAATCGCGTTTTCCAACGCTTTCGTGTCCACCCCTAGCGGAAACTGCAACGGCTGATTTTTCTTGAGCGCAGCCATGATCGGTGACGGCGGATTGTTGGCCATGTTGTAGCCGACCTCGCCTTTGTACTTCCATACCTGCTCGCGTGCATCGCAATCGTTGCGGATGCTCAGCGTCACACAGCGCTGCTTGAGCTTGCGCCCCCGACTGGAAATCACCGGGTTGCAGTCGCAATGGCAAATGCGCTTGCAAAGGTAGGTAGTGTCGTCCGGCATCAGCACCGGTATGGTCTTGCCCCTCGGCTCAGGCAATGTGCGCGAGCTGCCGATTTTTCGGTATTGTCGGTTCGGTCATGATTTAGGCGCCTGTTATTGAACGGGTCAAACGGCGTTATCCAGCACGTCACGGGACGGGACGTGATAGGTATCGAGCTCGTGTTGTGTAGACGGCGTTGTGACCCGCACATCGCGACTCGTCGGCGCCAGCACCTCGGCCGTGCGGCCATTTGCCTTGCTGATGCCTTCGATGACCCGCCCGTCGCCCGCATCCAGTCGGTACGGGTAATTCGCCAGCGGGCGGCCCGTTGCGTGATCCACGAACGTCACCCATTCACTCGTCATCTCTCCCGTCGGCATATCGGGTAACGGCGCACGTTGCGACGCCGCCCCTTGCTTGCCCCACTTCGCGCACTTCTCCAGAATCTGACCCGTCGTGCCGTTCTCGATGCCGGAATCCGTAATGCGGATGTACGAACCGCCGACGCCAATCCAGATTTCCTGCGAGGCGTTCAGAACGATCTTCCCGTTCGTGCTCTTGATCGTCATGTCCTTCAGCGCCGCGAGCGCCATTTCATCGTTCTGCGCCTGAACGTCGACCTTGCCGTTGGCCGCGATGATCTTGATGCCGAGCTTTCCGGCGAAGAACGACAGCGCCGCGCGTGCCGCTGCGACGAACGATCGCCCGCCCGAAATGCTGACGTCGCGGCCCGCCGTGATCGCATGGTCCTGTCCGCTCGCAAGGTGCGTGCTGTCGGCAGCAGTCGTCGCAATGCCCGCCGCGCTTGCCAGCACAAGATCCGGTCGGATCAATTCGGGAAACGCGTTTTCCGGCGACACCTCATTTCCCCGGATCGAGTCGTTCTGCGTCTTGATCGCATGGACTGCGTCGTGCTGGCTGACGTCGGCGACTTGCGCCTCGTGCGTCTGCGCCAGTTGCGACAGTTCGTCGTGCTGCTGGCGAGCCTGCGTCAATCGCGCGACCATTTCGGCGGCGGCCTTCGCGTGCCCCTCGGCCGCTTCGCGTGCGTCGGTCGTGACGAACAGCCCCTTCGCCGCACGCAGCACGCCCCACAGATCCGTGCGCAACTCGAAGCCCTTGCCGCGCGCGTCCTGTCGTCCCTTGCGGCCCGACATGCGCCGGATGAACCCCAGGCTCAGGCTCGATTTGCCGTGATCGGTCGCAAGCTGCGCCTGCAACTGCTCCTTCGTATCGTCAAAAGACAGGTGGCTGGAACCCGTGCCGCCGACTTCGCGGGTGCGTTGCCCCGAAATCGCGCTGTTGGCCGTCAGTTCCCAGGCGGTCCGGTTGAACTGGTTCACGACAAGCGACGTGACGACCGGCCGATCGGGGTCTCCGTTGATATGGCTGACAAGCACGTTCTGACCGATGCGCGGCACATGCTGCGTACCGAACTCGTTGCCTTGCCATGACGACGCCACCGGCAGCCAACAGCTCGAGTTCCCGTCGGGCTTGTTGTCTCGGTCCCAAATCCAGCGCACCTTCACCCGGCCATACGCGTCGGTCCAGATCTCCTGTCCATCCGGGCCTGTGACGATGGCATATTCCGGGCCGGTCATGACCGGCTTGGCGATCGTGCGGCGCAACCGGAACGGCTCCCGGACGGGTTGAAGCGCGAACGACGCGTCGCATCGGAACATCAGTTGTCCCGAGCCTGATGTCTCCGCGACTTCCTCGATATCGAGCGTGCTGGACACGACGAGATACTCGATGTTGGCCGCATCCTGCGGATGGCTGGTGAGCTTGAATGTATGACCCGCGAGCAGGCCGCGCAGGTATCCGGATCCCTGCGCCCGCAATCCGGCGCATCGCAAAGCTTCCATACGCACGCGCGCGAGATAGTCGCCTTCCGCGAATACGTCGTTCGGCTGGCCCGACAGGCCCGATGCGCCTTGCTGCGGCTGTGCGTAATCCCCCCACGCGTAGACTTCCTGATCCGCGCTTCCCGTGTCGCGCAGGTCTTCCCGGCTGACCGTGAGGTTCGCCCGCGCTCGCGTGTAGTCGTAGTCAGTCAGGGTGACACGACCCGCCGTCACCGAACTGGTCACGGACAGTCGGTTGATGTGTTCCTCGTCAATGCGCCGGTCGCCGGGCGGATAGTAGCGAATCGATGCATAGGCTTCGCCGTGCGGCTGAAACGCGCCGTTCGTGTCCACCAGAACCAGACGGCAATATCCGCCCTCGTGTTCGAAGTAGTAATGGATGCCCCATTCTTCCCACAGCCGTTGCAGAAACGTCCAGTCGCTCTCGTCGTGCTGGCGTTGCAGGTCGCGCGCCGGATAGGGCATGCGCGGCCGGGGGCCGGACAGACGTTTGACAACCGAATACGGATATGAGGCGAGTACCGCGTCGGTAATCTCGACAACGTTCTTGTTCTGGAAGATGCGCTGATCTTTGTTTTGCGTCGCCAGCCACAGCCACGGGCGCAGCGTGAATTCGTAGACGAACCCGCGCGATTCCTCACGAACGAATCGCGCCGCACTCACCAGTGCCGTGATTTCACGCGTGCCCGCGCCAATATGGTCCATGCCACTGTTGCCCGGCATGCCCGGGATAAATTCACCCTTCCCCTCGATCACGATGGACACGGTTATTTCCCGGCCCGCGATTTCGTTGAGGTTGATATTCGCCGCAACACCTGGAGAAAATGCCAGTTCGTCGGACGTTCGGCATGTCAACGTGTAGGTGAACAGATCGCCAAGGATTTCCGTGCCGCGCAAGTGCACGGGAACCAATACCGGCCAGCCGTCAATCCCGAACGTGGGCAGTGTTTCGCCTGCCACGGCCAGCGTGCGCGGCGGTGGCGAGTTGAACGTAAACGGCATACCGGCTCCGGGGAGTAAAGCAGACGCTTGCTTTTACTCCGGGCCTACGATAACCACAATGCAATTAATTTGAGATTAATTTATCTCGAATTTAAAATGTCCCGATATCGATTTCGGATAGGAGGAATCAGGGCAATCGCGCGAATTGCGCAAAATGTTAAAAATGTTTGCGGGTCATACAGGGCCAGTTATCAGCCCGAGCAGGCCCCAAGCGGCAAGCGCCGGTGCAGGTCCGCCAGCAGCAGCTTCGTGCGAAACAGCCGCGCGAGACTACGGCTCGCGTACTGGCCGACGTCGCCCGGTTCCGTCCAGCGAAAATCGTCCATCTCGGGGATCATCGTCCCGTCACGCCGGCTCGGGAACATCGACGTGCATGCGCAGCGCGCGACGTCGATTTCGTCACGCGCGACGCGCACCGCGAACAGATGCAGGTCCTTGTCGTGCCGGTACGCGAAGCGGCCGAGATCGACGAGCCGCTCCGGCGCGAACACGATGCCGGTTTCCTCGAGCAATTCGCGCAACGCCGTCTGCTGCGGCGTTTCCCCCGGCTCGCCCTGCCCTTTCGGGATGTCCCAGTGCGTCGTGTCCGTCGCGTGCGCGAGGAACACGCACCCCGCGCCGTCGAGGATCACGATGCCGCACGACACCATGCGCGGACGCGTGACGTGTCTCATGACGCTCGCGCGGCCGGCCGCCCGCTCAACGCTTCTGCAACTGCCACTTGCCCGCGCCCGTCTTGCAGTAGAGCGGCTTGAGCGTCATCGACTGCCCCTTCGCGGCGATGTCCGTCGTGATCTCGCGGCAGGTCTTGCCGTCCTGCTCGGTCGTCACCGGCGTGAGCTTCGCCGCGATCGGCGTGCGGCCGCCGGTGTTCTGCCACGCGACCACGTCGCCGTCATTGCCTTTGTCGCGGACCTGCTGCACCGCCTTCGTCAGCGACGCCATGTCCGCGTTGCTGAAATAGCTGATCGGCGTGTCGTGCAGGAAGTTGAGATTGTTCTGCGCATGCGCCGACAGGGCGGCTGCGGCGCACACGGCGCAGGCCAGCGCACGCGTGACGAGGGAAAGGGATGCGCGCATCGACATGTTGTTCTCCTTGACTGATCGATCGAACGGCGCGGCGAAAACACGACACGATCGCCCGCGCACGTCAGCGAGCGAGCATAGCATGCGCCGCCCGCCGGCACGCTCGTCAGCGGCCCGCCGGAGGCGGCGCCGCTTGATATCCGTCGGTCAGCGTGTTCAGGAACGCGATCACGTCGCGAATCTCGGCCTCGTCGAGCGCGGGCGCGTCGCCGGGCTTGCGGTCGAACGGCGGCTCGCGATTCAAGTTCGCCCGGTAGCGTTCCGGCAGGTCGTCGAACATCCGAACCTTGCCGTGCACGACCGGATAGACCTTCTCCGGATGCGTGTCGCGCTCGACGTAAAACCGCAGCACGTCGTCGAGCGAATGGTAGATGCCGTTGTGAAAAAACGTATGGCGGAGCGCGACGTTGCGCAGCGACGGCGTGCGGAACAGCCCGCAGTATTCGTCGCGCCCCACCAGATCGGTGCGGGCCGGCCCACACGCGCCGAGATCGTGGAAACGAGGATCGCGGTTGACGGGCAGCGCACGGTTGCGCGGCACGCCGATCGCGATCAGCCCGAAATCGCTGAACTGCGGCGGCGTGCCATCGAGCGCGCGCCGGCTGATGTGGCAGCTCGCGCAATTGCCCTTCCGCTCGTCATTGAACAGCTGCAGGCCGCGCAATTCGGCGGGCGTGAGCTGCGCGCGGCCGGCGAGATACGCGTCGTACTTGCTCGTGTACGGCGAGAACAGTTCTGGCGTCTGCTCGAACGTGCCGAGCGCGCGCAGCACCGCGTCGAACGCCGCCGCGTCGTCGTCGAGCACGTGCGCGCCGAACACCGTGCGGAATTCGTCCGCGTAGCGCGCGGCCCTCACCGCCCGCGCGACCTTCGCGGGCGAGCTGCTCATCTCGAACGGCGACGTGAGCGGAATGCGCGCCTGCCCGGCGCCGGTGTCGACGCGCCCGTCCCACGTGAGGCCGCCCGTCGGGCCGTTGTCGACGCTTTCGTCGCCTTCGTCGTCCGAATCGTGGAAATGCTCGGCAAACGGCGGCACGCCCTGCAGATACGTCAACGACGGCACCGCGCGAAAGCCCGGGCGGCGCATGTCGTCGCCGCCCAGTTGCACCGACAGCGCGTTCGGCGGCCCGAACGCATGATCGGGGCTGTGGCACGACGCACAGGCGAGCTTGCCGGAGCCCGACAGCGACGGATCGAAGAACAGCTGCTTGCCGAGCGCCGTCATCCTGCGCACGCCCTCATAAACGTGCGCGCGGGTTTGCGGCCGATCCGAGACAACCGGCCCGTTCGCCGCTGCGGCCGGCACCCGCTGCTCGGTCTGCTCGGTCCGCGCAGGCGCGCCCTGCTGCACACCGCAGCCGGAGAATGCTGCGAGGCCGGTGGCGAGCGCCGCAATGGCGGCAACGTTCGTCAACACGTTCGGAAACGGCACGCGTTTCGGTGGACACGGCTTCATCGGATCTTCCAGGAACGGGAATGCGGAGCGGCGCGAGCGTATGTCAACGTCGTGACTGTTGCATGACGCCGAACGAACGCTCTATTGAGGGGGCCGCCACATCCCCGTGTCAAATCGACCCTGCACAATGGACGCAACCGTCTGGCATATTACTGTCACTCGACGGTCGCGCATGCGTCAGGGCCGGCCACGGCACACATCGACACGCACACAACAAGAGGAGAACCGCGCATGAAAAAGCACGCCTGGATTCGCCGTACGCCGATCGCCGTCGTGGCGGCCGCCGCGCTGGCGGGCTGCGCAGGCCACCCGACCTCGCAACAGGACCTGTCGGCCGTCCAGAACGTCGTCGTGATCTATGCGGAAAACCGCAGCTTCGACAACCTGTACGGCACCTTCCCCGGCGCGAACGGCGTGCAGAACGTGACGGCCGCGAGCGCGCAGCAGAAGGACCGCGACGGCACGCCGCTCGCGACGCTGCCGAACATCTGGGGCGGCCTGACCGCGAAGGGCGTGACGCCGGCGATCACCGAGGCGATGACGGCCAACCTGCCGAACGCGCCGTTCGCGATCGACGATCCGGCGGGCTTCAATACGCCGATGAGCGTGACGACCCGCGACCTCTGGCATCGCTTCTACGAGAACCAGATGCAGATAGACGGCGGCCGGAATGACATGTTCGCCGCGTGGGCCGATTCGGGCGGCCTCGTGATGGGCCACTACACGGCCGACGCGTCGAAGCTGCCGCTGTGGAAGATCGCGCAGCGCTACACGCTCGCCGACAATTTCTTCATGGGCGCGTTCGGCGGCTCGTTCCTGAACCACCAGTACCTGATCTGCGCGTGCGCGCCGGTTTACCCGAATGCCGACAAAAGCCCGGCATCCGGCCTGATCTCGATCGTGAACCCCGACGGCACGTCGCTGAAGATCGCGGGCAATTCGCCGGCCTCGGCGCTGGCCGGCGCGCCGAAGTTCGCCAACTCGGGCAACCTGACGCCGGACTTCTACGCGGTCAACACGATGCAGCCGGCCTATCAGCCGAGCGGCAACAAACCGCAGGCGAGCGGCGACACGACGCTTGCCGATCCGTCGCTGCCGACGACGCTACCGCCGCAGACGCAGCAGAACATCGGCGACCTGCTGACCAATGCCGGCGTGTCGTGGGCCTGGTATGGCGGCGCGTGGGGCCAGGCGCTGCAGGCCGCGCGAAGCGGCACGCCGGGCGTGATCTACGGGCCGAATCTGACATCGCCGAACTTCCAGCCGCATCACCAGCCGTTCAACTACTACGCGAACCAGGCGCCGGGCAGTGCGAACCGCGCGCAGCACCTGCTCGACGGCGGCGTCGACGGCGCGGCGTTCATCCACGCGGTCGACGCTGGCACCCTGCCGCAGGTCGCGTTCTACAAGCCGCAGGGCAACCTGAACGAGCACCCGGGCTACACCGACGTGGCGAGCGGCGACCGGCACATCGCGGACGTGATCGCACACCTGGAGGCGAGCCCGCAGTGGAAGAACATGGTCGTCATCGTCACCTATGACGAAAACGGCGGCTTCTGGGATCACGCCGCGCCGCCGAAGGGCGACCGCTGGGGTCCGGGCACGCGGATTCCGGCGCTCATCGTGTCGCCGTTTGCGAAGCAGGGATTCGTCGACCACACCCAGTACGACACCGCGTCGATCCTGCGCTTCATCACGCGCCGCTTCGCGCTGCCGCGCCTGCCGGGCCTCGCGCAGCGCGACGACGCGCTGGTCGCGAACGGCGCGCAGCCGATGGGCGATTTGACCCATGCGCTGGACCTGTCCGGCAGGTGAGCGACGGCAGGTCCGGCGCGGTGTGCCGGTAGATGCGACAAGGGCGGCCCGGGCCGCCCTTGTCGTTTTTGCGCGCGCCGCCTAGCCGCGCAACCCCATCAGCCTCGCCAGCACCGGCCATTTGTCGAGCGCTTCGACGTAAGCGCGCCGCGCCTGCTCGTCGACGTAGTGCTCGGGATCGAGCGCGGGCAAGTGGTGCGCGAGGCCGATCACGTCGTTCGGCTGGGACAGGCGTTCATCGGTGTCGGGTGCGTTCATTTTTCGTCGATCCATACGCCATCGGGGGTCTTGACCGCGTAGCCGCCGTCGGTCTGCATCGTCACGGTGCCTTCGTTCTCGCCGACCATCCGCGTGCGCGGCAGGTCCGCCGCATATTGCGACAGCGTCACGCCGGGCTTGAACGGGCTGTTCGACACCAGGTTCGACATCAGCTGCGCGAGCGCGAAGAGGCTCGACGGCGCGTCGATCACGGTCGTCGTGCCGTGGTCGCCCTGGAAGCCGACGAGCCGCACGCCGACCGGCACATGCACGATGCGCGGCGTCGGGATCTCGCGCAGGCCGGCCACCTGGTTCTTGTCGCCGCGCAGCGCCGCGCCGTGCTCCGGCACGAACACGATCACCGCGCGCCGCCCCGACGACGCGATCAGGTCGGCGAAACGGTCGAAGTCGCTCATCAGCGTCGCCACCCGCTGCGGATAGGAATCGATGCTCGTCAGCGAACTGCCGACGACGCGATTGCCGTCGTGCAGGCTGATCGTGTTGTAGTACAGCGCGACCGGCCCCGCCGTCGCGCCGCGATGCGCATACCAGTTCGCGAGCGTGTCGTAGTCCCGATGAATCTCCGAGCCGTCGAACGCGTGCATCGAGACCGGCGCGTCGGTGTTCGGGATCATCGGCGCTTCCGGCACGCCGAGGTTGTCGTGCACGACCTGGAGGAAGTTGTCGAAGTGGCCGTCGTGGTTCAGCAGCGACTGCGCGGTATAGCCGGCCTGCGCGAGCTGCGCGAACAGGTGGCACTGCTGCGGCGCGTCCTTGTAGAGGTCGGCATGCGCCTCCTGCCCGCAGCTCGCGCGCAGCACGCGGATCGCCGCGGGGCCGCTGTAGCTCGCCGCCGAGCTGAAATTCGTGAACAGGTAGTCAAAGTGGCTCAGCATCGGATGGTTGCGCTGGTTCGACGCGTCGAGATCGTCCCACGCGAGCGAGCACACGTGCAGCACGATCACGTCGAACTGCGAGTTCGGATCGCTGCCGAGATGGCCGAACGCAACCTGCCGCTGCGATTCCTGCGCGCGGAACGCCGCCAGCGCCGCGTTGTGATCCTCCGGCCCCGCGCCGACGCCCTTGCCCCCCGCCGGCTGCGCCTGCGCGTTCGACGCCAGGCGCGCCGTCAGCGTGCTGCCGGCCTGCCACACGGGCACCGCGATCAGCGCGAGCAACACGAACGTCGCAACCCTCAGCCAGCGATTGACCACGAAATACGCGACGACGAACGCGAGCGCGGTGGCCAGCACAAGCGGCGGCAGGAAGCGCGGCAGGATCTCCATCCAGTAATCGAGGCGGAACGAGCGCACCTCGTCGAACGCCTCGACGAGACGCGCGAGCGGCGGCAGGTTCGCCTCGCGATACATCAGCGGCAGGCCGACCGCGACCGCCGCGACCTGGCGCGCGATACGCAGGCTACGCCGCCAGAGCGGTGCGCTCGCCGCGAGCGCCAGCGCAAACACGAGGTTCGCGATCCACATCGGCTGCAGATGGCCGGTCGCGAACAGATAAAGCTTGAGAATGAAATACAGATTCCAGAACGTCATCGGGACAACTCCATCATGAGACCGGCGCAGCGTCAGTCGCGCGCGCGGTCAAGCTCCAGCATCGACCGCGCGCTGCGCGCCGCGCCTTTCAACAGACGCACGTAACCGTCGATGCCGATTTGCAACACTTCCTTCAGCCCGTGCAGCGGCGCATCGGTCGGCCCGGCGTCGCGCCACTGGAGCCACGCATCCGCGCGGCCGAACGTGCATTGCACCAGCTGGCGCTCCTGTTCGAGCGACAGCGCCTCGAACCGCAAGCCGATGTGCGTGGGCGTCACGCGGCACACCTGCGCAGGGAAAGGAAACTGCCGGTCGCCGCGGCTCACGCACACGGACAGCGTGTCGCCCAGCGCGAGCGTGAGACCGGGCACTGCTTCGAGCCCGATGCCGCCGGCCGAGTAGTCGCTCGTGAAGCACGCGGCCGTCGTGCCGTCGGCGAGCAGCAGCGTCGCCGGCACCCGCATCGCGACCCGGTGCGTGACCCGCACCTGCTTCGCTTCGCGCGCCACCGCGAGCGCCGCGCCGAGCATCACGATGTTGTAGACCGTCCAGCTCATCGTGATGAAGATCGTCGCCGCCTCGTCGCCGTGGTCGGCGAAGAGCCGCCAGACGCCCGCGCCGATCGCCAACACGTTGATCGCGAGCAGCACCATGTACGGCTTCGACGTCGACCAGTCGACATAGCCTTCGTCGATCTTGCCACCCTTGTCGGTGACGTTGAACTTGCCGTGCTTCGGGCTGAAGAACGCGACGGTGGTCGGCAACGCGATGTACCACGCGAGCACCGATTCGTAGACCTCGGCCCAGAACGAATGGCGAAAGCGCCCCTGCATCCGCGAGTTCGCGATGTTCGACAGCACCATATACGGCACCACGTAGCTCGCGAGCGCCGCCGCCGACGCGTTGATGAAGTACAGGTGGAAGAACAGGTACGCGATCGGCATCGTCAGGAAGATCAGGCGCGGGATGCCATAGAAGAAATGCAGCATCGCGTTGCTGTAGCAGACCCGCTGCATCAGCTTGAGCCCGCGCCCGAGGAACGGATTGTCGATGCGGAAGATCTGCGCCATGCCGCGCGCCCAGCGCGTGCGCTGCTGCACGTGGCTGGCCAGGCTTTCGGTCGCGAGGCCCGCCGCCTGCACGGTCGGCAGATACGCGGACGAATAGCCGCGGCGGTGCAGCTTGAGTGCGGTGTGCGCGTCCTCGGTCACGGTCTCGACGGCGACGCCGCCGACCTCCTCGAGCGGGCCGCGCCTGAGCACCGCGCACGAGCCGCAAAAGAACGCCGCGTTCCACAGGTCGTTGCCGGACTGCACGAGGCCGTAGAACAGGTTGCCCTCGTTCGGCACGTCGCGAAACGTGCCGAGGTTGCGCTCGAACGGATCGGGCGAGAAGAAATGATGCGGCGTCTGCACCAGCGCGCAGGTCGGGTCGTGCATGAACACGCCCATCGTCATCTGCAGGAACGAGCGCGTCGGCACGTGGTCGCAGTCGAAAATCGCGATGTACTCGCCACGCGTCTTCGACAGCGCGGCGTTGATGTTGCCCGCCTTCGCGTGCCGGTTGTCGCTGCGCGTCACGTACTCGACCCCGGCCTCGCGCGCGAACGCCTCGAACTCGGGGCGCCGGCCGTCGTCGAGCAGGTAGACGCGCAGCTTGGCTGCGGGCCAGTCCATGCTCTGCGCGGCGAAGATCGTCGGCTTCACGACCGACAGCGGCTCGTTGTAGGTCGGGATGTAGACGTCGACCGTCGGCCAGGTGTCCGGATCGTCGGGCAGCAGCACGACCTGCCGGTCGAGCGGCCACGCGGTCTGCACGAAGCCGAGCACCAGGATCATCCACGTATAGGCCTCCGCCCCGTACAGCAGGTAGCCCGCCACCGCTTCGACCGGGGTCCGCAGATCGAGCGTCTGCGTGGTGCGCCACCACATGTAGCGCACCATCGCGAGCACCGCGAGCGACCCGAGCGCGAGCGTCGGCATGTGCCCCGGCAGGCGCCGGAACGTGAGCGCGAGCGCCGCGACCATCAGGAAGAACGAGAACTGCGCGCCGGGCATCAGCGGCGACATGCTCGCCACCGCCCACAGCAGCGCGCCGAGCGCGAGCAGCGCCGGCGCCATCCAGCGGCGGCGGCCGACCCGGTTCGCGCCGGCTTCGATCCAGCCGCCCCACCGCGCCCACGGCAGCGCGTCGATCGCGGCCTGGCAGCGCCGCGCGATCGCGCGCACGAATACGAACACCGGCACCACCGTCGCGTCGAACCACGCGAGCGGGTCGCGCTTGGCAGCCGCCCGTTCGGGCTGCGGCGGGCACACGAACGCGCGCCACAGCCATTCGCGCGGACTGAGCGGCTGCAGCACGCCCAGACGGGCGGCGAAATGCAGCAGCAGCGCCTTGGTCCAGCGACGCGCATGATCGGGCCGGCCGGCGGCCGGCGCGTGGAAGAACAGCCTCACGACCCAGTCGAGCAGCGTGCGCTCGGCGGGCACGCCCAGGCCGCGCGCGATCCAGTCGAGCGCGCGCCGGCGCAGCACGCGGGCGCGTTCGGCAAGCGTCATCGCGCGCCTCCCCGGCGCCGCGCGGCATGCGCGCCGAGCCACGCGTCGAGCCAGTTGGCGATGCCGTGCAGATCGTGCGACACCTGCGAATACGGGACGTCGTCGAAGATCCAGCTGCCGCGCGCGAACGATTCGGGCACCGCCGCGTCGAGGTGGATGCGCGTGTCCAGGATGACCGACGGGCCCGTGACGGTGCGCAGCATCGTGAGCGCGTCGCGCTGCATGTCGCGGGCCGGATGCAGGCGGTTGACGACGATCCGGAACTCGGCGGCCGCGGCCTTCAGCGCGCCCAGCCGCGAGCTGACCGACGCGCACGCCGCCGGCTCCGGCGGCAAGACGCACAACGTCAGGTCGGCGCTGCGGATCGCCAGCTCGGCATGCTGCGACGGATAGCGAGCGACGTCGATCAGCGCGACGCCATGCGCCGGCAGCGCGATCTCGCCGAGCGCGCGCGACAGCCAGTCAGGATCGGCCGCGAGCCGCGCCTCGCAGCCGGCGGCACCGGCCGCGTCGACCTGACCGTACGGGACGAACAGCACACT
>Ga0335069_10011115_pt1 | contig 12726 bp, 12 predicted proteins | sample Lox_Sample_11_FD_206714 | JGI IMG/M metagenome (GOLD analysis project Ga0335069, IMG submission 206714) | Soil microbial communities from Loxahatchee National Wildlife Refuge, Florida, United States - Lox_Sample_1.1 | ecosystem: Environmental > Terrestrial > Soil > Wetlands | place: USA... | reverse complement strand
ATTCGCCGTCGCCGCAGCCGGCCGCCAGAATCTCCGCCCACTCGCGATGGTCCCACCGCCCCAACCGGTCGGCCCAGTCGGGGCAGAGGGTGGCATCGTCCTCACCGATGGCGTGAGCGCGGGCGCTGGACCAGGGCCAATCGCAGGCGGCGGCCGCCATGCCGGCCCGCACCGGGTTCAGTTCCACGTATCGCAACGCGGCGAAAAGGTGAGACTCGCTCATGGGGCAGGAGAAGAATCGGTTCTGCCAGAGGTGACCGCTGCGGCAAGTGGCCCGGTTCGACGCCAGGGCGTACTCGGCGTGCGCGCGGCCGAGAGCTTGCGCCAGGGAGCCCACGTGCTCCGGCACGGCGATGAGGTGGACGTGGTTAGTCATGAGGCAATAGCCCAGGAGGCGCAACCCCGCGCGCGAAGCGTGGCGGCCTAGGGTTTCCAGGTAGCGAGGGTAGTCGGCGGAGGAAAGGAAGACCGGTTGCCGGTTGTTGCCGCGCTGGGTGACATGGTGCGGCACTCCGGCGATGACAACGCGTGAGCGGCGGGGCACATTAGAATAGTGGGCAGACGGCCCGAAAGTTCTCAGATAAATTCGTCTGTCACCATTTCACCCTGTTCGTATTCCCCCGAATCGTGTAGTCCATAGACGCGGCGTATCCCGCCGCAGAGAGGCTTTGTAGAAATGAACGCAGCAATTCTGTCTGTTCTTTTGGTGGCGGCTCTTTCCGGTTGTGCGTCAGCCCAAATCTGCCCGCCCGACGCGGATAGCTTTGTCCAACAGGCACTGAAGCAGGCGGACTACCTCAACTTCGGCAACAATGAGCAGCACGCGAGGGCGTACGGAGATTGCATGGCGAGCGCCTTGGCTCGTAATCTCCGATTAAGCGACTTCAGCAATCCGCAAATTGCACGCACCGTGGTAAAAGCTCTAGACTGGGCTTTCCGAGGACCAAGACCAGGGGTTCTGATCGACCGGAATAAGGATCCTCGCGCGGCCCTGCTCTTGCTCGATCTGATCGCGGCCCACGCACCGGAGGAATCGACGAAGCAAAATGCCCGTGAGTTGCTCCAGCGTTTTCAGGCTCCTCCGCCTGCGCAGTAGGACGGAACTGCTTGCCCGGGAAAATGGGGCCAGACACTTTTTCGCCCCTGTCGCCAAAAGCAAGCCCCCCAGCCCCACCGGCAGCGCGTTATCGATCAGAAACCTCAAGCGGAGTACGGAAGCGGAAGTTCCCGCTCCATGGCCGCGGACGCGGCGAAGCGCAAGCACTCACGGATATCCTCCGCGCGGAGGTCCGGATACTCGGAGAGGATCTCGCGTTCCGTCAACCCCCCGGCGAGCATACGGAGCACCGTCGCGACGGGAATCCGAAGGTGGCGCACGCACGGGACTCCACCCATCTGGGCCGGATCGATCGTAATCCCAGCGAAGTTCTTCATTTGCGCCTCAATCAACATTGTCGCAATTCCCGCCATCACCGGCAAACGCATGTGGCACGTGGACCAGTGTGACGCGCACGTTCTCGCTCTCGCCGCGCGTCCACGCGATTGCCTGCTCCAGTCCTTTGACGATGCTCGCGCCGGCCGTGGACCGTTTCCTCGGCGCGCCCGCCGCCGTCTTCTTCGCCGGCCGCTTGGCCTTGCTTCCCGTCTTCATCGAGCCCTCCTACCTCTTCCCCGGATAGCCCGCCATCAGGATCTTCACCGACCGCTTCATGGCGTTGCGCTCGGCCTGGGTTAGGTTCGCCTTCTCATTCTTCGGATAGGCGGTCAACTGGAAGAGCGGCAGCCATTCGCCGTGGTAGTAGTAAATCACCCGCGCGCCGCCCCGCTTGCCTCTTCCGGGAAGTCCCCAGCGCAGCTTTCTGACTCCGCCGCTTTCCGCTACGATCTTGCCGGCCTCCGGATTCGCGGCCACGAACGCCACCAGGAGTTTTCGCGCCGGCCGGGACTATTCCGGCGGCGCGGGCCGCCTAGGCGGTTTTATCTTCCGCGTAGCAGAGCTGGTTGAGGGCGCACTCGTGGCATTTCGGGTTGCGGGCCTGGCAGAGGGCGCGGACGTGGAGGATGAGCTCGTGCGAGAAGACGATCCACTTGTCTTGGGGGATGACCTTCATGAGGTCCTGCTCGATTTTGACGGGGTTGGTGTTCCGGCTGAGATCGAGGCGGGCGGCGAGGCGAGTGACGTGCGTATCCACGACGATGCCGGAAGCGATGCCGTAGGCGGTTCCGAGGACCACGTTGGCGGTCTTGCGCGCGGCGCCGGGAATGGTGAGCATCTCCTCCATGGTGCGGGGGACTTTGCCGCCGAAATCGCCCACCACCTTTTTGGCGGCGCCGATTACGGACTTGGCTTTGTTATTGAAAAAACCCGTGCGGTGGATGTCCTGGGCGAGCACCTCCTGCCGCACGGCCGCGAAATCCGCCGGCGTCGGGTACTTTTTGAAAAGGCCGGGGGTGACCTCATTCACCAGCTTGTCGGTGCATTGGGCGGAGAGGATGGTGGCCACCAGCAGTTCCCAGGGCGATTTGTGGAGGAGGGCGCAGGTGGCGCCGGGGTACATCTTGTCCAGGCGCTTGAGGATTTCGGAGATCCGGGCCTGCCGCTCGGCTGCGTTCCTGGGGCGTTTCACGTAAGCTGGTTTTAGGGCATGCGTAACCGGCTTTTGGTTCTTGGCGCGGCGTTGGCCGCCTTTGGCGCTTCTCTCTTCGCGGGCTTTCATTTCGACGATTATGGCATTTTCTCCGACGCGCGTTTCACGGAAGGCTGGAACTGGAAAGCGCTCTGGGCGTCGGGTCAACCGCTGACGGACCTGACGTTCCGGCTGAACTACTGGATGGGCGGGCGCGACCCGTTCAGCTATCACCTTTTCTCCCTGTTGGTTGCCGTGGCGTGCGCTCTGCTGGCGTACGAGTGCCTGCGGCTCGCGCTGGGAGAACGCGCCGCGCTGGCGGGCGCGCTGGTATTCACGCTGCACCCGATCCAGGCGGAAGCGGTCAACTATATTTGGGCGCGCGCGGAGCTGCTGGGCGCGGCATTCTGCCTTTTGGCGCTGGCGGCGTGGTGGCGCGGATGGCGCTGGGCCGCGGTTCCCGCGTTTGCGGCCGGATTGCTGGCCAACGAGTACGCCGCGGCGCTTCCCGTGGCGCTTCTGCTGCTGCCGGAACCCGCGGGCGAGCCGGGGGCGGGCAAGGACTCCAAGCGGCCGGCGCGGGTGTTTCACTACGTCCCCACGGCGGCGATGTGGGCGCTGGGCGCGGGGGCCATCGCGCGTCTGGTCTACCTGGCGCGCGTGTCCCATGGCCTGACGGCTCCCGGGAAGTACTTTCTGGCCGAAGGGCCGGCGCTGTGGCGCTACCTGCGGCTGCTGGCGATTCCGTACGGCTTCAGCGTGGATCCGGACGTACGGGTTCCGGCGTTGTGGCTGGGCGCGCCGGCGTGGGCGGGCATTCTGGCGGCCGCGGTTTGGGCCTGGCGGCGGCGCGATTTGGGCTGGCCCAGATGGCTGCCGGCGGGGCTGGCGCTGCTGCTGCCGGTTTCCTCGGCTCTGCCGCGGGAGAATTTCTACGCGGATCATCGCATGTATCTGCCCATGCTGGCGTTTGCGGCGGCGGCCGGGCTGCTGCTGGCCAAGGTGAGGACGCCAGCGCTGACGGCCAGCGTGGCCATCGTGCTGGGGCTGCTGTGCGTGACGCGCACGGTGGTATGGATGAACGACAAGTGGCTCTGGCAGGAGGCGGTGCAGCGGGCGCCCAACAAGGCGCGGCCGAAGGTGCAGCTCTCGCGCAACCTTCCGGCGGTGGCCGCGCTGGAGATGCTGGAGCGGGCGCAGGTTCAGGCGCCGCGCGACCCTTCCGTTCCCGCCGAAATGGGGAAGGTGCTGCTACAGGAGAGGCAAGTGGACCCGGCGCTGATCGAATTCGGACAGGCTCTGGCGCTCGATCCGAATAACGCCGAGTACTACAACGACCGTGGGGTGGCGCTGGTGATGTCGGGATGGAACGACCGGGCGCGGGACGATTTCGAACGGGCCCTGGAGATCGACCCCAACCTCAGCGAGGCTACTGAGAATTTGAAGAAGCTCCCCCAGGCGCCGTGATTTGCAGCATGGGCTGGGCGTATTGCCAGTCCGGCAATTCGTAGGGTTTGAGCTTGGTATCGAGAGCGGTGGTCAGGTCCTTGGCCTCTTCCGGGCCCAGGCTGGTGACGAAGGTGAATCCGGCCACGGGCTGCCCGGTTTTATCGCCGCGAGCCACAATGGCCACCGTGCCGGAAAGGCCGTGCACCTCGTCATCGGAGTGATTGGTGATGACGAACTTGACCACGGTCTTGGCCTTGTCCTTGGGGTCCTCGGCGAAGCGCATGCCGGAGATTTCGATGAACTTCAGGAAGGGGTTGTCCTTGGCGGAAGGCGGCGGCGCGGGAATGCTGGTATCGGCCTGAGCAGCGGAGGCGGCGGGGCTGGAGGAATGCGAACCGACCAGCCAGTAAATGCCCGACACCAACACGGCGAATCCGAGAGTGGAGAGGGCGATCATCATCCAAGTGGGCATGCCGGCCTTGGGCGGCGGCGGAGCGTTCCAACTGGAGAGCGGCGGCGCCGGCGGGGCGGGCGGCTCCGGGGACGGCGCGTAATAAGGCTGCGCCGGAGGCGGCTCGGGCGGCGCGGGCGCGTAGGACTGCGGCGGCGCATACTGCTGGAGGGGCTCCGTGTAGGCGGGTTGCGGCGGAGCGTAGGCGGGAGGTTCGGGCTGAACCTCGGGCGGCGCGCCGGCCTGGGTGGATTGCCAAATGGGACGGCGGCGTCCGGCGCCGGGTTGTTGGGGCGGCGCGGCGTAGGCCGGCGGTTGGGGCGGGGCGGCGGGCTGCTGGGGGGGGGCCGCGGGACGGGACTGCGGCGGGGGGGCCGCTGCGGCAGGGAGCGACTGCGGGTTGCAGTTGGGGCAATCCGTATAAGCCGGGGGCACTTCACGCCCGCATTTCGGGCAAATCCAAGTAAACATTCGTCAGCCTCAATTCACTGTACCGCCTGCCGAAGACCGGCCACGGAGAACTGGCGTCCGGCGGCTTCCGCATCGCGGCGGAAGGAATGGAAGTCGTCGGCGCGGCACATGGTGCATAGGTTGGATGCGTAAATGCGGGCGGGCGTTACGCCAGATTCGATGAGCTGGCGGCGGTTGGCGGCGGGCAGATGGATGTGCGCCCGCCCCTGGGCGCCGAAGCGGGCGGCCACCTCCGGGCCGACCTCGTAACAACAGGGGCCGATGCCGGGGCCGATGGCGGCGTGAAGATCGGCGGGGGCGGTTCCGAAACGGGCGCTCATGCCCCGGACGGCCGCTTGCACAATGTGGGCGGCCGTGCCGCGCCAACCGGCATGGACGGCGGCGACGGCGTGGAGGCGCTCGTCCACCAGGAGGACGGGGATGCAGTCGGCGGTCTTGATGGCCACGGCGGCGCCGGGCGTGTTCTCCAGCAGCGCATCGCCCTGGCCGAGAATGCCGGAGCGGCCGGCGGCGGCGATGCAATCGGCGGAGTGGATCTGGCGGAGGGTGGCGAGGTTCGGGAAGAGGGCGGGGATATCGGAATGGCGCGTGCCGAAGCCGTGGATGAGCCAGGGAAGGGCGTCAAGTTCGGTGACGCGATAGATCCCCTCCGCATCCTTGTAGAACACGATTTCAGTTTACAGTTACCGGCCGCCCGTTTTCCGTGCTGGACCGTCCGCTTGCCGGCCGCGGGCCGCTACGCGGCGGGATTCTGAACTTGCGAGATGCGGATCTGGCGCTTGAAGTCTTCGAGCATGGTTTCGTCGAGGCGGACTTCGGTGGGGCGCTTCTCGAGGAAGGTCATGCGGTCGATCTTGTCCTGGAGCTTCAGGAGGCCGTAGAACAGGTTCTCGGGGCGCGGCGGGCAGCCGGTGATGTAGACGTCCACGGGGACGATGCGATCGACGCCCTGGAGCACGGCGTAGGTGTTGAAGGGGCCGCCGACGCTGGAGCAGGCGCCCATGGAGATGCACCATTTCGGATCGGGCATCTGGTCCCAGATGCGCTTGAGCACGGGGGCCATCTTGAGGGTGACGGTGCCGGCGACGATCATGAGGTCCGACTGGCGCGGGCTGGGCCGGAAGACCTCGGCGCCGAAGCGCGCGATATCGAAACGGGAAGCGCTAGCGGCGATCATTTCAATGGCGCAGCACGCCAAACCGAAGGTGAGCGGCCAAACAGACGATTTGCGCGCCCAATTGAACACGTAATCGACCGAAGTGGTGACGACGCTGCGGTCGAACTGATTTTCGAGAACCGACAAAGCTGACTTTCCGCCTCTAATTCGGATTGTAGCATCCGGAAGGAACCTGGGGGAGTTCGTGGGATGTGAAGTGGTTTCAACAAGATGCGACGAGGTTGTTCTGGGCGGTGCAAGCGCGGCGGGGCGGAAATCGCGGTTGCGGGCTAGGTTCTTGCCGCAAGGACCTCGCGTTCGTAGCCCCGGACTTCGTCGAGCCACGCGGCGCCGGGCGGCGCGGATTGGCGCTCGCAATAGGCGTCCCAGACGGCGGCCCAAGGCAGGGTCTTCTGCTCTTCGAGGAGCGCCAGGCGCACGGTGAAATCCATGGCGAGCTCGGCCTGGCGCAGCGTTTCGGAAGGTTCGAGGAGCGCGATGAGGAGGGCCTTGAGCAGGTTGCGCGCGCCGATGACCCAGGCGGCCACGCGGTTGATGCTGGCGTCGAAGTAATCGAGGCCGAGGTGGATGCGGCGGCCGAGCTGGCCGCTACGGACCAGTTCGCGGGCGATGGCCTGGAGTTCGTCATCGAGGATCACGACGTGGTCGCTATCCCAGCGCACGGGGCGGCTGACGTGGAGCAGCAGACCGGGGCAGAACTGGAGGACGGAGGAGATCTTCTCCGAGATCATCTCGGTGGGGTGGTAATGGCCGGCGTCGAGGGTGAGGATCTTGCGGCGCGAAACAGCGTAGCCCATGTAGAACTCGAAGGAGCCTGTGGTGTAGCTTTCGGCGCCGATGCCGAAGAGCTTGGGTTCGACGGCGTCGAGGTTGAGGCGCGGGTCGATGGGCTCGGCGAAGATGCGGTCGAGCGATTCGGCTAGGCGCTCGCGAGGCGCGGCGCGATCAATGGGCGTGTCTTTGTAGCCGTCCGGAATCCAGAGATTGGTGACGGCGGGCCGGCCGAGTTGGCGGCCCATTTCGGCGGCGATGCGGCGGGAGGCGATGCCATGCTCGATCCAGAACTCGCGGATGGCGGCATCGGGATGCGAGAGTGTGAAGCCGCCGGCGGCCTTGGGGTGGGAGAAGAACGTCTGGTTGAAGTCCAGGCCGAGAGAGTGGGACTTGGCCCAATCGATCCAGCTCTGGAAGTGGCGGGGCTCGATGCGGTCGCGGTCGACGAACCGGCCGCCGTTATCGAGATAGGAAGCGTGCAGGCTGAGGCGGTGATTGCCGGGGATGAGGCGGAGGGCCATTTCGAGGTCGCCCCGCAGTTCGGCGAGATTGCGGGCCTTGCCGGGATAATTGCCGGTGGTCTGAATGCCGCCGCCGGAGAGTTGGGCGCCGGGCGTTTCGAAGCCGCCGACATCATCGCCCTGCCAGCAGTGCAGGGAGACGGGGATGGCGGCGAGATTCGCCAGGGCGGCCTCGGTATCGACGCCGAGATCGGCGAAGCGCTCGCGGGCCAGGCGGTAGGCGGTCTCGATGTGGTCCTTTATTGGCATAGCGTCTTGAACTTCCCGTAGGCGGCGTCCCAGGAGCGGCCCGGCTGGGGTTGGTAGATCTGGAACGGGAAGGACTGTTCGATGAGGTCGCGGGCGTGGCCGATGGAGGCGACGGCGCCGGCGCCGACAAGCTGCATGGCGATGTTGCCGAGCGCGGTGGCTTCGGCGGGGCCGGCGAGCACGGGGCAGCCGGTGGCGTCCGCCGTGAACTGGTTGAGCAAGGCGTTGCGGCAGCCGCCGCCAATGACGCGGATCCGGCGGATGGGCGTTCCGGTGACGCCGCCGAGCTGCTCGATCACCAGGCGGTACTTGAGCGCGAGGCTTTCGAAAATGGCGCGGGCGTAGGCGCCGATTTCCGCGGGGGCGGGCTGGCCGGTGCGGGCGCAGTAGGCGTCAATGGCGTGGAGCATGTTATCCGGCTTGGTGAACGACGGGTGGTCGGGGTCGAAGAGCGCGGAGGACGCCGCGCCGGATGCCATGGCGCAGAGATCCTCATGCGAGAGCGGCGCAGGCCACTGGCGGCGGGCTTCCTCGAGGAGCCAGAGGCCGGTGATGTTCTTGAGAAGCCGGCAGGTCCCGCCGACGCCGCCTTCGTTGGTGAAGTTGAAGCGGCGGCTTTCCGCGCTGACGATGGGCGCGGGGACTTCAGCGCCGAGCAGCGACCAGGTGCCGGAACTGAGGAAGGCGGTGTCGCCTCCGGTGCGGACGGCGGCCACCGCCGAGCCGGTGTCATGGCACGCGGGGGCGATGACCAGGGTGCGCTTCAGCTCCTCGCGGCGCGCCAATTCGGCCCGCAATGGGCCGAGCGCGGCGCCGGGCTGGACGATGGGCTTGAGGAAATGGGTGGGGATGCCGAGATCGCGCAACAGATCCGCGGCCCAACCGCGGGTACGGCGGTCCAGGCATTGGGTGGTGGAGGCTTCGGTGTATTCGCAGACCCGGGCGCCGCAAAGCCAGAAGTTCATGAGGTCGGGAATGCTGAGGAGGGACTCGGCGGCGGCCAGGAGGCGCGGCGTGCGCTGGGCGGCGGCGTAGACCTGGTAGAGCGTGTTTATGGCGAGGATCTGCGTGCCGGTGGCGTCGTAGATGCGGTCCGCACCCACGGCGGCGGAGGCCTTCTCCACCATGCCAGCGGTGCGGGCGTCGCGGTAATGGTAGGGGTTTTCGAGGAGGACGCCGTTTTCGCCAAGCAAGGCGTAATCCACGCCCCAGGCATCCACGCCGATGGTGGAAATGGGGCCGAGGCGAGCGGCGGCGTACAGACCGTCTTGCACTTCGCGCCACAGGCGCGGCGCGTCCCAGTGGAGCTCGCCGTTGTAGGCGACGGGATCGTTGGGGAAGCGGTGGACTTCCTGGAGCCGCAGCTTGCCATCGGCCAGGCTGCCGAGAATGGCGCGCCCGCTGGTAGCGCCGAGATCGATGGCGAGGGCGGCGTGGACCATGGGCGCCATTTTAGCGCCGAATCCGAGGGGGCGGCAGGAGGCGATCAGATCTTCTGGACGCGGCGCAGGGTGAACATCTCGGGTCGCATGTTGTCGCGCTCGTAGCGTTTCCAATCGTCGTTCACGTGGATGAGCTTGCCGCTGATGTGATTGGAGCGTTCGGAAGCCAGGAAGAGCGCGAGTTGGATCTGCTTTTCAGGCGGCTCGCCGCCATCCATGCGCACGTGGCGGGCGTGCTCGTATTCCTTGACGCCGGCCAGGTCCTCGCCGGCGCGGAGAACCTCGTCGGTCATGTGGGTGTAGCAGGAGCCGGGCGACATGGCGTTGACCTGCACGTTGGAGTCGCTGACCTCTTCGGCCAGGCATTCGACGAAGCGGACGACGGCCGCTTTTGAAGCGGCGGAGGCGGAGAAGTTGGGGCGCGAATGCCCGGAACCGGGGCCGGCGATCACGATGATCTTCCCGGCGCGCGCTTCCACCATTCCCGGCAAGGCGGCGCGGCAAGAATTGACCACGCCAAGGAGGTTGGTTTCAATGGCCTCCGTCCAGGACTGGGGCTTGGTGGAGAGAAGGGGACCGATGGGACCCTGCGTGCCCGCGGCGCAGACCACGGCGTCCAGGCCGCCGAAGACCACGCGAAGGCGATCGACCGCGGCCATGACCTGTTCCAGGTCGCGCACGTCGGCGCGGATGCGGAGGGCGTTCCCCTTGGCCTGCTCGATTTCGAGCTTGGCCATATCCAGCTCCGCCTGGCTGCGCGCCAGTAGGCCGATGCGCGCGCCGGCTTGGGCGAACCCCAGCGCGAGACGCTTGCCAATGCCGCGGCCGGCGCCGGTGATGAGGATGGTTTTCTCAGAGAAGGGTTTCAAGACCGGGTACCCCGCACAACTGCGATTGTAATCCGCGGCAGTGAGAGGCCCGAGGAGAAAATACAGAAACTCCCAACTCCAAGGGAGATGGATGGCGAAATTGTGATGACAGGTTCCTTTTGTTTCAGTGGAGAGTCTGTTGCGCTTTGATGTAGCGAGCCGTTCTTGGGTTTGCGGCGTTCCACTGGGGCGGGGCCGGATCGCCGGCAATGCTCTCAGCGGCCAGCGCGATGGCGAGATCCACCAGGGCCATGTTCTCGTAATCGAGCTTGGGCCATTCATCGCCGACGGCGTGGTAATCGGGGAATTCATAGGCGACGGAGGCGGTGGTATCGGGGATGCCGGCTTCGGCGAAGCGCACGTTATCGCTGCGGGCGAAATAGGAATCGCCGCTCGGGGCGTCATCGACGGCGCGAATGCCGGCGGCTTCCGCGGCCTTCTGAAAGGTGGCGCCGAGGGTGGTGTATTGGAAGCCGGTCAGGTTGAGCTCGCGTATTTTGGGATGCTCGGAGTCATCCGTACGCCCGAGCTGCTCCAGGTTGATCTCGGCAACCGTCTTGGCCAGCGGAACCAGCGGGTGATGCACGTAATACAGCGAGCCGAGACCGCCGAGTTCCTCGCCGAAGAAGGCGACGAAGAGAATGGCGCGCTTGGGGCGGGAGGGGGCGGCGGCGAGAGCGCGGGCGATCTCGATGATGCTGGCCGTGCCGCTGGCGTCGTCATTGGCGCCGTTGTAGATGCGGTCGCCCTCGCCCGAGGCGCGGACGCCCAGATGGTCGTAATGAGCGGTGAGAAGGAGGCAGGTATCTTTCAGCGCCGGGTCCGAACCGGGCAGGATTCCCGCCACATTGCGGAGCTTGACGGGCTGGATGCGCGGCGGGGGAATGCGCGCGCTGACGGCGACCGGCGCGCTGGGAGCGGCCACGAGCGCGGCGCGCGCCGCGGCGTCCCAAATGGCCAGGGCGGGGGTGGAGGGCGCGGGCGTGGAAGCATCCCGCAGGGGCGGGCGTTCGGATGCGGCGCGAGGGGGCTGGGCGGCAATCTGGATGGCGATGGCGGGCGTCCAGTCCGGGGGCGCGCCGGCGGGGCGCGGAGTTTGCAGCAAGATGGTCCCGCGAGGTCCGGTGGTGCGCTCCAGCGGGGCGTGGTCCAGGTTTGCGGCGGCGGGGGTGGTGAGGGCGAGCGCCTTAGGGTCGACGGCGACCTCCTGGCCGCCGATCTCCAGCGTGAGGCGGAGACCGTCGAGATTGGGCGTGACTTCGTCAAAGGCGGCGGACTGGAAATAGCCGTCGTCTCCGGCGGGTTCGAGGCCGACGCGGCGAAACTCGGAGGCGATGTACTCGGCCGCGACTTCCAGGCCCTTGGACGGCGTGGCGCGGCCTTCCAGCGCGTCGGAGGCCAGGAAGGAGACGTCGGCTTTCAGATCGCCGGCGGAGATGCGCGGGACGGTCTGAGCGCCGGCGTAGGCGGCCAGCAAGGCGACGAGGGGCGCGGCGTGGGGTCTCACAGGGCCTCACCCGAGCGCAGCGGAATGCGGATGAGCACCCAGGCGACGGCGGCGAAGCCGAGGTAGGAAAGCCAGCCTCCCCACGTGTGGAAGAAGCCGAGTTCATCCGATCCGGTGAGGAGATGGGTGAAGGAACTGATGCCGGAGAGGAATGTGACGGCGAGCACAATGCCCATGAGAGCTTCGCCGGCGATGAGGCCGGAGGCGAGCAGGACGCCGGTCTCTTCCACCTTGGCGCGGCGCTCGGGAGCGCGCCGGGCGGCCATGCGATCGAGGGCCCACTTGATGACGCCGCCGACGAAGATGGCGGAGACGGTGTCAAACGGCAGATACATGCCCACGGCGATGAGCATGGGGGAGCGGGCGCCGCACATGATGAGGGCGATGCCGAAGGCCGCGCCGATGCCGATGAGACCCCAGGCCATTTGCCCGCCCACGATCCCCTTGGCGAGCTGGGCCATGAGGCCGGCTTGCGGGGCGGGGAGGTCGCGGCCGCCGATGCCGCCGGTGGCGAGATTGGCTTCGTGCAGCGCGATGATGGGGAACATGAGGAACAGAGAGAGCACGGCGACGGAGGCGATCTCCACCAACTGCATCTTCCACGGCGTGCCCTTGAGCAGATAGCCGACCTTGAGGTCCTGGATGAGCGAGCCGGAGACCGAGCAGGCGCAGGCCACAACGCTGGCCACGCCGAGCACGGCCGCGACGCCGGACATGCCGGTGGCGCCAATGGCCAGCATGATCAGCGCCGAAAGCATGAGCGCGGAGAGCGTGAGGCCGGAGAGCGGCTGGTTGGAACTGCCGACGAGTCCGACCAGGTAGCCGCCCACTGCGGAAAGCAGGAAGCCGGCCACGCCCATGATGGCGCCGGAAATGATGGCGGCGGTCCAGGTTCCGGTGAAGGAATGGTAGATGAGGGTGACGGCGACGGTGAGGGCGGCGGCGCCGAGCGCCAGCCACTGCATGGGGATGTCGCGGTCCGTGCGGTCGCGGTGGGCGCCTTCGTGCGCGGCCTTGGCCGACGCTCCAAATGCGCCGCGGACGGATGCGGCGATGGACTGGCGCATGCCGAACAGGGTATTGCAGGCGCCAACGAGCATGGTCCCGACGGCGATGGGCCGGACGATGTTATACCAGAGCGAGTTTGCCAGCACGTCCCAGCTTGCGCCGGGCGCAACGCCCACGCGGC
>Ga0335069_10011114_pt1 | contig 12726 bp, 12 predicted proteins | sample Lox_Sample_11_FD_206714 | JGI IMG/M metagenome (GOLD analysis project Ga0335069, IMG submission 206714) | Soil microbial communities from Loxahatchee National Wildlife Refuge, Florida, United States - Lox_Sample_1.1 | ecosystem: Environmental > Terrestrial > Soil > Wetlands | place: USA... | reverse complement strand
ACACGCCCATGTTCATCGCGATGGATATGCTGAGTCGCATGTACTCGCCCTACGACCTCAACCCCATGGGCACGAATCCGCTGCGCGACATCCTCGATCGGTGCATCCATTTCGACCGGCTGACAAGGGCGCCGATCCGCGTCTTCGTCACCGCGACCAACGTGCATACGGGCCGCGCCCGGCTGTTCCGCAACCACGAATTGACGCCCGACGTGCTGCTGGCCTCGGCCTGCCTGCCGACCATGTTCCAGGCGGTCGAGATCGACGGCGAGAGCTACTGGGACGGCGGCTTCTCCGGCAACCCCTCGATGGTGCCGCTCGTGCGCGAATGCCAGTCCGAGGACACGATCCTGGTGCAGATCAATCCGATCAACCGGCCGGAGACGCCGCGCACCGCGCGCGGCATCCTGAACCGGCTGAACGAGGTCGCGTTCAACGCCGTGCTGATCAAGGAGCTGCGCGGCATGGCGATGATCCGCCAGTTGCCGCATTCCGATCTGCCGGAGCTCGGCATGTGGGGCCGCATGCGCATCCACCGCATCGCGAGCGACCTGCTGGCGACGCTCGGCTCATCGTCGAAGCTGAACGCGGAATGGGAATTCCTGACGATGCTGCGCGACGAGGGCAGACGCGCGGCCGACGAATTCCTGGCGCAGCACGATGCCGCGCTGGGCGTGGAATCCACCTACGATCTGGCGCCGCTTTTGGAAGGACTGTAGCCGCGCCGGGTTAGAGTGCGCGCAGCCAACTGTCCATCGAATCCGCGGCGCCCCCGGGGGCGGGGCGGGGCGGCTTGGCGCCAGCAAGGCCGGAACGGGTGGCGAGCCGCGCGTCGCTCGGGCTCATCCCGAATTCCTGCCGGAACGCTCGGCTGAAGCCCGAGGCGTCGCCGAAGCACAGTTCCTCGGCGATCGCGGAGACTGGCCGCTGATCGCCCGGGTTGCTGAGCAGCGCGTAGCTTTCCTCGAGCCGCCGGCGGCGGATGTAGTGCGCGGCGCCGCCTTCGGACTCCAGCAGGCGATAGAGCTGCGAGCGCGACATGCCGACTTCGCGGCACAGCATCGACGGCGTGAGCGCAGGCGAGTGCAGGTGGCGGCGGACCACCTTGCGGAGCCGCTCCATGCGACCGAGATCCAGATGCTGCTCCGCCGCCGCCATGCGGTCCGCGGTCGGGGCCGCGCAGGCGGCGACCATCGTGCCGATCGCCGATGCCAGTCCACCCCGTTCGGCGGGAGGCAAGCGCGGCAGGGAGCGTTCCAGCCAGCCGATGTAATCCGCGAGGAGGACGCCGAACCCGCCATCGAGGGCGGCGCCGTTCAGCGCGTCCAGTACGGGCGACAGATCGGCGAAGATGTCGCGGGAGAGGTAGAGCTGCAGGCGGCTGTCCCGACCGCGCTCGCTTGCGAACTCGCGTCCGAGCGAAACCACGAACGGCCGTCCGGCGGGTACGCTCGCCTCGCCCCGGCTGGAGGCGAGCTTGGTGACGGCGGCGTTGCCGAGCGTGACAACCCAGTGATCGACGGAAGTGCGCCTGATCAGCGCCCGGCTGCGCGTCGCGCGAAGCGCTGGGGCGTCCACCCGCGCCAGCGCGCCGCCGGCGAATTGCCAAATGGTGCTGCGGGCCGCAAAGCCGCTTTCCTGCGGGGCGTGCGGCACCGTGTCGAATACGGGATCGAACCAACTGCGCCACGCCTCGAACTGCTGCGGCGCCGGCAGGCTGTCGGTCGAAAATCTCTGCGTGGACATGCTGGGGCGTTTCCGAACCGGGGGGCCTTCGTCGCCTTGATCGTCTACGGTTGGGGCCGAATCGCGGAACCGCAAGGCACTCTTGCGCGGCCCGGCCGGCGCGGGCCGCTACCGCGCGCGCAGGGACAGGATGTAGGCTGCGATCGCGTCGGCTTCCGCCTTGGGGCGGTTGTCGTTGAGCATGTGCAGGTGCGGCTTCTGCAGATAGGCGCTGACGGCGGCGGCGGTCTGGCCCTGCCGGTCGGCCACAGACTGGAAACTCGGCGCGTTCGTCCAGCTGCTCCCGCCGCCCGGTGCGATATTGTGGCATTGCGAACAATCCCGCTCGGCAATGGTGCGGCCCGCTTCCACCGGGCTTGGCGCCGCGGCGGCAGGCAGCGCCGATCCCGGGAGCGACAGGAGGAGCAGGAACAGCCCGGGCGCGCGGCGGAACATTGCGGAAGGGACGGTACGATGGCGCTTCGCGGCCCGCAAGCGCGGGGCCGTAGCCGCTCAGCCCTGTCGGGTGGCGCCGCCGTCCAGCCAGGCTTCGACCAGGCGGCGGCGGGCCAGGATCGGGCTACGCGCGGGCGCCTTGCCGGGTGGAGCGTCAGAGGGCGGAAAGGGCGGTGCGGCCCGATGGCCGAGCCACTTCCTGGCGTCGAATGCCATCCACGCGGCCGCCTCGGTGCCCTCGGCTTCCGCGGCTCCGGCTTCCTTCGTTTGGACCTTCGTTTCCATCCGGCGTTTCCATGCCGGAGATCAGCCTGCGCGTCCGATGCTTACGGCGTCCTTAACCGCGGGTTGCGCGGCGCTTTGACAGCGCCGGGCGGCGGGGCTTTGCTCGGCGGCGGGAAGAACAACGGGGCGCGTCCGTGCCAGCCAGCAACCACACCGATCCCAACCTGCCGCTCGCCGGCATCCGCGTGGTGGCGCTGGAGCATGCGGTGGCGGGGCCGATCTGCTCGCGGCACCTGGCCGACATGGGCGCCGAGGTCATCAAGGTGGAGCGGCCCGGCGAGGGCGATTTCGGGCGCGGCTACGACACCTACGTGCTCGGCCAGTCCTCGTTCTTCGTCTGGCTCAACCGCGGCAAGCGCAGCCTGACGCTGGACGTGAAGAAGCCGGGCGCGGCGGAGGTGCTGAAGCGCCTGGTCGCGGGCGCGGACGTGCTGATGCAGAACCTCGCGCCGGGCGCGACGGGGCGGCTGGGGCTCGGCTACGCGGACCTGGCGCCCGCGCATCCCGGCCTGATCGTCTGCGATATCTCGGGCTACGGCGACACCGGGCCGTTCGCGCAGAAGAAGGCGTACGACCTGCTGATCCAGTCCGAAAGCGGGCTGATCAGCGTGACGGGCTCGCCGGAGACGCCGTCCCGCGTCGGCGTCTCTGCGGCCGACATCACGACGGGGATGTATGCGTTCTCCTCGATCCTGGCGGCGCTGGTCCGGCGCGGGCGCACCGGCAAGGGCGCGCATGTGCGCGTCGCGATGCTGGACGCGCTGGCCGAGTGGATGGTGCATCCGATGTACCGGGAAGCCTACGGCAACTCCCCGGTCCCGCGCGTCTCGACCAGCCATCCGCTGCTGGCGCCCTACGGCGCGCACCGCACCAAGGATGGCGAGGTGATCTTCGGCCTGCAGAACGAGCGGGAATGGGCGACCTTCTGCGAAAAGGTCCTGGGCCGGCCCGAACTGGCCCAGGACCCGCGCTTTCAGGGCAATCCGGGGCGCGCGGCCAACCGCGCCCTGCTGACCGAGCTGATCGAGGCGAGCTTCGCCGACAAGACCTCGGCGGAGGTGGTGGCGATCCTGGACCGCGCCGGGATCGCCAACGGACGGCTCAATCAGCCGATCGACGTGTGGCGGCACGAGCAGCTCGAAGCGCGCGGCCGCTGGCGGGAGGTGATGACGCCGGCGGGGCCGATCCGCGGCCTGCTGCCGCCGATGGATTTCGCGGACGTGGCGGCGGCGATGGGGCCGGTGCCCGCGCTCGGCGAGCACACGGATGCGGTCCTGGCAGAGCTTGGCTTCGCCGGCCCGGAGATCGCCGCGCTGCACGCCGACGGCACGGTATGACCGGCGCCTCCGATCCGGGTTTCGATCCCGCCGCGCACCGCATGGTGCCGGCACAGCGGTGGTTCGAGGATTTCATGCTGGGGGAACGGTTCGTTCTGCCCGGCCGCACCATGACCGAGGCGGTGTTCCTGGCCTTCCAGGCGGCCAGCGGCGACGCGCATCCGATCCATTACGACGTGGAATTCTGCCGCGCGCGGGGGATGCCGCACCTGCTGGCGCACGGCTTCCAGGTGGTGGCGCAGACCTGCCCGGGCGCCGGCCTTTTTCCCTACATGGTTGAGGATTCGCTGATCGGCTTCCTCGAACAATCGAGCCGGTTCCTGAAGCCGGTCTATGCGGGCGATACCATCTACCCGGCGCTTGAGGTGATCGAACTGACGCCGGGGCGTAACACAGGTGTCATCGGCCTGCGCAGCACGGTCCACAACCAGCGGCGCGAGATGGTGCTGGACGGCACCCAGCGTTACCTGATCCGGAGAAAAGTATCGTTGAAACGATAAAACGGGCGCGCGGGCAACGATCCTGCCCAAATCTCGCCACGAGTAGCTCCCAAATTGCGCGCTCGGGTCAACAAGGCCTGACACAGGAGCCGCAAATGGCACGGGTTGGACGCAGGATGCATCCGGGGCGGGTGCTGCGCGAGGAGTTCATGGAGCCGATGCGCCTGAGCGTGGCCGATCTCGCGGCGGCGCTCGATGTTTCGGTGGCGCAGATCGAGGCGCTGATCGCCGGCAAGCGCACGCCGAAGGTGACCACCGACATCGCGTTGCGGCTGGCGCGCTATTTCCGCACCAGCCCGCATTTCTGGCTGAGCCTGCAGGCGGCGCACGACCTGTCGATCGCCCAGCGCCGCGTCGGCGCGGCGATCGAGGCGCGCGTACAGCCGATGGCCGGTCTGATGCAGCCGCTGGCGGCCTGACCGCCGGCCGCTTCCGGCCGTTCCGTCCGCGTCCTACCGCGCCTTCCCCGCGGCTCGCCGCAGCCTGGGCTTCGGCTGGGTCGCCATGCTGTCCAGCACCGCGTGCAGCGCCGCCACCGTCTCCGGGGGCAGCCGTTGCAGGGTCTGCGCCAGCCGGTTGGCAAGCGCCGTCTGCTCGGGCGTAAGGCCGGCGGCATTCACCCTCACGCGCGGGGCGGACAGCTTCGCCAGCCGCGCGAGATCGTCCGCCTCGTCCCAGATCAGGCCGAAATACTCGTTCACCTGGTGCACGAGGCCGGGACCCGGCGCGCCGCGCCGCCCGTGCTCCAGCGCCGAGAGGTAGGCCGACGAGACCTGCAGCGCCGCGGCCAGTTCGCGCAGCGTCACGCCGCGCTCTGCCCGCAGCGCACGCAAACGTGCGCCGAACGGCGTCATCGCCTCCCCCTCATCGGATGCGCCGCAGCAGGATCCGCACCGAGCCGGGATTGGCCGGATGCGGGTGGCTCGCGGCCAGCACCAGCGGGCGCAGGTCGGGGCGGTTCAGCCAGTGCGGCAGCTCGCGCTTCAGCACGCCGCCCGCCTCGCCGGTGCCGCGCCCGGTGATCACCTCGACGCAGCGCAGCCCGTCGGCCTGGGCGGCGCGCAGGAAGGCCGCGAGCGCATGGAAGGCGCGCTCTGCGGTGCGGCCGTGCAGATCGAGCGTGCGTTCCGATACGAGCCTGCCGCCGCGCAGACGCTGCCAGGTGGCGCGGTCCACGCCGGCCGGCGCGACGCCGACTGCGACGGGGGCGGTCTGGGCGCGAGTGGCGGCGCGCCCGCGCGGGCGGCTCGCCGGCGGGTTGAGCGGCGCGGCGCCGGGCGCCGGCTCGGCCGGCGGAGGCTCCGGCAACGGCGGCGCGGAACGGCCGGGCAGCGGCACGACGCGGGCGGCGTAGCGCGCCCAGTGCTCGCGGTCCTGCTCGGTCAGGCGGGGCCGGCGGCTCATGGCCGCCGCGCGGCGGGCGCCATCCCCATGCAGAGCCATGCAGCACCCAGCGCCAGCATGCCCAGCGCCATGAACGGCGGGGTAAAGCCGCCGAGGGCCGTGGCGGCGGTGCCGAAGGCGGGCGGCACGATCAGGACGCCGGTGAACATCGCGGCCGAACCAAGCCCTGTTGCGAGCGTGCCGCGCACCCCGCCGAGGCGCGCGTATTCGGCGTAGGCGAGGCCGGTATAGCCGCTGGCGCTGGCGCCCGCGAGGACGGCCGTGCCCACCACCACCCAGGCGGGCCAGGCCGGCGACAGCCGGGCCGAGGCGATGGCCGCGACGCACATCGCCGCGCCGAGCAGCGCGAGCAGGCGGGGCGGCCCCACCAGGCGGTCGGCGACGATGCCCAGCACCGGGCGCGCCACCGCGCCCGCCACCTGATAGGCGGCGAGCGTCCAGCCGGCGCGCACGAGATCGAAGCCGGCGTCCTGCGTCAGGTGCACGGTCATGAAGGCGATGAAAGCAAGCTGCACGCCGCTGTAGATGAAGCTCGCGACCGACAGCCGCCGGATCGGCGCGCTGTCGCGCCAGAGCGCGGCGAGTTGCGGGATCGCCTCGCCCCACAGGCGCGCATCGGGATCGCGCGCGGCGTCCCAGCGGCGGCGGGGGAACTGCATCAGGACCAGGAGCAGCAGCGCCGCCGGCGCCTGGGCGAGCAGCGCGCCGCGCCAGCCGACGGAGAGCGCGAGCGGCGGCACGATCAGACCCGCCCCGATGCCGCCCAGCGGCACGCCCACCTGGCGGATCGACATCACGAGGTTGAACACCCGGCGCGGCGTGTGCGGTACCAGAAGATGCGTGCTGGCGGGCGCCGTCGCGCCGTAGGCCAGTCCCAGCAGCACGGCGCCGAGCACGACCGAGACCAGCGTTCCGGCGGCAGCGGCCAGCAGCATCGCCATCGTCGCCACCATGATGACCTGGATCACGCGCACCGGCCCGTAGCGGTGCACGAAGCCCGGCGAGAACAGCGACGACAGGATGCCGACGCCATAGACGGCCGCGACGAAAAAGCCGACCAGCGCGCCCGGCACGTCCAGGTCGTGCGCGATTTCCGGCGCGGCGGCGGGCACGGAGAAGACGGCCATCGTGGCCAGCGTCTGCATCGCGAGCGTCGCGAGAAGGGGCCATAGCGCGGAGCCGCGGGACGGTTCGTTCACGTCGCGAGTGTAGGAGCGGACCGGCGGCGCCCCAAGCGCACGCCCGGGTCCGCGCGCCGCGCGCAGTTTGGGACGCAGCGCATAGTGGCGGGCCGCCGGCACCGAGACCGTCGCGTTCGCGCGGCGGCATCCTGCTCGTTCCGGCGGTTCCCGCAACTGACGCCCGAGTTCGTGCTTGCTGCGGCTTCGGAATGTGTGAGCCAAATGCCTCTGGACGGGCTGACGATAGGGGGAATCGTGCGGCCGGGGTTGCTCGTATTGGGTCTGCTTGGGGCGATCGTGCCGGCCATGCCGGCGGCGGCGCAGCAGCCGACGATCGACGATCTGATGAAGAAGATCGACGCGCTTCAGAAGCGTGTCGATGAACTCGAAAGCCAGGTGAAGTCCGCCAAGTCGGTGGCCGCGCAGGCTAAGTCCGAGGCGCAGGCCTCCACCCGCACCGTGCGCGCCGCCGCCCAGCCGCCCAAGCCCGCCGCGTCGGCGCAGGCCGCCACGCCCGGTGCGGCACCCTCCGGCGCCCCCCCGCGCGCTTCCGCCACGGCGGTCGCAGGCGGAGCACCGACCGCCGCGCCGGCTGCTGCGGCGCCCGCCGCGCCCACCGAGGCGCAGGTGGCGGCGGCGGTGAAGAAAGTGCTCGACCCGAACATCCCGGGCCTGCTGCCGCCCGAGCCGATGGGCAGCCAGTTCGAGACCGAGGACGCGCTGCGCTCCGACCTGCCGGGCATCGCGATCCGCATTCCCGGCACCGAGACGCAGGTCCGGCTCTACGGCTTCGTGAAGCTGACCGCCTATCAGGACTTCAACGCGCGCAACCAGACCGACACGCCGCCACCGCAGACGATCCCGCTGGTGAACAGCCCCGCCTGGCAGCAGGGCGGCGATTTCGGCATGTCCGCGCGGTTCAGCCGGTTCGGCATCGACACCCGCACGCTGACCGGCCTCGGCACGCTGGAGACGCGCATCGAAGGCGATTTCGGCGGCGGGACACTGACCTCCAATACCGCGCAGTTCCGGCTGCGCCAGGCGTGGGCGGAGCTGGGCGACGAGGATTTCCGCGTGCTGTTCGGGCAGGCGAACAGCCTGTGGAACGAAGGCGTGTTCGAGACGATCATCGACGCGACCAACCTGAACCAGTCCTTCATCCGCCAGCCGCAGATTCGCCTCACCGGGCGGCTGGCGCCGGGGCTGACCGGGCAGGTCTCGCTCGAATCGCCTGAGACGCAGTACACCTCTGTCGCTGGGGTGTTCACGCCCGATTCAAGCCTGACCGGCGCGCCGAGCCCGGCCTTCGACACCATGCCCGACATCCTGGGCCGGCTGACCTGGCGCGACGACGGGCTGACCGCCGACATGCGCGCGCTGGTGCGCCGGCTGAGCATCCGCACCAGCGGCACGACCTTCGCGCCGCCCAGCGTGAACCTGAACGCGACCGGCTGGGGGCTTGCCGCGCACGTCAGTTTTCCGATGCGCTGGCTCGCCGACTGGTTCGGGCCCGATCAGCTGATCGGCATGATCTACTATGGCGACGGCATCGGCCGGTATTTCGCAGGCAACACCTCCGGTCAGGACGCGCTGAGCAATCTCGGCCTGCCCGGCGCGGCGGGCGACGTGACGATCGACCCGGTGCCGACCTTCGGCGTCATCGCCGCCTATCGCCGCTTCTGGACGACGCGGTTCCGCAGCAATTTCTCCTACGCCTACGCGCGCGCGAACTTCCCGTCCTACGCGCTGGAGTTCACCCCCGGATCGGCGTCCGCCGTGTTCCTGAACCGCGAGATGCAGCAGATTTTCGCCAACCTGATCTGGAGCCCGTTCGCGACGGTGAGCGATGCCGGGGTGTTCGGGAGCGGATGGCTGGATGTCGGGCTCGAATACCTGTTCACCCGGCGCGACATCTTCGGCGGCTCGGCGGCCACGGGGCCGGCGGGCTACGGCACCGGCATCGCCAACCGCGTGCTGGTCGGCGCGGTGGCGCGATTCTGAGCGGCGGACGGATCGGATGACAACAATGCGACGAAGGGCGCTTCCATGAGCCATACCGCCGCCGCGGACCGGACCTTCCTGCAGAAGCTGCTCGACGCGGTGGAGGTGATCGGCAACCGGGTGCCCCACCCCGCAGTGATCTTCCTGATCATGTCGGGCATCGTGATCGTGCTGTCGGCGCTGTTCCACGCGCTTGGCGTGTCGGTCGCCTATCAGGTGATCGATCCGGTGACGCACCAGGCGCACGAGAGCACGGCGACGGTGAACAGCCTGCTGTCGGTGGACGGCATCCGCTTCATCATCACCTCGGTGGTGCGCAACTTCCTGGGCTTCGCCCCGGTCGGCGTGATCCTGGTGGCGATGGTGGGCGTGGGGCTCGCCGAGGAAGCCGGGCTGATCAACGCGCTGATCCGCAAGGTCGTCATCGTCACGCCGAAGCGCGCCATCACCTTCGTGATCGTGCTGCTCGGCGTGCTGTCGTCGATCGCGTCGGATGCCGGCTATCTGGTGCTGATCCCCCTGGGCTGCGCGGGTTTCCTCAGCCTGGGGCGGCATCCGATCGCGGGTCTCGCGGCGGCGTTCGCCGGCGTCTCGGCGGTGTTCGGCGTAAACCTGCTGATCACGCCGGTCGATGCGGTGCTGACCGAGATCACCAACGACGCCGCGCACCTGATCGATCCGTCGCATACGATCTACCTGACGGCCAACCTGTTCTACGCGGCGGTTTCGACGGTGCTGATGTCGTGGGTCTGCGCGGTGGTGACCGAGCGCGTCGTCGAGCCGCGGCTCGGTCCGTATACCGGCGACGCGGTGGCGGAGCCCGCCGAGCAGACGAGCCCGGAGGAGGCGCGCGGACTGCGCGCCGCGCTGTGGGGTTTCCTCGCCGTCGTCGCCGCCATCCTGGCGCTGAGCCTTCCGGCGGGCGCGCCGCTGCGCAGTCCCGAAACCGGCGCGCTGATCGGCAATTCGCCGCTGATGAACAGCCTGATCCCGCTGATCATGCTGCTGTTCCTGGTGACCGGCTTCGCCTATGGCCGGGCCGCCGGAACGATCACCTCGATGACGCAGGCGATCGCCGCGATCTCCAAGACCGTTTCGGGGCTTGGCGGGCTGCTGTTCCTGTTCCTGGTCATCAGCCAGTTCCTCGCGCATTTCAACTACAGCAACCTGGCGACGGTCGCCGCCGTGTCGCTGTCGGACATGATCGAGCACGCCAACCTGGGCACGGTGCCGCTGCTGCTGGTTTTCATTCTCGTGACGGTGGTGGTGAACCTGATCATCCCGGCGGCGATCGCGAAATGGGCGATCCTTGCGCCGATCTTCGTGCCGTTGTTCGTGAAGCTGCACGTGCCGTCCGAGGTCGTGCTGGCCGCCTACCGCACCGGCGATTCGCCGAGCAACGTGATCACGCCGCTGATGGCGTATTTCGGCATGATCGTGATCTTCGCGCAGAAGTATCAGAAGGACGCGGGGATCGGCACGGTGGTGGCGATGATGCTGCCGTATTTCGCGGCGCTGACGGTCGCGTGGACAGCGCTGATGTTCGTCTGGTATCTGCTCGGCCTGCCGTTCGGAGTGTGACAGGCCATGTGGCCGTCCCTGAGACCGGCTTGATCGGGGCCCAGCCGGGCATTCCGATCGGGCCATGGACAGGGGTTCTCGCGGACGACGCGAGCCGCGCGGTCGCCCCGCAGTGACAGGAACGAGGCAGCCAGCGTGAGCGAGATCACCATCACCTTCGCGATCGTCGCGGCGATCGTCGTGCTGTTCATGTCCGGCCGGGTCCCGGTGGTGCTGGTCGCCATCGGCACGGCGCTGGCGCTGTACTTCACCGGCATCCTGAATCTGCGCCAGTCGATGGAGGGGTTCGGCGATCCGGCCGTGATCCTGGTCGCATCGCTCTTCGTGGTCAGCGCGGGGCTGGAGGCGACGGGCGTGACCGCCTGGGCCGGGCAGATGCTGATCGCGCAGGCGGGCCAGAGCCGGCCGCGGCTGATGGTGCTGATGATGGGGCTGGTGGCCGTCCTGTCGGCGCTGATCACCATCAACGGCGCGGTGGCGGCGCTGCTGCCGGTGGTGGTGGTGATGGCGATCCGACTCAGCCGTCCGCCGTCGCAACTGCTGATGCCGCTGGTGTTCGCCTCGCACGCCGGATCGCTGCTGGCGCTGACCGGCACGCCGGTCAACGTGCTGGTGAACGAAGCGGCCGAGGGCGCGGGCATCGCGCCGTTCGGCTTCTTCTCCTTCGCGCTGGCGGGCGTGCCGCTGCTGATCGGCACGATCGCAATCGTGATCCTGTTCGGCGAGCGGCTGCTGCCGGTGCGCAGCGGCCAGTCCTTGCCGCCCGATCTGAGCCGCCACGCGCGCACGCTGGTCGAGCAGTACCGGCTGGACGACGGGCTGTTCCAGCTTCGCGTGCGCGAGGGATCGCCGCTCGCGGGCCGGTTCCACACGTCGCTGGACCTGTCGGCCTATCCCGGCATGTCGATGATCGCGGTCCAGGACGGTAGCGCCGGCGGTCCGGTGGGGCTGCGCACGCTCGGGGCGGGCGACGTGCTGATCGTGCGGGGCGATGCCGCCGGCGCGGGCGCGCTCGCCAACGACCTCGCGTTGTCGTTCCGCCAGGAAGACGACGACGGGGACGGCATCGCGGGCACGCTCTTCAATCGCAACTCGGGGCTGGCGGAGGTGGTGATCCCGCCGCGCTCGGCCTTCATCGGCCAGCAGGCGTTTCCCGGCATGGTGACGCCGAGCGGCGACCTGATGGTGCTGGCGGTGCAGCGCGGCGGCGAGGATCTGGGACCGGGCGCTGCAACGATGGCGGCCGGCGACACGCTGCTGCTGCAAGGCACCTGGGACGCGCTGGACCGCAACCTGCAGGACCCGGAGGTGCTGGTCGTCGACTCGCCCGAGATCGTGCGCCGGCAGGCGGTGCCGATGGGCGCGCGGGCGAAGACGGCGATCGCGATCCTGCTGGCGATGGTGGCTGTGCTGGCGACCGGCGCGCTGCCCTCGTCCATCGCCGGCCTGGTCGCTGCCTGCCTGATGGTGGGGCTGAAGGTCGTCCGGGTGGAGGGCGCCTACAAGGCGATCAACTGGACGACGGTCATCCTGATGGGCGCGATGATTCCGCTGTCCACCGCGATGACCAAGAGCGGCGCCGCGCAGTTGCTGGCGGATGGGCTGATCGGCGCGGTGGGCCACCGCAGCCCCTACGCGCTGCTGGCCGGGCTGTACCTGCTGACCGCGATCCTGGGACAGCTGATCAGCAACACCGCGACGGCGCTGATCATCATCCCCATCGGCGTCGCGGCGGCGACCGATCTGCATGTCTCGCCCGCCCCGGTGCTTATGAGCGTTGCGGTGGCGGCGGCGGCGGCGTTCCTGACGCCGGTGGCCACCCCGGTGAACCTGATGGTGATGGCGCCTGGCGGCTACGCGTTCAGCGACTACTGGAAGCTCGGCCTGCCGCTGATGTTTCTGTTCATGGCGGTCGCGGTCTTCGTGGTGCCCATCTTCTATCCGTTCTGACCGGCGGCGGCCGTTACGGCTGCAACGGGATGCCGGAAATCGTGGAAATCGCCTCCGCCAGCGCGGGGGCGGCCGCGAGGATCGCGTTGCCCCGCACGGCGCCGTTGTTGGCCAGGAACGGGCTGCACGCCGCGCCCGCCTCGCGTAGGATCGCCAGCGCCGCCGCCACGTCCCACAGGTTGATGTGCCGTTCGACGTACGCGTCCGACCGTCCGCAGGCGACGTCGGCAAGTCCGAGCGCGCCGGAGCCGCCCATGCGCGGCATCGCGCCCGCCGCATTCAGCCGCTCGGCCAAGGCCAGCGGCT
>Ga0335069_10011113_pt1 | contig 12727 bp, 13 predicted proteins | sample Lox_Sample_11_FD_206714 | JGI IMG/M metagenome (GOLD analysis project Ga0335069, IMG submission 206714) | Soil microbial communities from Loxahatchee National Wildlife Refuge, Florida, United States - Lox_Sample_1.1 | ecosystem: Environmental > Terrestrial > Soil > Wetlands | place: USA... | reverse complement strand
AATACGGTGCCGCCGGCAAGCGGGTGGACATCAAGCTGGCGCAGGCGACGTCGCCGACCGGCGAGCCGGAAGCGCAAGCGAGCGTGCACGATTACGGGCCGGGGATCGCGCCGGAGCATTTGCCGAGATTGACCGAGCGCTTCTATCGCGTGGACGTGCGGGAAAGCCGTGCGCAGGGCGGAACCGGGCTTGGCTTGGCGCTCGTCAAGCACGTGCTCAATCGCCATCTGGGCCGCCTCTCGATCGAAAGTAAGCTCGGGGCAGGCGCTACTTTTACCGTCCATCTACCCACAGTCGCACCGCAAGTAGAAGAGAAGATTATTTGAATAATCAGCGAGTTACATTGTCATCTAAATGTCATGCAGGCCACATAGAACTTTGACGTGGCCAACCTAAATCATTTGGCAGCCGCGGCCTTACTTGGATCGAACCATCGTTCGCCGTGGCCTGTTGCCTACAAGACGTCGAACAAAGCGAAAGAGTCCCGACTGGGACATAAGCCGACGTGGGCGCGATGCCTGCGTTGCCCAAGAATCCGCTGAACAGGAGACGATTCAGTGAAACACCTGAGAGCAATTGCCGTTGCCGGCATACTTGCCGCCATGGCCGTGCCCGCTGCCGCGCTTGAGATTTCCGGCGCCGGCGCCACGTTCCCCTATCCGATCTATGCCAAATGGGCTGACGTCTACAAGAAAGAGACCGGTGTCGGTCTCAACTATCAGTCGATCGGTTCCGGCGGTGGCATCAAGCAGATCGAAGCCAAAACCGTCACCTTCGGCGCCACCGACGCTCCGCTCAAGGGCGAAGATCTCGACAAATTCGGCCTGGTCCAGTTTCCCATGGTCATGGGGGGCATCGTCCCCGTGGTCAATCTCGAAGGCATAAAGCAGGGCGAGATCGTCCTCGATGGCCCGACGCTTGCCGGCATCTTCCTCGGCGCCATCAAAAGCTGGGACGACGCGGCGATCAAAAAGCTCAACCCGAACGTGAAGCTGCCGTCGCTTGCGATTGCCGTCGTCCATCGTTCGGACGGCTCCGGCACGACCTTCAACTTCACCTACTATCTGGGCCAGGTTAGCCCCGACTGGAAGTCCAAGGTCGGCTCCGCCACGTCGGTCGAGTGGCCGGTCGGCATCGGTGCCAAGGGTAACGAAGGCGTCTCCAACAACGTCGGTCAGACCAAGGGCTCGATCGGCTACGTTGAATACGCCTACGCACTGCAGAACAAGCTGACCTTCACCAAGCTGGTCAACAAGGAAGGCAAGACGGTCGCCCCGACCAGCGAAGCCTTCCAGGCCGCTGCCGCGAATGCCGACTGGTCGTCGGTGCCCGGCTACGGCGTGATTCTCGCCAATCAAGCCGGCTCCGAATCCTGGCCGATGACCGCTGCGACCTTCATCCTCATTCCCAAGCAGCCGACCGACCCCGCCGCGACGGCCGAAGCCATCAAGTTCTTTGCCTGGGCATACGCCAACGGCGGCAAGATGGCCGAGGAGCTCGATTACGTTCCGATGCCGAAGAAGGTCATCGGCGAGATCGAGAAGGTTTGGGCCAAGGAAATCAAGGACGCCAGCGGCAAACCGCTCCATGCTGTCAGCGGGATGGCGAACTAGGGTCCGACCCAACAGCGGCGAGGCGATGCTCTTTTGGCGCGCCTCGCCATTTATCCACGACCGGCCTTTCGCACGCTCTTGTGTCGCGGCCGGTTGATCGTTTGAGTGGGGGCGCCGTGACGGCGCCTCCGCGGGGTCCCCGGAGGCAAACGGTGGTTGACGTCGCGCTACAGGAAGGAGTGATCGTGTCCGTTGTGGGGGTCGCGCGGGCCAAGGCGCTCGACCGGCTGCGCCTGAGCGATACCGTATTCCGCCATCTCACCCGTGCCGCCGCCGTGGGCGTGCTGCTGTTGCTGAGCGGCGTCATCATTTCTCTGATCGACGGCTCCTTGCCGGCGCTGCGCACGTTCGGCTTCGATTTCCTGACCACCGACCGCTGGAATCCGGTCACCGAGAAATTTGGCGCGTTGGCGCCGATCTACGGAACCCTCGTCACCTCCATTATCGCCATGGTGATCGCGGTCCCGGTGGGCCTGATGATCGCCTTCTTCCTTACCGAACTGTGTCCGCAATGGCTGCGCCGGCCGATCGGCATCGCCATCGAACTGCTCGCCGGCATTCCCAGCATCATCTATGGTATCTGGGGGCTGTTCATCTTCGCCCCGTTTCTGCAGGAAACGCTGCAGCCGTTTTTGATCAACACGCTCGGCAACACCCCGCTGGTCGCGCCGCTGTTCGCCGGTCCGCCTTATGGCATCGGCGTACTGACCGCAGCGCTCATTCTCGCCATCATGGTGCTGCCGTTCGTGACCTCAATTTCACGCGACGTGTTTGAAGCCGTGCCGGCGGTGCTCAAGGAGGCGGCCTATGGTGTCGGCTGCACCACATGGGAGGTCGTCCGCAACGTGGTGCTGCCTTACGCCCGCGTCGGCGTGATCGGCGGCGTGATGCTCGGGCTCGGGCGCGCACTTGGTGAGACCATGGCGGTGACCTTCGTCATCGGCAATGCGCACCGCGTCTCGCCATCGTTGCTGGCGCCTGGCACCACGATTTCGGCCACCATCGCCAACGAATTCACCGAGGCGCTCGGCGACCTCTACACGTCTTCGCTGATCGCGCTCGGCTTGATCCTGTTCGTGATTACCTTCATCGTCCTGGCGATGGCGCGCTACATGCTGCTGCGCATCGAACGCCGGATCGGGTGACGTCATGAGCGCCCGCTACGCCTCCCGCCGCCGTTCCAACGCCATCGCCACCGTGCTGGCGCTGGCGGCCACCGGGTTCGGGCTGGGTTGGCTTGTGCTGATCCTTGGCGCGCTGCTCTGGCACGGGTTCCGGGGGCTCTCGCCGGCAGTCTTCACGGAAATGACGCCGCCGCCCGGCGCCGCCGGCGGCCTGCTCAATGCGATCTTCGGCAGCCTTGTCCTCACCGTGCTTGCCGTTCTTATCGGTACGCCGATCGGCATCCTCGCCGGCACATATATGGCCGAGTACGGGCGTTACGACCGCTTGAGCAGCGTCGTGCGCTTTATCAACGACATCCTGCTGAGCGCGCCGTCGATCGTGGTCGGACTGTTCATCTACGAGGTCATGGTGGCGCCCATGGGCCATTTCTCCGGCTTGGCAGGCGGCGTGGCGCTCGCCGTCATTGTCATTCCGGTCGTGGTGCGCACCACCGAGGACATGCTGATCCTGGTACCGAACGCGCTGCGCGAGGCGGCGACCTCGATCGGCCTGCCGCGCTCGCTGTCGATCACCCGCATTTGCTACCGCGCCGCGCGTGCCGGCATGGTCACCGGCGTGCTGCTGGCGGTCGCCCGCATCAGTGGCGAAACCGCCCCGCTTCTCTTCACCGCGCTCAACAACCAGTTCTGGAGCTCGAACCTCAACGCGCCAATGGCGAGCCTGCCGGTCGTCATCTTTCAATTCGCCCTCAGCCCGTACAAGGATTGGCAATCGCTCGCCTGGACCGGTGCGCTGATCATCACCCTAGCGGTCCTGGCGTTGAGCATCACCGCACGCAGCCTTGTCTCATCGGGTAAACAATCATGAGCGTCGCTTCAGTCACCATTCCCACCGTCGCCGCACCTCCGGAAGACCGCGCCGGCCTGGCCCAGAAGGTCACCATCCGCGATCTCAATTTCTTTTATGGCGAGTCGCGGGCTCTTAAAGACATCAGCCTTCCGCTCTACGAGCATAAGGTGACCGCCTTCATCGGGCCGTCGGGCTGCGGCAAATCGACTCTGCTGCGCGTGCTCAATCGCATGTACGACCTCTACCCCAATCAGCGCGCGACCGGCGACGTGATCTTCGACGGCAACAACATTCTCTCGCCCCGGCAGGATCTCAACCTGCTGCGCGCCCGCATCGGCATGGTGTTCCAGAAGCCGACGCCGTTTCCGATGTCGATCTACGAAAATATTGCCTTCGGCATCCGGCTGTACGAGCGGCTCGGCAAGTCCGAACTCGATGGCCGGGTGGAAACTTCTTTGCGCCGCGCCGCGCTCTGGGACGAGGTTAAGGACAAGCTCGGCGCCAACGGCCAAAGCCTGTCGGGCGGTCAGCAGCAGCGCTTGTGTATTGCCCGCACGGTCGCCGTTCGGCCGGAAGTGATTTTGTTCGACGAGCCGTGCTCGGCGCTCGATCCGATCTCGACGGCGAAGATCGAGGAATTGATCGACGAACTCACCGACGACTACACCATCGTTATTGTCACGCATAACATGCAGCAGGCGGCGCGCGTGTCCGAGTTCACCGCCTTCATGTATCTCGGCGAGCTGGTCGAGTTCGACACGACGAGCAAAATGTTCACCGCACCGCAGGACCAGCGCACCCAGGATTACATCACGGGACGCTTTGGGTAATCGACATGACCGACCTCAGCCCCCGCATAGACCACACCACCAAGGCATTCGACGTCGATCTTCAGGAGATCACGCGCAAGGTCGCCGAAATGGGCGGCTTGGCGGAGCGCCAGATCGCGGACGCCATCCAGGCGCTCACCGAGCGCGACCCCGATCTCGCCGAACGGGTGATCGCCACCGACCCGACCATCGATGCCATGCAGCACGAGATCGAGGAACGGGCGATCCTGACCATCGCACGGCGGCAGCCGATGGCGGTCGATCTGCGCGAGATCGTCGGCGCCATGCGCGTGTGCAATGACCTCGAGCGCATCGGCGACCACGCCAAGCATATCGGCAAGCGCGTGGTGGCGCTCGACCTCGATCTTCATCCCCAGCGGCTGATCCGTGGCGTCGAGCACATGGCGGCGCTGGTGTCGTCGCTGCTCAAGCAGGTGCTCGACGCCTATGCCAGCCGCGATCTCGCCGCTGCGCTTGCGGTGTGGAACGGCGACGAAGAGGTCGACGGCCTGTGCACGGCTCTGTTTCGCGAGCTTCTTACCTACATGATGGAGGATCCGCGCAACATCACGTTCTGCATGCACCTGATGTTCTGCGCAAAAGACATCGAGCGCATCGGCGATCACGCCACCAACATCGCGGAGACGGTCTACTACATGATTGAGGGCCGCCCGATCGCCGACCAGCGCCCGAAAGGCGATACGACCAGCTTTGGTACGACGCTGCTGCAGAAATAACCGGAGGCACGGCGATGGGAGCCAACATCCTGATCGTTGAGGACGAAGAGCCGCTCACCACGTTGTTGCGTTACAATCTCGAAGCCGAGGGTTACGAGGTCGATGCGGTCGCCCGCGGCGACGAAGCCGACACCCGCTTGCGCGAAACGGCGCCCGATCTCATCGTGCTCGACTGGATGCTGCCGGGCCTCTCCGGCATCGAACTGTGCCGCCGGCTGCGGGCGCGCCCGCAGACCCAGTCGCTGCCGATCATCATGCTCACCGCCCGCGGCGAGGAAAGCGAACGCGTGCGCGGGCTTGCGACCGGCGCCGACGACTACATCGTCAAGCCGTTCTCGGTGCCGGAACTGCTGGCGCGCATCCGCGCGCTGCTGCGGCGCGCCAGCCCGGAGCGGGTCGCCACCGTGCTCGTGATCGGCGATCTCGAACTCGACCGCGAGAAAAAGCGGGTGTCGCGTTCAAGCCGGCCGGTCGATCTCGGACCAACCGAGTTCCGCCTGCTGGAATTTCTGATGGAGCGGCCGGGACGGGTGTTCTCGCGCGAGCAGTTGCTCGACGGCGTCTGGGGCAGCGACGTTTATATCGACGAGCGAACGGTGGACGTCCATGTCGGCCGCTTGCGCAAGGCGCTCAACCGCGGCCACGGCACCGATCCGATCCGCACCGTCCGCGGCGCCGGCTATTCGCTCGACGACCGCTTCGGCAAGGCGAGCTGAACCGCCGCGGTCGCCGGCCCGCCTGAAGTAACCAAGCTCAGTTCAGCGCGCCGGACGGCGGTCACGGCGGCGTTCGCTCGCCGGCTGGTAGGCGACGCGCGAATGGTAGGCGCAATAGGGCAGGCCGCTGATGGTATTGCCGCCGCAGAAGAAAAAGTCGCTGCTGCCGGGATCGCCGATCGGCCACCGGCAGGTTTGCTCGTTCAGTTCCAGGATGGTGCGGCGCTGGCCGATCGGGATGATGTTTTCGATCAGCTCGGGAACCGCTTCTGTCTCGATCTCATAGGCGTGCGCGAGCGCGGTGTTGCCGCGGATGGCGCCGCGGCCCATGCGCAGCATGCTCGGGGCGCGGGCCTTGCGCGGCCGCGGCGCGGCGCTCGAGGCACTCTTGGCGCGCCCGGAGAGACCGAGACGGTGCACCTTGCCGATCACCGCGTTGCGCGTGATGCCGCCGAGTTCGGCCGCGATCTGGCTCGCCGACAGGCCGTCGGACCATAGTTTCTTCAGCAACTCGACCCGTTCGTCCGTCCACGACATGATCAGCCCTCCTCAAGAAAAAACGGGCGCGGCCCTGGCGGAATCCGCCGCCAAGCCAGGCAGCGCTCGCCGCCCAACACGCATGCTCACCAACGCTTTAGAAGACTGTCCGCCGCACGAGATGTCGTACTAGACGATGGAAAAGCTACAATATGGCGGGAGTCGGGCGCAAGAGTCCGCCCGCGGCGCGTCCACACATTCGTGCCCAATGTGGAAGAGTTTGGGGACAAATCGGCCATTGGCACCGGTTTCGAGCGTGTTGACCGCTGCCGCCGCCGCACATAAAATATTTCAAACGTGCCGCCCGGAGAGGCGGCACATTTTGTTTCAGCGGCGCCGGGCGACGCTGCACACCCCGCCGGGGCAACCGTGACATCGCATCTGTTACCGACCTATGCGCGCGTCCATCTTGCTTTCGAGCGAGGCGAGGGCGCCTGGCTCGTCGCCACCAACGGCGACCGTTATCTCGACTTCACTTCCGGCGTGGCGGTGAACGCGCTCGGTCATGCGCATCCGCGGCTGGTCGCCGCTCTCACCGAGCAGGCCCACAAGCTGTGGCACGTCTCCAACCTCTACGAAATTCCGGAAGCCGAACGGGTCGCGCGGCGGCTTTGCGACGCGAGCTTCGCCGACGTGGTGTTCTTCTGCAATTCCGGCGCCGAAGCGATGGAATGCTGCATCAAGATGGCGCGCAAGTACCACGCCGCCAGCGACGCGCCCGAGCGCTATCGCATCATTACTTTCGAGGGCGCCTTTCACGGCCGCACCCTGGCGACGCTCGCCGCCGGCGGACAAAAGAAATATCTGGAAGGGTTCGGCCCGGTCGTCGAGGGTTTCGACCAGGTTCCGTTCGGCGACTACGAAGCCGTCAAACGCGCCATCACCGCCGAGACCGCGGCGATCCTGATCGAACCGATCATGGGCGAGGGCGGCGTGCGCGTGGTCGAGCCGTCGTTCCTGCGCGCGCTGCGCGAACTCTGCGATCAGCGGGGCCTGCTGCTCGTCCTCGACGAAGTGCAGACCGGCATGGGCCGCACCGGCGAGTTGTTCGCCTATCAGCGCGCCGGAGTCGAACCTGACATCATGGGGCTGGCGAAAGCACTGGGCGGCGGTTTTCCGGTCGGCGCTTGCCTTGCCACGCAGGAAGCGGCCAAGGGCATGACCGCCGGCACGCACGGTTCGACCTTCGGCGGCAATCCGCTAGCGATGAGCGCGGCCAACGCGGTGCTCGACGTGATGCTGGCGCCCGGCTTCTTCGAGCACGTGCAGCGGATCGGGCTGTTGTTCAAGCAGCGGCTCGCCGAAATCAAGGATCGTTACCCTTCCGTGCTGGCCGAGGTGCGCGGCGAGGGACTATTGGTCGGGTTGCGCGCCATGGTGCCGGCCGGCGAACTTGTCGACGCGCTGCGCGCCGAGAAGATGATCGCGGTTGCGGCGGGCGACAACGTCGTGCGCCTGCTGCCGCCGCTCATCGTCGGCGAACCGGAAATCGCCGAGGGCATCGCCCGGCTCGACCGCGCCTGCAAACGGCTTGCGGCGCAACACGCGTCGCGGTCGCAGGAGGCGGCGCCGTGAGCGGGGTCCGCCATTTCCTCGATCTGATCGACGTGCCGACCGGCCAACTGCGCAAGATGATCGACAGCGCGCGGGCCATGAAGGCCGGGCGGCCGGCCGGCGAGCGGCCGCTGGCCGGCAAGACGCTGGCCGGCAAGACGCTAGCCATGATCTTCGAGCGGCCGTCGACCCGCACCCGCGTCTCGTTCGAGGTGGCGATGCGCCAGCTCGGCGGCGATGTCATCGTGCTGACCGCCGAAGAGATGCAGCTCGGCCGCGGCGAAACCCTCGCCGACACCGCGCGCGTCCTCTCCCGCTACATCGACGCCATCATGATCCGCACGCTCGATCCCGCCGACATTACCGAACTGGCGCGCTACGCCACGGTGCCGGTGATCAATGGCCTGACCCGGCGTTCGCATCCCTGCCAGGTGCTGGCCGACGTCATGACCTTCGAGGAGCATCGCGGTCCGATCAAGGGCCGCACCGTCGCCTGGAGCGGCGACGCCAACAACGTGCTCACCTCGTGGATGCATGCGGCGGAGCGGTTCGCGTTCCGCCTGCGCGTCGCCTCGCCGCCCGAGCTGGCGCCCAAGAAGCCGCTCATGGATTGGGTCAAGTCGTCCGGCGCGGCCATCACCGTCACGAGCGACCCGGACGAAGCCGTGAAGGGCGCCGACTGCGTCGTTACCGACACCTGGATTTCCATGGGCGACCGCAACGGCGCCCGCCGCCATAACCTGCTCAAGCGCTATCAGGTCAACGCGCGGCTGATGGCGCGCGCGAGGCCGGACGCCATCTTCATGCACTGCCTGCCGGCGCATCGAGGCGAGGAAGTCACCGACGAGGTGATGGACGGGCCAAACTCGGTGGTGTTCGACGAGGCCGAAAACCGGCTGCACGCGCAGAAGGGCATTCTCGCCTGGTGCCTGGCCGAGGGCCGCTGAGCGGCTTTCAGCAATCGAGCGCACTGCGGCGGCGGGGCTCACAATTCCCGCTCCGCCGCCTATATTGTCTGCACAATGAATCCCCATGCCGACATTCCCGTTCGCGAGCCGTCGCAAACCGGTCTCGACGACACGATCCTGCCGTTCGAGGTGAAGACCCTCGATCTGCGCGGCCGCATCGTGCGGCTGGGGCCCGCTGTCGACGCCATCCTCACAAGCCATGATTATCCGCTGCCGGTAGCCAAGCTTCTCGGCGAGGCCATCGTGCTTACCGTCATGCTCGGTTCGGCGCTGAAATTCGACGGCCGCTTCATTCTGCAAACCCAGTCCGACGGTCCGGTGCGCATGCTGGTGGTCGATTTCACGTCGCCCGACCGGGTACGCGCGTGCGCCCGCTTCGATGCCGGCCGTGTTGCCGCGGCAATCGCGGCCGGCGAGGCCGACCCCGGCCGCTTGCTCGGAACCGGCCATCTCGCCATGACTATCGACCAGGGGCCCGACATGAGCCGCTATCAGGGGCTCGTTCCGCTCGAAGGCAACGGGCTCGAGCACGCCGCCCACGAATATTTCCTGCGCTCCGAGCAGATTCCGACGCGAGTGCGGCTTGCCGTCGCCGAGGAATTTCGCGGCGGCGAAAATGGCGCGCGCCGCCGCTGGCGCGCCGGCGGCATCCTGCTCCAGTTTCTTCCGCAATCGAGCGATCGCGCCCGCCAGGCCGATCTCGATCCCGGCGACGCGCCGCCGGGCACGGCGCGGCATGTGCTGCGCGAGGACGACGCCTGGGTCGAGGGGCGCTCGCTGGTCGAAACCGTCGACGATCTGGATCTGATCGATCCGGACCTGTCGAGCGAGCGGCTCGCCTACCGTCTGTTCCACGAACCGGGCGTGCGGGTGTTTCGCGCCGCGCCGGTGCGCGCGCAATGCTCGTGCTCGCGGCCCAACGTGGAAAACATGCTGCGCAGCTTCCCGCAAGAAGATCGCGACGACATGGTCGAGGACGGCAAGATCACCGTGACCTGCGAGTTTTGCAGCTCGACCTACACGTTTGCGCCGCACGAAATCGCGACCGCCGAGCCGTCGCTGTCGTAGCGCAAAGGGCGACGGCGACATTTATCCGCGGCATGGCGCAGCGGGGGGGCGCCGCTTGGCTCAAGTGGCGTAAACTTAGTTCAGCGTCCGCTTGCCTTCGCCGCTGTCGAGCGAGAACGCGGGGATTTCGATGTCGAAATGCTCGCCGTTGGCGCCCACCATGCCGTAGGTGCCGGTCATGAAGCCGGACGGCGTCTGCAGCGGCACGCCGCTGGTGTATTCGAAAGACTCGCCGGCCTTGAGCACCGGCTCCTCGCCGACCACGCCGGCGCCGCGCACCTCCTGGCGGCGGCCGGTGGCGTCGGTGATGCGCCAGTGCCGGGTCTTGAGCTGCACCGTGTTGTCGCCGTTGTTGGTGATGGCGATGGTGTAAGCCCAGAAAAAATAATTGTTCTCCGGCGAGGAGCGGTCGGCGACGAAGCGCGGGGTTACCACGACCTCGATGTTGCGGGTGACGGCGCGATACATCTGCGAATCCTGACGTAATCCTGACGCTTTCTCAAGTCATCGCAGCGCGTCATGCGGCGCTGTCGACGCCGCGGGATCGCCACGCGTGCTTGCGAAGTCCCACATCCTCGCCCTAGATAAGCTGCTGCGTCCGTGGGGTCGGCCGCCCGCCGCCGCGGTCGCGAAATGGTTGCAGCCCATGACGACGGCGTCTCCGCCCCGAGCGGTCACGAGCGAACGCGACCTGCGCCTCGATCTGTTCCGCGGGCTGGCGCTGTGGCTGATCTTTCTCGACCACATACCCGAGAACGTCGTCAGCTGGATCACCATCCGCAACTACGGATTCAGCGACGCCACCGAAATCTTCATCTTTATCTCCGGCTACACCGGCGCCTTCGTGTACGGCCGGGCGATGCGCGAGCGCGGTTTCGTACTGTCGAGCGCCCGCATCCTGCGGCGGGCCTGGCAGATCTATGTGGCGCACATTTTTCTTTTCACGATCTTCATGGCGGAGATCGCCTACGTCGCCGCGACCTTCGACAATCCGCTCTACGCCGAGGAAATGAAAATTCTGGATTTTCTCAAGCAGCCGGACATCACGATTTTCCAGGCGCTGTTGCTGAAGTTCAAGCCCGTCAACATGGATGTGCTGCCGCTCTACATCGTACTCCTGTTGCTGTTTCCTCCGGTTCTGTTCCTGCTGCTGCGGCAGCCGAACCTCGCGCTGGCCGGATCGGCGGTGCTCTACGCGCTGACCTGGAAATTCGACTGGAACCTGCCCGCCTATCCGAACGGGGTTTGGTTTTTCAACCCGTTCGCCTGGCAATTGCTGTTCGTATTCGGTGCCTGGTGCGCGCTCGGCGGCGCGCGCCGGCTGGGGTTCGTCCTGCGATCGCGTGCCGTGCTCGCGCTTGCCATCATCTATTTGCTGTTTGCTTTCGCCATCACGCTGACTTGGCATTTCGAGTCGCTGGAACGCTTCGTGCCGAACCGGCTGGCGGAATGGATGTACCCGATCGACAAGACCAATCTGGACGTGCTGCGGTTCGCGCATTTCCTGGCGCTGGCGGCGGTCACCGTACGCTTCGTGCCGCGGCAATGGTCCGGCCTCAAGTCGGCCATCCTGCAGCCGGCGATACGCTGCGGCCAGCATTCGCTCGAGATTTTCTGCCTCGGCGTGTTCCTCGCCTTTGCGGCGCAATTCGTCATCGGCGAAGCCTCAGGCGGCCCGCTGCTGCAAACCGCGGTCAGCGTGTTAGGCATCATCATCATGGTCGCTACCGCGTATCTGATATCGTGGTACAAAGGCATGGAAGGACGAAGTGCTCCGTCGCGCGTCAAATCGGCTGACGCAGATCTCGCTGGGGGCGAGGCATGACGATCTTCATTGCCGTGCTGGCGACGATCGCGCTGGTCGGCGGCGCCGCCGCCGCCGAGCCGGAACAGAGCTGCGACGTGCCGGAATCGTTCGTCACCTCGGAGATCGATCTGGCGCGGGTCGGCGCTGCGATCAAGGACAAGCATCGCCTGGACATCAGTGTCGTCGGTTCGGGATCTTCGGTATTGTCCGGCCCCGACGGCGCACGGTTCGCGTATCCGGCGCAACTGGAACAGGCGCTCAAGGAGCGGTTGCCAGGCGACGAGATCAAAGTCATCGCACACGTTCAGTCGCGACTGACCACGGCGGATATGGTCGCGGCACTGCCGAAAATTCTGTCGGAGGATCGCCCGGCGCTGGTGGTCTGGCAGGCCGGAACCGTCGACGCGCTGCGCGGCGTCGAGCCGGACGAGTTCCGTGCCAGCCTCTATCAGGGCCTCGACGCCATTGCCGGCGCCAACGCCGACGCGATCATGATGAACATGCAGTACAGCCCGCGCATTGAATCCATGCTTGGCGTTACGGCGTATGCCGACGTCATGCGCTGGGTTGCCGAGCAACGCGCCGTCGTCTTGTTTGATCGTCTGGCGATTATGCGGTTCTGGAGCGACGCCGGCGTTTTTGACCTCTATGCTCCCACCAAGGGTTATGCTATGGCGCGGCGTGTTCACGAATGCCTGGGCCGGGCGCTCGCCACACTTATCGTCAACGCCGCTCATCTGCTTCCCGTCCAGAGTAAAAACCGGGCTGATGAAAACAAACAATAAGACTGCCGCTTTGCTGTTTGTTTGCGCTGCGGCATGGATTTTTGCTGCGCCGCCGTCGGCGTCGGCGCAAGGCATCGCCGCGCGTCCTGCCGCGACACCCGCGCCTGCGGCGCCGCCGCCGACGAATGCCGAACCGGC
>Ga0335069_10011112_pt1 | contig 12727 bp, 12 predicted proteins | sample Lox_Sample_11_FD_206714 | JGI IMG/M metagenome (GOLD analysis project Ga0335069, IMG submission 206714) | Soil microbial communities from Loxahatchee National Wildlife Refuge, Florida, United States - Lox_Sample_1.1 | ecosystem: Environmental > Terrestrial > Soil > Wetlands | place: USA... | reverse complement strand
TGCACTGATTCTGGGCCTGGTGCTGATTGAATCGCTGGCGCTCTACACCCTGGCGATCATCTTCTTGAAGGTGAAGTAAGAGCTTTAGAGTTGAAAAATCAAGAGCCTCCTCGTCCAACGAGGAGGCTTTTTCCATGCCTAAGTTTGAATCTGCTTTTCTATATTTTTCTCTCGCCCGACCACTCACCGGCCTTGGTTTGAGGACTCGAATTCAGCGCCTCGACCAATAGGCGCCGGAGCTTGTAACGGCTCTCGAGATCGGTGCTCACGATTTCAAATCCAACCTCGTTGACGCGGGCACGGCGGAGCAGAACATGTGCCCGTATCTTGGACCGCATGCCCAGGGAGATCTCCAGATCGGCTTCGCTGCCGATACGGAGATTGTCCTCCTTAGTCCCCATTCCTCCGCCGAGGCTCAGTTCGCGGATGAGAATCTTTGATTTGCCCCAGGAGCTTCCGATTGTCCCGTTGACTGTCTTGGCCAAGATCATGCGCTCATAACGGCGCTGACGAACCCATGGGCATGCCGGGGCAGCATCCAATGGCGCGATGGCCAGTTCGGCGGCTTCGAGACCGCTATCGGACATCACCTGAGTACTGTAGCGAGGATCAGTTTTCGACAATGCTTGAGCCGCTGCGATTCGCAACTCCCGGTGATAGACCCATCCGAATGTCTTTTTGGCTTCGAAAATTTCGCGCAGGGTGGCAATGGATTCGTTATCTTTGAGCCTGCCAAGCGACTCAATTGCTTTCAATTGCACGTAGGGAGATCGTGACGCAGCGTCTCCAGGTCGTGCCATCGCAATTAGAGGAGGCACGGCGGTCACATCGCCACTCATACCGATCTCGTCGACAGCCTCGGGGAGCACAAAGGGATCGAGGACTTCCGCCAGTTCCAGCAGCGTGCGGCCACGATCAGGGGCATTGCCGTAGGCAATCTGACGCACAACGATATCGTGATAGAAGCGATTCCATTCCGGAAGGCGAACAGGGAGCAGTTCGAGGAGTGTTCCCACGTCGAGACGACTGATGAGGCCTACTCCGCCTGATGCCTGGCGTGCTTGGCCGGTTCGCAGTATTTCGCGAAGCTGGAGAAGGATCGGTGAACCCAACTCCTTGACGAGTTCGATCATCCGGTCGCACTCGTCGCGGCGCATGCAGCGGAAAAAGCGATCTGCCAAATGTTCGGCGCCCGACTGGCTGGTGCGTCGCAAAACCGAAAGCATGTCAGGCGGGACCGTATCCATCCGAAGCGCTTCTTCAATGAACTCGGGCAGGCGATTCTCTACACCGACGCGGGCGCGAAGATCGCTGACCATGACAGGGCGTTCGACGCTGACGAGTTCCATGCCGGCGCAGACTTCGTTGATCGCGCCGTAGTTCTTGGCGGCACTCGCCTCCTGGCTTAAGCGGACAAACGCTGCGCCGAGGAGGCTCTGCATTTCTGCGTCTTTTTCAGCGATGATTTGCTGGCTGAGCTTGCGAATGGCCTGCCCCATGGGGTCTCCGCCCAAACGGGCATACAGATCTGCAAGCTGGCTTAAACCTATCGCCGTCCTGCGACGCGGCTCGGTATCTTTCGCACCCAGGCAGCCGGAATAGTTATTCAAAATGTCAGTGGCCAGCTGGCGGTCGTCACGATCGAGCAGTAATTCGACGAACTGGCGCAGGTTCCGTGGCGGAACACACGGTGCTTCGTGCGAAAGCAGCACGCTACGCTTGCCGGACTCGGGCACTTCGGCCCAGAACATGCGATCCAAAATGTCGGCGTGGGACTCCACCAGAATCCCGGCCTTGCTCATTTTTTCTTCCTGAATCTTGAGGATCTGACGGAGGGAGTCCATTTGCCGGCTCATGTGCTCCATCATCTGGTGGACGGCATTGACCTTTATTTCGCCCTTCTGGTAACGCTCCAGTGCGAAGCGAATGGCCATATGCTCAGCGGCCTTCATGAGAAGCGGAGTATCTTCTTCTTCCGCTGTGGCGGCCTTTGCCGCCAAGCTCCCGAGTAGCTGCTGTAGATTCAACCGAGTGTTGGGATCAGTTTGGGAAAGCTCTTTGTGCAGGTCTTCTTCTTTGACGCCGGGATCCTGCTGCACCTGACCGAAACGAGTCAGCAGGCGAATCGCTTGAATGACCTCCTGCTCCTGGAGCGGGACGACATTACCGGTCCACGCTGGAGCAGCGCCAGCAGCAGAGCCACCACCAGCGGCCTGACCTGATCCAGGAGCGGGTCCACCACCTCCAGAGCCGGTTGCCGCGCCATTTCCGAGGGAAACATTCGGAACGCTCCCGAGCGGAACCATCGGAGTGCCATCTCCCGCGCCCTTACCCCCCGACGTCGCGCCCTCGGCGGCAGCAATCAGCTGCAAGAGTTTTTGGGGATCGTTCAGCCACTGCTTGAACTCAGGGCCGAGCGTCTGGGCGGCGATCTGCGCCGCGATACTGACGTCGCCGGTAAGCGGATCCGCTGCGACAAACTTTACCTCGTTGATTTTGATCGTGCCCTGCTTCGTACCGAGAGCATCCTTGATCTGCTTTGCAACGTCGCCGGCCTTGGAGCCCGCGACCATGAAGGCTCGCACCAGGCGCACGAAATCTTCTTCTGTAACATCTTTGGAGAAATGCAAGCTCGCCAGACCAGCAGTCGTCAACAGTGTGGCAAAACTCTTTTCGGACTGCCCGGATTCGAGCGGAATACCATCGAGCAGGAGCTTGTTGTCGGAAACACCCAGCAAGAAGCCGCCGGCTGGAAGTGCACTCTCCAGTTCGTTCCAAGTGGTCTCAAACTGGGACTCGGTCCGCTTATGATCGTAGCCGTACATCCGCGCGTACTTGATGAGGATGTTCAAGCTGTGGACAAACGCCCGGGCCGAAGCTGCACGCGCCCCTTGCGATGTGTTGACGTCGGAGATAGGAAGCTCCTCGAGCTGCTGGTGTACCTCTCAAGGGTAAGACGAAAAGGTAAGGTCTCAAACGTTACGGAAGTAAGTGTACGGTGAGGGTTTAGGTGAGGCGGGGTGGTCCCGTGGTCAGTCGGGAATTCTCCTGCGTCAGGGCTCTGGTGGGTACCAGAAGTACATCTCCCTGCGAACTTTGGCTTTTCAGAGCATGACGGTTTCTAATAAACTAGTTGTCCCCACCACTAGTCCCATGGATACTCTAGTTTTTTGTGTACTTGTACAGGTAAACCTGATTTTCGGCGTTGCTGGCCTTCTCTGGCCTGACAAGCTGAAGCCTTTTTTTGGCGTTCTAATGTTCCCTTGGCCGGCGAGCTATCGTGCCATACGAACACACGGGATTGTTGCCATCATTGGTTATGTTCTCGTCCTGGGAAAACTTCTTGTGATCGCGCAATAGCAGGGCGTGATCTGTCTGTCCGGCGCCAACTCTTGCCATTGGACGATCATCCAAACGCCCTGGTTTTTCCGGGCATGTCTACCACATGGAACGCGATTCCCCTTCCGCCGTTACGCGGCAGATTCGTCGAACGGTTCGCATTTGCAATTGTTGGAACGGTAGCACTCTTTGCGAGCACAACCGTTACAAATTGCGGAGGAACATCGCACTCACCCTCGAGTACTGGTGCTCCCTCAATTACCACCCAGCCTCAGAACCAGACAGTGACTGCCCCAGCTTCAGCAACCTTCAGTGTCGTTGCCAGTGGCACGGCACCTCTCGAGTATCAGTGGACAAAGAACGGGAGTGTGATCGCAGGCGCCACGTCGGCGACCTACACGACTCCCGCCACTAGCACGGCGGATGATGGAGCGAAATATGTTGCGGTTGTCACCAATAGTGCGGGAAAGGCCACGAGCACCGCTGCTGTGCTGACGGTGAACAGTTCTTCAGGATCCGGTTCGATATCGCTCTCTGCCACAGCTGGTGACGAGCAGTCCGCAGTGGTCATGAAAGCTTTTGCCGCTGCTCTCCAGGCGACCGCGAAAGATTCTTCGGGCAATCCCATTCCTAATGAGACTGTCACGTTCACCGCGCCTCCGAGTGGAGCGAGCGTTTCCTTTTCGAATGGGAATCCCTCCATTACCGCAATCACCGACACTAACGGAGTAGCAAGCTCAGGCGAGTTGACCGCAAACAGCACTGCCGGGTCTTACTCAGTGATCGCTACGATCAGTGGGTCCACCGCTAGCACCACCTTCAATCTCACGAATGTTCTCTCGGCCGGCATCCCACAGTTTTCACATGTCTTTATTGTGGTGGAGGAAAATCACGGTTTCAGTGATGTGATCGGAAACGCGAGCATGCCGTATCTCAACGGGATCGCGAATTCGAATAGTGTGGCCACGCAGTACTACGCGGATGCGCATCCGTCTCTGCCCGACTACTTCGAACTAACGGTCGGAGAGGGCACTGCGATTACAGGCACCATGGGCGACTCCTACAACGGAACCGTAACTCAGGACAACGTCATCCGCGCGCTGGTTGCGGCCGGAAAATCCTGGAAATCCTATGCGGAGTCGTTGCCAAAAATCGGTTATCTGGGAGAAGACAGCGGTCCATACTTGAGACGCCACAATCCGGTCGTCTATTTTTCGGACGTGCAACAGAGTGCGACGCAAGCCAACAATGTCGTACCGTTCAGTCAGCTGGCCACAGATATCACGAGCAGCAGTCTTCCAGAATATGGTTTTGTCGCTCCGAATGTGAATGATGATGCGCACGACTGCCCGGCTGGCAAGAGCACTTGCACAGACGACGAGAAACTCGCGGCCGCCGATCAATGGCTGTCCGCGAACATACAGCCTTTGATTTTGAGCGCTGCATTTCAAAGTTCTCTACTGATTATCGTGTTCGATGAAGCTGAAGACTCGGATACCGCTCACGGTGGAGGTCACGTACCTGCGATCCTGGTGAGTCCGCTGGTAAAACCCGGCTATCAATCAAAAACCATCTATCAACATGAGAGCGTTCTACGACTGACGATGGAGGGACTTGGAATAACAGACCTGCCTGGCTCCGCTGCGACCGCACCCGACATGACAGAGTTCTTTCCTTAGTTGCTGCCGACCACCATCATCCCTCGATTCCGCTTAGGTATACGAATGCTGTTTCCAGCCAGTAAAATGGCTGTATCAGACGACCTTGAAATACAAATCAAAACCGACTGGTCTTCGCTACTGGATGCTGCGCGTCCTTGAGGAATGCGACAACGTCTCTGCGGATTTCACTGCAGATCCAGTGCACGATTTGCGGGTTTCGCTACGCCGTTGCCGCTCTCTCGCTGATGGCATGATGGCGATGGATCCTGATCCATCGTGGAAAGCCATGAAGAAATCCGGCAAACAGCTCTTTCAACGCCTTGGCGATCTGCGTGATGTGCAAATCATGATGGAGTGGATTGGAAAGCTCGAAAGCGAGGTGAGAAAAAGCGTAGAGCATCATCTAGTGGAGAGCGATCAGGCCGCCGATGTCGGAACAGCGACACAGACCCAGCAAGCGGCTCTGCCGCCGCACGACGACAACGAGCCTGCTGCACAGGCTCTGATGCAGATCCTTAAGGCGCGCGAATCGGAGCATAAGAGCGAAGCTCGGCATGCTCTCGAAGAGTTCGATCGGAAGCAATGGCGGCAATGGAGCCGTTCTTTGCCGTATCGCGCAATGCGAATCCGTCCTGGCAGTGCAGTGTTCAAGCATTTGGCGCTTGAGCGATGGACTACCGCGCGTGAACTCCACGTCCGCGCAATGCGTACCCGTTCGCAGGTCGCGCTACACACATTGAGGATCGGGATTAAGCGGTTTCGGTACATCGTTGAGAACTTCCTGCCCGAGGAGCACAAGGCCTGGTCGGATGATTTGAAGCATATGCAGGATCTGCTTGGCGAAGTGCACGATCTGGATGTGTTGTGGGCGACTGCAAACTCGTCCCGTGTGTTTCCCAGTGGGGCTTCGCGGAATGCCTGGCATGCAAAGATCGTAGAGGAGCGGAGCAAGCGGATCGATGAATATCGTGGAAGAACGAGCGGGCCGGAATCACTGTGGAACATTTGGCGGGTTGGGCTGCCACACGGTAAAGAAGTTCAGCGAATCGCCGGCCAGCGGATGAAGCTCTGGGCGAAGGTGCTCGATCCTGATTTCGCGCATTCCGAGCGTGTTGCACGGTTATCCCTGCAACTCTACGACGGGCTGACTGCGGCAGGCTTGCTCCAGACAGCGGCTGGTGCTGGATCCATAGAAAAAGACGGCGCCAATCTCCGGTCGAGTCTCAACGCTGCTGCCCTGTTGCATGACGTTGGCAAGGCAAAAGGCAAGAAGGGCCACCACAAAGAGTCTTATGAATTAATCAACAAACATGGCACTCCACTCGGCTGGAAAGAGGAGGAGTTCCGCCTGGCGGCTCTGGTTGCCCGCTTCCATACAGGAGCGCTTCCTTCGCGCGGGCACAAGGCGCTTCGCGACCTCCTGCCAGATGAGCAGCGAAATGTAGTGCGATTATCGGCGATGTTGCGGTTAGCAAATGCACTGGATTCTTGTCATGACGGACACATACGGGGTCTGAAAATCGAGAACATTGCTGCGCAGTCACATTCCAAGCACCACACAAATGGTTTTCTTCGAAAAGCGCACATTCTGGCTAAAGGTGAAGCTATCGAGATTGCCGCTGAAGGCTTTGTCGCGGGCAGTTCAACAGCTCGGGCCATTGCAGCGGAAAGATATCTGTTGGAAACGGTTCTCAGGAGGCCTGTGATTGTGCGTGCCGCCACCGCCGTTCGGCGTGCGGTTTCAGGCATCCGCAACTGAAGTAGCTGAAAAGATACTTTCCCAAGACACCCTGGTGAGATACAAACGCTTTCCGTAGCCTAGTCGAAAGGACCAGACGCCGAACAATGACTCATGCACAACTGGTCGAAAAGGCAGTAAGGTGGTTGAGAAGCTATCGCTGCGGAGTGGTGTTGTCAGAACAGTCCTGCGCAAGCGGTGAAATGCCCGATGCCATTGGCTGGAAAAAAGCGTGCCACTCTGTGATGGTGGAGTGCAAAGTCTCGCGGGCCGATTTCCTAGTGGATCGGGAGAAACCGTGGCGGCAAAAGCCGGAACGTGGTGTGGGGAACGAACGGTTTTATTTTTGCCTTCCAGGGTTGATCAAAGTCGAAGAACTTCCAGCAGGTTGGGGATTGCTGGAATACCGACGCGGACGCATCGAGATAGTGCACCAATCCGCGAACAATCTGCGCACGTCGGTAGGATTTCGTTACGAGATGAATCTCTTGCTGGCTAGCCTTCGCCGTGTCGAGGTACGGATCGAGCCGCAGAATATTACCGATTTCCTGAAATGGAAGAACCGGATGGCCGAATACAATCGCGGACCTTTGCCCGAGGGACTAACGGCCACGGAAGAGGAACGAAACGTTTTCCTTGAACCTGAGGTTTCGAACTGACCATGTTCAGGGCCGGTCACGCACGTAGATGATTGTGGGCTTTCCGTGATAGGTCGTGCGGGCAAATTCCCGGTATCCGCATTTGACGGCAACGCGAATTGAGGCCGCGTTTTCAGGGGGGATAATGCAGCCTGTGCGTTTCGTATTAAAGTGCGAGTCGCTCCAGGCGACCACTGCGCTTACTGCTTCGGTGGCAAATCCTTTGCCGTGGGCATCAGGCGCTAAGACCCATCCGATTTCTGGTATGCCTTCGAGCGATGGAGATATGTCGCGACGGTAATCGGCAAATCCAGCTTCGCCAAGGAAGGCTCCCGTTTCTCTCAATTCGATTATCCAGTACCCGAAGCCTAGCAGTGTCCAGTGACCGATGTAGCGAAGCAGACGGCTCCAGGTTTCTTCTGCACTAAACGGAGTTGAGCGAATATTGCGAGTCACATTTGGGTCAGACCACATGCGAGTGCATTCGGGAAAGTCCTCGATGCGATGAGCACGCAGGCGAAGGCGTGCCGTCTCAAGGATGGGTATGTCAACGGCAAGATGGGAGGCTTGGGGCATTCCCACAGTCTAGCGGAAGGGCTATAGCTCGCGGCGGCCTTCCATTGCCTTCAGCATCGTGATTTCGTCGGTGTATTCGATATCGCTTCCGACGGGGATGCCCATCGCGATGCGAGTCACTTTTACTCCGGTAGGTTTGAGTTGCTGGGATAGATAGACAGCCGTAGCCTCGCCTTCCACTGTGGGATTCGTAGCCAGAATCACTTCGTCGACGTTTCCGGAGTCCACACGCGAGATGAGATTGGAAATTCGAAGCTGCTCCGGCCCAATCCCGTGAAGTGGCGAGATTGCTCCGTGCAGGACGTGGAAGGCGCCGTTGAAGTGCTTTGTCTTCTCAATGGCAGCGATATTGGTTGGCTCTTCCACCACACATACTAGACGCTGGTTACGGGTGGGGCTGGTACAGTAAGCACAGGGATCGACGTCAGTGATGTTGTTGCAGACAGAACAGAGGCGGAGATTGGCCTTCACATCGCGGACCGCTGCCGCAAGGGCTTCGGCATCTTCCTCGCTCGATCGAAGAATGTGAAACGCTAAGCGCTGAGCGCTTTTTGCACCAACACCCGGGAGCTTTTTCAGCTCGTCGATCAGGCGAGACATCGGTTCGGCAAATTTGGACATGAGAATTTAGTAATTGGGTAATTTGTAATTCGGTAATTGAAAGGCTGATCCGATTAAGCTCGCCTTACCGCTACAGCAGCACCGCCTTCAATTACGAAATTGCAAAACTCCTCAATTTGACGGCAAGGTGTACTCCAGTTCATAGGAGTGCTTCCCATCTGGGGCGAGATTGATTTTCATTTTGCCCACGATGCCAGCCAGCTCTGCCGTTCCTGAATCCGGGACAACCACGATCATCAGGTCGGGTTTGTTCTGATTCATTGTGCCAGTGTGCTGCAGGATGAACGTGCCCTCCCGGCCCTTGAGCGCACCCGACACTTTTTCGATAGCGACGTATGCTCCTGACCCTTTGACAGCTGTACCGGCCGTGAGCATTTGGCCCATGCCAATGGCTTGGAGGTCGCCATGGTATTGCTTGTCGAGAAGCATACGATTGAGAAGCGGATCGCCGAAGTTGTCACCCTGCGAGGTAACTTTGACGTCGAAGGGTCCAATTGCGGTTTGGGTCACAGTTCCTTCTTGTGCGATGAGGTAGTGGCTTCCGCAACGGCATAGCAAACAACCAGCAGAAACGCGCCAAACAGAACCAAATGGTGCGGAGCCGCTCTCTCGGGATGAGAATGCATAGGTTTTTCGCTACACTCAGCACTACAAATCGAAATATGCGATCAGAGACCCGGGATCCCAAGGCCACCCAGCATACCGCCGACAGTGGACTGCATCTGGGAATCAATTTTGCGGCCAGCTTCGTTAATAGCAGCGACCATTAAATCCTGAAGCATCTCGACGTCGCCCGATTTTGCAACTTCAGGATCGATACGAAGGCTAAGCACCTGCTTCCGGCCGTCCATTTTGACAGTGATCGCCCCGCCTCCCGACGATACTTCGATGACGGTCTCCTGCATTTTTTTCTGCAGGGACTCGTATTGCGCTTTGGCTTTCGACATCAGGTCTTGCAAGTTGAATCCACCCATGAATCTCGGCTCCAGGCTTTCTCTTTCCGGCTTCTGCAAACGTACTTGGCTCCCGAAAGCCGGATAGCGGGAGCCGGGTAGACTTAGTGTTTGTCCCGGTAATCGATTACTGTTCTGATTTCGGCGCCGAATTTTTCCTGCATGCGGCGAACGATCGGATCCTGTTCGGCACGGCTGCGGCCTCCTGGCCCCGGCGCGAGTTTCGGCCCACCATTTTTCTTTTCCTGGACTGTGGCCCCCGGAACGACCTTCAGCTTCATGGCACGTCCGCATACTCCGCTCGCAGTCGCGATGGCAATTCGCTTCCCTTCCGGCCCTAGCGACATGTCGAGGACCGTCTGGGATTCCGCAACCTTGATGGTCAGGTCGTTGCCTTGCACGCTCCAGTCACCAGCAGAAAGCATCGAGACCAGGATGCGCTGATTGGCATCAGAGAGCGCCTGCAATACGGCTGTCTGCAACTTCGTAAGCTGATCAGAATCTGACGGGGCATGCTCAGAGTCCAGAGCGCCTGGTTGGGGCTCAGGCTCAGCTAACGCGACGGCAGTCTGAGCATCGAGACGATTCTCAACGAGGGAAGTTTCACGATGCGCTGCAGGTGCAATTGCACCCATGATGATAGGTTCCGGCTGACTGGATTGCGCAACAATTCGTGGGACTGCGGCTGGTGTCGCTCCCGTTGCATCTTCCTGACGGGGAGTTCCCTTCCTCGCTGAATCTGCTGCAAACGGGCTGACGTAGTTCGATCTAGCAGAAGTCGGCGGCTCGGGACGGCGTTGCTCAGCAGTCGGGTTGCCGCCGACTATCGATGGCCTCGCGGCGGGACGCTGCGTTCCGCCGGCAGGCGGAACAATCGATGCATCGCTCAACAACTGTTCTATCGGCAGCAGCTTCTGAGCATGGGCCATTTTTAAAAGGCCTAATTCGAGATGAAAACGCTGCTCCTGTTTATAGCCAAGTTCGCCGTGCGTCCGCAGCATGATCTGAAGATGACGCGTGAGGTCCTCTTCGGAAAATATATCCGCTACACGCGTGACGCGCTCGCGCTCTTCACTGGAAATTTGAAGCAGAGCGGAATCTTTTCCGGCGATCTTCGCCACAGTGGCGTTCCGCAAGAAACGAACCATCTGTCGTGCGAAATGCGTCGGACTGTGTCCCTCGCTAATGAGATGGTCCACCTGGCGCAGGATTTCTTCACTCTTGGACTCCGACACCGCCTGCATGACTTGTTCAAGGATGTGAGCGGGCGCGGAGCCAACCAGGTTCCGGACGGAATCCGCCGTTATCTTGCCAGTTGAAGAGGCGATTGCCTGATCGAGGATTGAGAGTGCGTCTCGCATGGAGCCATCGCCGGCTTCAGCGAGGAGTGCGAGGGCATCGTCATCGGCGGCGATTCTTTCGCGCGTTACGAGGTCGCGAAGTTGGCTGACGATGTCATTGAATTTCACTGCGCGAAAGCTGAAATGTTGGCATCGCGAGCGGATGGTCTGGGGAATATCCTCCGGTTGCGTGGTGGCGAGCATGAAGACAATATGGTCCGGAGGTTCCTCGAGGGTCTTCAAAAGCGCATTGAAGGCCGCATCCGTAATCTGGTGAGCTTCGTCGAGAATGTAGATCTTGAAGCGGTCGCGAGCAGGGCGATAGCGTGCGGCTTCTCGGAGTTCGCGGATCTCATCGATCCCACGGTTCGTCGCGGCATCAATTTCGATCACGTCCACGGAATTCCCGGCACGAATCTCGGTGCAGGACTCACATATACCGCAGGGTTCGGGAACAGGGTGATCCTTCGAACGGCAGTTCAAAGCGGCGGCCAGAATACGGGCAACAGTGGTCTTGCCGATCCCGCGGTGGCCGCTGAAGATGTATCCGTGCGCCGTGCGGCCCTGCTCGATGGCATTCTGGAGGGTACGGGTCACGTGTTCCTGCCCGATCACCTCGGAGAACCTTTGCGGACGGTATTTTCGAGCCAGGACCGTATAACTCATGGAAGCGAGAGTCGATTATACGTGATGAGGGACTGAGCAAAAACCACGACAAACGCGGAAAAACGTCAACAGTTGCCTACGGAAGAAGGACGCGATAGGCTGTTCCAGAACTAATCTGTGGAGGAGGCTATCCGATGCAACTGAAATTGGCAAAGCGAACCGTGGATGGCATTGTTGCATTTGAGTGCAGCGGGCGAATCGTGTTCGGCGAGGAATCGTCGTTGCTGCGGGATGAAGTGAAAAAAGCCATTGCCGACGGCAATAAACGCATTGTCTTAAACCTTGGGGAGATCAGCTACATCGATTCCGGCGGGCTGGGCACGCTGGTCGCGCTGCACACCACGGCACACAACGCCGGCGGGACGATAAAGCTGGCAAACCTGACTCGTCGTGTGGGCGATCTCCTGCAAGTTACAAAGCTATTGACCGTGTTCGAGGTCCACAACTCAGAATACGACGCGCTTGAGGCGTTCCGGCAGGCTGCCTGATTTTTATCGCTGACTAGCGCTGATCACGGCAAAAGGATTCAAGAGCAGGCCGGCTTGCCTATGGTGAGCCGGCTTTCACGTCTGCGGTCGAAACTGGCATGAAGAAACCGAAAAGGAATGCTGATCACATCGGCACCATGCGAATCGACATCGAACATGTGATTCGCACGATTCCGCGTGGAAAGGTTTCTACCTACGGCGGCGTTGCTCGCATGGCTGGGTATCCAGGCACGGCACGGACGGTGGCCCGGATTTTGCGTCGAGGCTTCGGTCTGCCGTGGCAGCGCGTGTTGGGCTCAGGCGGTCAGATTAAGCTCACCGGGGATTCCGCCATTGAACAGCGCTTGCGGCTGGAAGCCGAGGGCGTAGTGTTCCGTGGCCGACGTGTGGACATGAAAGCGTGCGAATATACACTTAGGGCCCTCAGAAAAGGGGCTCCAAAGCTATCTTCGAAGTCACATAGATCCGGTCGCAAATCTACTTCTTGAATTGAGGGTCGATCGCGACCTGGTATCCGGTCACCATTTTGTTGGTTTCGTTGGCCATTCCAACCACCGCCATCAGCTCTTTGAACATGTCGTCCGTCATTCCCTTCTTCTGCGCTGATACGGTATGAGATGCGATGCAGTAGTGGCACTGGTTCGTGACGCTCACCGCGACATAAATTAGTTCCTTGGTGAGGGGATCGAGAGCACCAGGCGCCATAA
>Ga0335069_10011111_pt1 | contig 12727 bp, 8 predicted proteins | sample Lox_Sample_11_FD_206714 | JGI IMG/M metagenome (GOLD analysis project Ga0335069, IMG submission 206714) | Soil microbial communities from Loxahatchee National Wildlife Refuge, Florida, United States - Lox_Sample_1.1 | ecosystem: Environmental > Terrestrial > Soil > Wetlands | place: USA: Florida... | reverse complement strand
GCGGCGCGACCTGAAGCTCGAACCGTTACTCGAGATCCTGGAGGGTAAGCGGCTGGTGCACATCCACTGTTATCGCGACGACGAGATCGTTCAAATGATCCGCGTGGCGGAGGAGTTCCACTTCAAGATCGCGACCTTCCAGCACGCGCTGGAAGGCTATAAGGTAATGGACGAAATTGCCCGGAGCGGCGCGGGCGTTTCCACGTTTTCCGATTGGTGGGCGTACAAAACGGAGGCCTACGATGCCATCCCATACAACGCGGCCATGATGACCCGGCACGGCATTATCGTGTCGATCAACTCCGATAGCGGGGAAGAGTCCCGGCACCTGAACCAGGAAGCGGCCAAAAGCATGAAGTGGGGCGGCCTTACGCACGACGAGGCGCTGAAGCTGGTGACCATCAACCCCGCCATCCAGTTGCAGATTGCTGACCGGGTGGGGTCGATTGAAGCGGGCAAGGACGCCGACCTGGCCATATACGACAAAGATCCACTCAGCGTCTATGCGGTGGTTCAGAAGGTTTTCATCGACGGCCAGGTTTACTTCGACCGCCAGCAGGACATTGCCCGCCGCCCGGCGTTGGAAAATGAAAAGAAAGCATTGCTCGAAAAAGAAGCGAAGACGGCGGAGACTGCGAAGAAGGCCGGGCGACCCGGCGCGGTTACGTCCCGGCCGGCCCCCGGCGCCGCCGCTCCTGCGGCCCCCTCCAAACCTCCTGCGAAGCCCACGGAGGCGGAGGGGTAAGGCCCTGTCCAGTATGAACTGCCCTCTCCTCGAGGAGGGCGAGATCCACAGCGAGTTTCAGGGAAGGAGATCGACCCAGATGAGGCTGCAAAGAATTTTGTTGGCGCTCATGGCCGCAACATTGGCCGCATTTTTCCTTACGCCGTGGCTTGGACTGAATGCGGCGCCCGATGCGGCATCGCCCGCGCATGTTTACGCCCTGCGCGGCGCCAAGGTCTACACACTGGCAGGCCCTCCGGTCGAGAGCGGCACGGTGGTGATCCGCGACGGAAAAATCGCCGCCGTGGGCCTCAACGTGGACGTTCCCGCTGATGCTGAGGTGATCGACGTCAGGGGATTGGAGATTTATCCCGGCATCTTCGACCCGGTGACCACCTTGGGTTTGATCGAGATTGCCTACGTGCCGCCCACCGTGGACACTCCCGATGTGGGGAACTACAACCCGCAGTTGGTCGCCATGACCGCCGTTCACCCCCCCAGCGAGTTGATTCCGGTGGCGCGCGCCAATGGCATCACCCACGCCGTCGCGACTCCCCTCGGGGGCAGGGGCTTCTTTCGCGGCCTCGGCGGTGGCGAAGTGATTACCGGCCAGGCTTCCGCCATCCACCTGGCAGGATGGACGGTGGACGAGATGCTGATTCGCCCCTCTGTCGCTATGGTGGTCAACTGGCCTCGCCTGGAAACGCAGTCTTTTGATTCTTCCAACTTCAGTTCCCGCGAGCGTCCCTATACGGAAGTCAAGCAGGAATACGACAAGAAAATCTTCGAGCTCACGGATTGGATGGAAAAGGCGCGCCACTACGCTCAGGCCCTGGAAAAAGGCTCGGTTCAGAACTACGATCGCGACCTGAAGCTGGAAGCCCTGGTCCCGGTCGTGCAAGGCAAGCTGCCGGTGCTGGTGGTGGCCGACCAGAAGCGAGCCATTCGCGACGCCGTGGAATTCTGCTCCCGGCAGAAACTGCGCATGATCCTGGCCGGTGGGGAGGAATCCTACAAACTCAAAGACCTGCTGGCCTCCCAGCATATTCCAGTGATTCTAGGGCCCACGCAGGTGCTGCTGGCCGACGAGGACGCGCCTTACGACCAGTCCTACGCGACGCCCGGTCAGCTCCAGGCGGCCGGCATCAAGATCGCCTTTGCCAGTTTTGATGACGCCTCTTTCGCCCGCCGCCTGCCTTACCAGGCGGCCAACGCGGTTGCCTACGGGCTCCCTTATGACGAAGCCCTGAAAGCTGTCACGCTCTATCCCGCCCAGATCCTCGGTCTCGACGACCAGTTGGGCACGCTCGAACCCGGGAAGTTGGCGGACCTCATCGTCACCGACGGCGATCCCCTGGCTATCCCCACCCAGATTCGCTATCTCTTCATCAAGGGCCGGTTGACCTCGACGGATAATAAGCAGTCGCAGTTGTATGAAAAGTACCGCCAGCGACCGTAAGGAGGATCCCACGGCCATCACGATCACACGGGGGCCATCGCCAAATTCCCAAGTGCACAGGGAATGGCGCTGGCCGCGGAAGTTGGTGTGGTGGAAGGGCGCTCTACGGTGGGCGCGCCCCTGCTGAGCCTCCGGCCCCCCAAGCCCACCGGCATCCGGCTGGCGCGGACCTTGCAGGATGGCGACGCCATCCCTCTGGGCCCATATCAGGTACGAGTCTTTGCCGTGCCGGGACACACGCCCGGCAGCGCTGCCTTCGCCATCGGAGCCAACCTGTTCATGGGAGATAGCGCCAACCAATGCCGTGACGGCCGGCTGAAATCGTCGCCGCCTTTGTTCTGCGCCAGCCCGGAGCAGAACCGCAAATCACTGGTCGCCCTCGCGCACCGCCTGACAGGAGACAACACCATCACTTGGGAACTGAAGAGATTCATGCGGTGTGGGCGACCGGGACTGATAACCAGGGAAGTGACCCCTCATCCGGCCCGCGATGGCTGGTGAAAACGCCTGTTGCGGTCCACCTTCTTCCCGGGGAGAAGGGAAAGAAAGTCTTTGCGCGCTTCCGCGCGTCTAGGAGGGCGCGCGCGCTCCCCAAAGCCGCCATTTCCCTCTCCCCAGGGGAGAGGGTGGCTCGCGCCGCGCGTTCTCACCAGCAGGCGCGAGACGGGTGAGGGGTCACTTTCTGGAATCCTCCAAACTGTCCCGACCTGTCAGCGCGGCGCAACCGGCCGCAAATGGGGAACCGACGCGATCCGGAGCGTGTCGCGCGGGTCGATGGCCAGCCGGGCGCCGGGACGTTCGAAAAAGTAGGCATGGCGGGTGACCGGCCCGATGAGTTGCAGCGCCGTCGGGCCAGTGTATTCAAACAGCGGCGCATAGGACGCCGGAGGCGACGCCAGGCCCGGTGAAGCGGCGCGGGGCACCGCCTGACTGGGCCTAGCCCGGAGGGGATTCCCCATCGCTCTCCCGTGGGTTAGAGGGAGGGGACTCCCGCGCAGCATCAGTCGATTCTTCCCGCAGCACATGAGGATTCTCCGGTTCTTCAAAATAGACGGCCGGTGGCGGTTCTTCTTTCCCCGTCAGGCGTTCCAGCAGGATTGCCCCGGCGGACAGGGCCGGCCACAGGAGCAGCCGCTCTTTCCAGTCGCTCCCCAGCAGCCACGCGAAGGGCACGGCTACCCAGACGCTCAGGCAGTAAAAACAGTCGAGCAGCTTCCCCCAGAAACCGGCTCCCATCCACCGCCGGAAGCGAGCCAGCAAATCCCACGGCCCATCTTCCGCGTTGAACAGGTGGGTGATGCGCCAGACGGCGAGGATGCCCAGCACCAGCCAATAGAATTTCATGCCCAATTACTATTCTAGCGCTTTCCGCCGGTCGATGTAGCGGCCGCCTTACGCCGCGACGTGGCGAGATAAACTCGCCGCTACGAAACTCCAGATTAGCGGCGGCTTTGCGCCGCCACTTGGCGAGGTAAACTCGCCGCTACGGAACTCCAGAGGGCCCGGGCGGGCGGCCCCCCAATGGGACCGCCGCCCGGCCGCCGGCCGTTACGAAATAGTGGTGCAGTTGTTCTGAACGGTGAAGCTCCACTCACTGATGTTGTACTGGGCGTAATTGTTGAGCGATTCGCAGTCTACAATGGGCCGTTTGTAAGCCACGAGTTGGAGCAGGTAAGCGCAAGTTACGGGCAACGCCGTCGAGGCGTTCACCTGCAACCGGAGGGTGCCGCCGGCCCAGGCCGGGGAGGTCGCCCCTTCGCCGAGGGCGCTTGCGTAGTCCGGACCCACCTGCAAGGCGGCTGGAGCCCAGGGCATCGTGACGACCCCGGACGTAATTCCGCCGCTGCCGGCCAGAGATACCAGGTTGCTGACCAGGTTGTCCCCGTAATAGGCATTCAGGGTGTATTCGTAGAGGAATGCATCCGGGTCATAAGCCACGAAATCTACGAGGAGGACATCGTCGCAGTTGATCGGCGCGTTGCCACAGGGGCTGAGCGGGGTAACCGTGCCGTCCTTGTGCAGGATCTGCACATCGAAGATGTCCGTAGTGGGTTGATTGGTGCAGGCATGGACCGTCCCGCCTCCGCAGGGTTGGCAGTAGCTCCCGGCCGTGGAGGGGCACCCCGCCGGATTGGAAGGCGTGGGATTGCCGCTGGGATCGGTGTTGCCCGGTGCCCGGTTGTCAATGGTGACCGCCCAGTAGTTTTCCACCGGGGGCTTGCTGGTGGCCGGACACACGGTGAGCACTCCGGGATCGGTTCCAAGGCTGGGGGACAAGTTCAGATTCCCCGCATACCCGGGTCGCGTATAGCCGACCAGACGGAGGTAGTAAGTTCCGTTGGCAAGGACTCCGTCCGTGAGTAGCGGCAGCAACAAATCGTGCGTGGCGCTGTCCCAGATCTGCGTCCCGTTGTTCGCCTCGTAATGGCTGATGGTCTCATAGACGAAGTGATTGACGCTGCTGCCATCGCTAATGGTGTTCACGGGGAATCCTACCGGCACCCAGGCGAAATCAACCGGTGGCGGGACGGTAACCAGCACCGACCGGGAGAATCCGCTGAGGGCCGCGGAAGGCAGTGGCGCCCAGGGGCCACCGACCCCCGTGGTGGAATACTGGAACTCGTAGTAGTCGACGTCGGCGCCCGTTCCGAAGAGGCCGAAGAAGTCCACCACGCTGGCGAAGGGACGGTCCTGGACACCGGGATTGTAGAGCCCCACCTGCTGAGGATTGGCCACCGCGGGAGCGCCGATGTTCCCGCCGATGGAGCCGACGTTGATGTCGCAGATGTCGGTGGGCACGAAGCAATTCCCGTCGGGACAACCATCCGGACAGACCCAGGAGCAGCAGGCCTGGCTGTTGGCGGTCAGGGTCACGTTCAGGCTGGTGGGAATGTCCCATTGGGTGTCGGCGATGGTCTGGTTGACGATGGTATTGGTCTGCCCATTGCAGGTCTGGGTGACCTGGAAGAAAACGTTGGCGTTGCAATTCCACCAAGGCCACCAGGGATACCAGGGCCAGATCGGGTAGGGGAACTCCCGCGGCAACACTTCCAAAAGTTGGGTCCGCACGGTGTTCAGAACGGAAGGGTCGATTTGCGAGGCTGCGGCCGTCGCCCGGGGCAGGCTGGCCGCTAGGTTGGTCCGGGAGCGACCTTGCGCCGCGTTGAGAATCGGTTGGAACACATCCAGGCTCGGTTTGGGGCTGGGATTGGCAAGTTGGCCGATTGCGGGGTTGCGCCCCACGAGGGGCAGAATGCGATCCACCAGAACCGGGTCCAGTAGCCACTCGCGCGTGATCCACCACCACCACGGCCACCATCCGCAGCAACGCGTAAAGGTGATTTGGAAGGAGCCGTCGGCGGCCGTGGTGGCGCAACCGACGTTCACCTGGGATCTCCACCACCACCACCAGTCCACGTCAAAGGCGCAAACGTTCGCTCCCGCCACCGCGCTGCCGTCCGCGCACAGAACGCGGCCCGTGATGGTGTAGGTCCGGCACCACTCCCACCACCAGTTCCAGTAGTAGGGCGTAATCTGGACGGGAGTGAGCACGACTTCGTTCTTGTCCCGCCAGCGGGAGGCGGGAACGTCAACCGCGATGGTTTGCAGGTGCTTCAGGTCATCCACCGACGCCGTCTCCGGTCCCAGAGCGACCTTCAACGATCCGGGGGGTTCTTTGAAGCTGAAAGATGCGGCACCCTTGCCCTTGGCATCCAGCCGCACCGTGGCCTCCCCATTGGCCTTGGCTCCATATGCAATCACCTTGACGGCCCGATCCGGCTTGAAGTTTTTGATCGATGACGCGTCCAGGGGCACTTCCAGTCGGTAAGCGATTTTATCTGCCATGTTGCCTCCTTTTCCTTCCTGGTGTCAGACGCCTCTGCCGAGAGAAGAGGTGCGTGATCCGGCGTGCTGCGCAGGGGTTCGTCTTCTCAGGTAAGGTGCTTGTTCGGTTTTGTGTTCGTCTTTAAGGGAGAATTAACGCCCTGTATTTTGTCCTGCAGTAGATGGATACGGTTTCATCAGCAAGGTGACCCACGGGAGATGCGCCATCTGAAGAGATTTACAGAGTAGATGGCGCGGCCTCCACCCCCTGTGTGGGTGCATGTGATGACCTCGTGCCGACCAGTTGCAGTAGTTAAATGGGCCCCAATTACGGCGTAAGTTTAGAGTTAATCAACATCAATGTCAACGACTTTCTGGCAAGATTTGCGACCATCCGGCTTTGGGCGCGGAGGGTAGCAAGGTTGGGCGGTAAGGGGCCGCCGAAAGCGACAAATTGTCTGTGGCGCCGGAGGGCGGCCACCCGGCCGTTCGCGCGCGCATGGTCACTTCCCTTTAGACTTCGGCAATTGTGGGTGCCTGCCAAGCCTAAGGTCCGGTTCGCTTGGGACACTCGCGGCGTGCGCGGCGACCCCCCCACCTTGATATTGCCGTTGCACCCGTAAGTAGGGTGATTCATAATGTGCGGTTAGCTTATCTCCCTGAGGTGTTTCCCTTGGCTGAAGATCAAACTCTTTCATTTTCGGAAGCAGTTCGCGGGGCCCGCGAGCGATTGGCGAAGGAGTTGAGCGCGCAGGCCGAACAAATCCAGAAACTCAACCAGCAACTGGCGGAGTTGGGCGCGCTGCACGACCGGGCCGAGCAGGAAGCGGCGCGCCAGTGGGATGAGATGGCGCGAGCCGCGGCCGCGGCCGCGGCCTCAGCGGCTGCGACGGCGGCCGCCTCCGCCGCGGCAGCGCAGGCAGCCCCGGAGAAGGTTTTGGAAGATGTTCTGGGTGCTGTCCGCGCCCTGATGACGTGTACCATTCCCGAACAGGTACTCGAGGTCCTCACCCAGGAGGCGGGCGAGTGGGGCGTGCGTGCCGCGGTGTTCGATGTTCGTGGCAAGGCCGCGTGGGGCGCGGCGGCCAGCGGTTTTGGTCCCTCGCTCACCCAGCAGGGCTTGCGGAGCCTCGTCGTCCAGCTCAAGCAGGACAGTCCCTTCCGCCTGGTCTGTGAAACCGCCGGGCACGTGGACACCAGCGCCGACTCGCTCAAGAAAAATCGCAATGTCCTTGATAAGCTCAAGCCCCCGGCTCATGCCCCGGTGCTGCTGCTTCCCATCCGTTCCACGGCTACGGTGTCAGCTATTCTCTATGCCGACCCGGGTGAAAAGGACAAACGGCTGCCGGTGAATGCGCTGAAAATTCTGGCTGAATTCGCTGGCGCCCAGATCGACCGGCTGATTGCGCTCAGCGGGGCGTCCGCCGAGGAGGTCCCCGAGGAGAAGCCGGTACCGGCCGCAATTCCCGAAGGGGCCGTAGAAGAAGCCGCCGAAGTTGCGGTGGAGGAGCTTCCCCCTGCGCCCCCTGTCATCGCGGCGGCCGCGCCGGTGGAACTGCCCCCCGTGGTAGCCGCTCCGGCAATGGCCCCCATTCAGGAAGCCGAGGTGGCGAGACCTCCCGCAGAGGAATCGGCGCCCGCCGAGGTGCAGGTGGAGAAACCCGCAACGGCAGAACCACCCGTCGAGGAAGTTCCGGAGGTTCCCGCTCAAAAACCTGTGGAAGCGCGTTCCGAGGAACCCGTTCCGGTGGAACCCGTCGCCGCACAACGGGTTGTAGAAGCGAAAGCGGCTGAGGGACTCGCGGCAATCGAGACTGAAAAACCTTCCGTGCCCGCGCCGGAAACGCCCCCATCCCCGGCGGAGTTTGTCATAGAGCCGGCAGAGGCGGCTGCCCCTGAGAGCGAACCTGCAGCGGCGCCCGTGTGGGTGGGACCGCTCGTGGAGGTGGCGCCTCCTGCACCGCTTGTCGAACGCCCAACCGCGGCGCCGCCCGCCATCGCCGAAGTTTCCCAGCTCAGCGAGACCGAGCAGAAGGTGCACAAGGACGCGAAGCGGTTCGCCAAGCTTCTCGTCTCAGAAATCGAGCTCTATAACAAGGCCAAGGTGGCGGAGGGAAGGAAAAACGGGGACCTCTACAAACGCCTTAAGTCCGACATCGACCGCAGCCGCCAGACCTTTGACAAGCGTTTTGGCAAAACCCTTAACAAGCAGTTTGATTACATGCATGATGAGCTGGTGAGAACCTTGGCAGGAAATGATTCGACGGTTCTGGGACCAGATTACCCAGGACCGGCGGCGTGAAATTCCTACCTCCATCATGGGCCCGAGTCCTCTGCCTGAGCGCGGGCCTGGTGGCCATGGCGGCGTCGTCACGCGCCGCCGACTTGATTCCCGCCGGCCTCGAGGCGCTCGCCGCAACCTCCTCCCGCCCGGAAACCTGGCAACTCCTTCGCAATTACGCGCAATCGCAGCCCGAACCCGAGTGGAATGGATGGGCGTACTTCCTGGCGGGTTTCAAGGAGTACGAAGGGCAGCATTACCCCGCGGCGGTCACGGACCTGGCCCAGGCGGCGGTGAGCGGATTCACCCTGGCGGATTACGCCATCTACTATGAAGCCCTGGCGTTAGACCAGGGGGGCCAACCCCAAAAGGCCGCGGGGTTGTTGGGGGGGTTCGCTTCGCGCTTTCCGCAAAGCCGCCTCCACATTCTCGCACTCACTTTGCGCGCCGATACCCTGATGGAGGCTCAGGAACAGCAGCAGGCTGCTGACATGCTATCTGCCGAGCCCGCATCCCGCACTCAGCCCGGGCTCGCATTGATCCTTGGCAAGGCCTACGTTCAGGGGCACAGGCCGGCCGAGGCCGCGCTCGCTTTTCAGACGGTGTATTACAACTTTCCGGCTTCTGCCCAGGCCAAGACCGCCGCTGACGCGCTTCGGCCGCTCCGGATTCAATTGGGGCCGGCTTATCCCGTTCCGGCCGAGGCCCTTTCCACGGCGCGCGCCGACGCGCTCCTCAAGGCCGGCCGCTACGCCGACGCGCTGAAAGACTATAGCGCGTTGAGGCGCGACAGGCCCTCCAGCCCGCGCGCGCCGGAATGGCGGATGGGCGAGGCGCGCTGCCTTCTGCGCCTGCGCCGGAGCGCCGACGCTTTGCAGGAACTGTTCGAACACTTCGACACTCCTGAACGAGAGGCCCAGCGGTTGGAACTGCTGGTTGAGGCGCACGTCCAGCAATCCGACGCGCCGGGCATCACCCAGGAACTGGCCAGGCTCGACACCACTTATCCTGATAATCCCGCCTATGCCGATGCGCTGTCGCAGGCGGGGGCTTTCTACTTTCGACAGTTCAATTGGGCGGAAGCGTCGCGCAACTATGGGCGGCTCGCTGAGTTGTTTCCCCGGAGCGACCACCTGCGGGAGGATGCCTGGCGCCTGGCATGGTGCGATTACCTTCTGGGCGATCCTCAGACCTCCGCCTTGATGAACAAATACCTGATTCAGTTTCCCGATTCCCCCCGCGCCCCGGCGGCGCTCTACTGGCTGGGACGGGCGGAGGAGCAGCAGGGAGTCCTTCCGGAGGCGCGAGCCCTTTACGCGCTGCTCGTCAAGCGCTTCGTGCACACCTATTACGCTCCGCGGGCCGCCGCCCGGCTTGCCGCCATAGGTTCGAAGCAGGTAAGTGCGCCCGCCCCCGGCGATCCCGGTGCGACGCCGCTCGCCTCCGCCCTGGTCCCCGTGCTGGCGCCACGGGTGGTCCCCGCGGGGCTCGGCTGTCTCCCGGCTTGGCACAGCGAAGCCGCACGGCCGGCATTGATCCTTCAGGCCCTGAATCTGAAAAACCTGGAAGAGGATTACCTGAAATCGGCACTGGCGGCGGACAATCCTCCAACCGAACTGCGACTGCTGCTGGCGGAGTTGTACACAGCGGAAGGCAACGCCAACAGCGCATTGTTCGCAGCTCTCCGTGCCGTGCCCGCTTACCCCCAGATGGACTTTTCCGACCTGCCGGGACAGGTGTGGGATTTTCTTTATCCCCAGGCCTATTGGAAGCTGATTGAGCAGGAGGCCCGCACCAACAATCTTGACCCCTACCTGGTGATGGGATTGGTGAGGCAGGAATCGGCGTTCAGCCCGGGCGCCCTCTCCTCCGCCAATGCCCGCGGCCTGATGCAGGTCCTGCCGGAAACTGCGGCTCGCAGCAACCGGCCTTCACGCACGCGTGTAGCGGCGCGACGTCTTTACGATCCCGCCTACAATGTGCGCATCGGCTGTGCATATTTCGCGGATCTCTTGAAGAGCTTTGACGCCCAGCCGGAACTGGCTCTGGCCGCTTACAACGCGGGGGATTCCCGCGTCCGGGACTGGGTCAAGAGATCTCCTCCCCGCGAAACGGGCGCTTTCCTGGAAAGCATTCCCTTTTCGGCCACTCGCATTTATGTGGAGATGGTGCTCCGCGATGCGGAGATCTACCGGCAGCTTTTGAGCGGGTCACCGCATTTTGCCCAGTGTCCTGCGCCTCAACCATCCCTTTCCCGCCCCGCGGCCAAGGCTGTCCCCAGGGGGGGATTGCCGGCCCGCGCGGCATTGGCCCGCATTCCGGGGCAATGAGGTAAAACATGAATGAGAACGCGACCGTCGCCGCTTCCACCCTGGTGCGGCGGTCTCCCATTTCGCAAAAGGCTTACAAATTCACGGAGTCGGTGATCCGCGAAATGACGCGCCTGGCGCTTGAGCACGAAGCCGTGAACCTGGCGCAGGGTTTCCCGGATTTTCCCGCGCCGGAGGCGGTGAAAGAAGCTGCGGTCGAGGCCATCCGCGCCGATATCAACCAATACGAGATTACGTGGGGAGCGAGGGAATTCCGGCGCGCCGTGGCCGACCGCTTCCTCCGCGATACCGGCCTCGAGGTCGATCCCGAACGCGAGATGACGGTTTGTTGCGGCGCTACCGAGACCATGATCGCCTCGCTGCTGGCGATTATCGACCCCGGTGACGAGGTGGTGGTCTTTGAGCCCTTCTATGAGAACTACGGCCCCGACGCCATTATCTGCGGCGCTGCCACCCGCCATGTTCGGCTGCACCCGCCGGATTGGACTTTCGATCCGCAGGAGCTTGCCGCCGCCTTCAACGCCCACACGCGCGCCATCATCGTGAATACGCCCAACAACCCTACCGGGAAAGTTTTTACCCGCGAGGAACTGGAGTTGATTGCGGAGCAGTGCCGGCGCACCGGCGCCTATGCTATTACGGATGAAATTTATCAATACCTGGTGTACGACGGCTTCCGGCATGTCTCGCTGGTAACGCTGCCCGGCATGCGCGAGCGCACCATTACCATCAACGCCATGTCGAAAACCTACAGCGTTACCGGCTGGCGTGTGGGTTACGCGATTGCTCCTCCCGAAGTCACCAACGCCATCCGCAAGATGCACGATTTCCTCACGGTGGGAGCCGCAGCGCCATTGCAGCAAGCGGGCGCCACCGCGCTGCGTTTGCCGGATTCCTATTACCAGCAGCTTTGCGAGGGCTACCGGGCGCGGCGCGACCGCATGCTAACCGGCCTCGAACAGGCGGGTTTTCGCTGCTTCCGGCCCCACGGCGCCTACTACATCATGGCCGATATCTCCGCGTTTGGATTTCCCAACGACGTGGAGTTTGCGCGCCACCTGGTGCGGGATGTCGGCGTGGGGGTTGTTCCCGGCAGCAGTTTTTACCGCCATCCCGCTTCCGGCGCACAGCAGGTGCGGTTTACCTATTGCAAGAAGGATGCGACGCTGGACGAAGCGCTGCGACGACTCGCAAAACTATAAGATTCGTAGCGCTACGAATTGGCTCACATGGGCAGCTCAAACTTCGGCGAAAAATCCGTGGTGGCGTAAGCCATCAGTGCATCCAGAAGGTATGTGGCATAGGGGTCTGAACCGTAGGTGGTGGCGAGGGAAAAAGTGCAGATCAACAGCTTGCCCTTGCCGGCCTTGGCTTGCGCCAGCACTCCCACATTCTGGCTGATCCAGCCGTAAAACATTCCGGCCAGCACGTCGTTGAAGTTCTGCGGTGGGATCCCCGTAATGACCGCGGCCGGGGTGACCCCCTGGGTTTCAAACTCGCCCAAGGTGTCGAAACCGATATCGGTGAACGGCGGGTGCCCTTTGCGCAGCCACAGGAAGTCGGAGATCCAGTTTCCGCTATAGTCGCCCTCGGAGCGGGGAATTACGTCGATCCCGGGCGCCAGGGCCAGGGCGTCGCCGGCAATCAGGATGACGCGCGCACCCGCGCGCAGCTTGTTCTTCACCGTCTCATCGAGGGTCGAGGTGACGAGCACGGGGAAGGACTCTGCCCCCGTGGGGGCCAGATAATTGCGCTCGCGCATCACGCTAACCAGCCGCCGGAGCCTGCCGGGAGGAGGGTCGTAAAATGAGACGGGGGGCGGTATGTCCAGTGGTTTATTGGGATAGAAATAAACATTCAGAGAATTCTCCGATATGGTTTTATCGGAAGCACTAAGGCTGGCCTTGAGCACGCGCCGGACGGGCGCTGAACCGGAGGGGGCCGCAAAGCGAATGCCCCCCACCTTGGCCGCGCCGGCGGAAGGCGGGGTCGTCACTGCCAGACTGCCGGCCAGGGATGTCCCCTCAACGCGCCAATCCACCTTGGAGTTTGCCAGGTCCACGGCGCCATAGTGCGAAACGTACACATCGGCTTCCACCGCCTCGCCG
>Ga0335069_10011108_pt1 | contig 12729 bp, 8 predicted proteins | sample Lox_Sample_11_FD_206714 | JGI IMG/M metagenome (GOLD analysis project Ga0335069, IMG submission 206714) | Soil microbial communities from Loxahatchee National Wildlife Refuge, Florida, United States - Lox_Sample_1.1 | ecosystem: Environmental > Terrestrial > Soil > Wetlands | place: USA: Florida... | reverse complement strand
ACCGGAGCTGGATGCCCCGGTACTGGGCGACCGCGGCGACGCCCGCGGTCAGGCACCCGACCAGGCCGACCAGCACGTACTCCACCGGCGTGGCACCGTTGTCCTCGGACGCGAAGCATTCGGGGTGGTCGACGTCGTACTCATAGGTGACGCGGTGCTGTTGCTCGGCGCCGAGGCCGGTGAAGCCGGTCACGGTGGAGTGGCTGTGAGTGCCGTTGCGCCAGGTGCAGCTGGCCCGCCAGGTGAACTGGGCCGCCTCCGGTGCGCCGGACAGCGCCTCGCGCGCCCCGAGCAGCGCCTGGACGTTCACGCCATTGTCGACGGGACTGTCGGTGATGGTCATCGGTGTCTCCTTGGTGTGGATGGATCGGACATGTTCATCCCGGACGCCGGCCGGGACCGGGAACGAGCTCGCGCCGGTTCGGCCCGAGAACGACGGGGAGCGAGACGAGGCCGCGCAGGACCAGACCGTCGCCGTGCGCCCAGGCGAGGGCTTCACGGTCGACGGCCAGCCGCAAGCCCGGATGGCGGCCGAGCAGCTCGTCGAAAGCAACTCGGGCTTCGAGCCGGGCCAGGGGCGCGCCGAGGCAGTAGTGGATCCCGTGGCCGAACCCGAGGTTCGGCCCGTCGCTGCGACCGACGTCGAGTACGTCGGGAGCTGGGAACCGGCCCGGATCGCGGTTAGCTGAGCCCAGGCTCACCAGCACCTGTTCGTGCGCGGGGATCTCCACGCCGCCGAGAGTCACCGGCTCGGTCGTCACCCGGAACGTGGCATGGGGGACCGGGGCGGTGAAGCGGATGAGCTCGTCGATCGCCGCGGGAAGCCGCCCGGGCTCGGCCAGCAGCGCCTGGAGCTGGCCGGGGTGATCCAGCAGGGCCGCCACTCCGTTACCGATGAGGCTGGCGGTGGTGTCATGGCCGGCGACCACGAGCTGGAACAGGCTCGATAGCAGCTCCCGGGTGGTAAGCGCGTCGTCTTCGGCGGCAACCAGCACGCTGACCAGGTCGCCGGCCGGGCTCTGGCGCTTGGCCGCGACCAGCTCGGCTAGGTAGGCCACGATGCCGTCGGATGCCTCGACCGCTTCCGGCGGCGGGTCGCCGGCCCATCCGGTCAGCAGAACCTGGAACCAGGCGTGCAGGCGCGGGCGGTCGGCCGCGGGAATGCCCAGCAGTTCGCCGATCACCTCGAACGGCAGGGGGTAGGCATATCCCTCGATGAGGTCGACGGTGGCATGAGGGCCGGCCGCGTCCAGCTCATCGAGGAGGCTGCTGGCGATGCCCCGGATGGCCGGCTCCAGCGCGGCAATCGCGGGAGGAACGAAGGCCCGGGACACCAGCCGCCGCAGCCGGCTGTGGTCGGGCGGGTCGACGTTGAGCATGTGCCTCGAGAACTCCGGCCCGGGCAGGCCCTCGGCCACGACATCGCCATTGTCCTGCAGGGCGGCGAGCATGTCCTTGGAGATGCGCGGGTCGTTGAGCGCCTGGCGGGCAGCGTCGTAGCCGAGCACGACCCAGGCCGGGTGGCCGTCGGCTAGGCGGACCCGCTGCACTGGGCACCGGGCCCGGGCCTCGGCGAAGTGGCCGAACGGGTCATCCCGGATCGCCGGTGCCCAGCCCCCCCAGGTGGCCAGGGCGTCAGTCATGGCCGCCCTCGGGCCGGTAGCCCGTGCAGAGCAGGTCGAGCCGGGCGATGCGGCCGTTCTCGTCGGTGTCGGCGAAGGCCTGCTGCTCGACGGTGAACCAGCCGCTGCCGAGCCGCTCCGCCCGCAGCCGCAGCCGCCAGTGCAGGTGCAGGCGGCCCCCGACCTCGCCGACGGCGGCCTCAATGAGCTCGAAGTCCTTGGTATCGCCGAACCCGCGCGCGAACCGGTCTGCGATCGCCCTGGCACCAGCCCACTCCCGCAAGCCCGAGGGCAGCAAGGCGCGCAGGCAGGCGCCGCCGGCGAGCGCACCGCCGAGCGCGCCGAAGTCCTGAGCGGCCAGGCCCGCGACGAACGCCCCGGCGGCGGCCAGCTCTGGCATGACGCCGGCCGTCCCGTGGTTGCGGGGTGTCATCATGGAACCGTTATATGGTCGCAGGCTGTCATCGCGGTATCGGGGAATCCCCCTACATGGGCGATTCGGGGAGGCCTGCCCCCGGCCCTGGCTGGGCGAGCGATGGCGGCGGCACGGCGCCGTCGTATGCTCGGATATGGCCTCCGGGCGGTACGGATAGAGGACATGAGTGGGGCAGTCGGATGCGAGACGCGGGGCGGGTATCGCACAGTGGCCTGCCGGCGCCTGCCGATCTGTTCGTCGGCCGGGACGGCGAGCTGGAGGCTGTGTCCCGGATGCTCGCAGATCCCCAGGCACGGCTGGTCACGCTGACCGGGCCGCCGGGCATCGGCAAGACCCGTCTCGCCGTCGCCTGCGCGTCGGCCCATGCCGAGCGCGGCGGATGCGCCGTGGTGTTCGTTGACCTGGCTCCGGTCCGGGATCCGGCGCTGGTCATGGTCGAACTGGCACAGGCGATGGGTGTGGAGGCGCGGGGCGGGACGGATCTGACCGGCCAGCTGGCTGCTGCGCTGGGCCACGAGGAGTGGCTGGTGGTCCTGGACAACTGTGAGCATCTCCTGGCCGCCGCCCCGGACGTCGGCCGGGCGCTCGCTGCCTGTCCGCGGCTGCGGGTGCTCGCCACCAGCCGGGAACGGCTCCGGCTGTCCGCCGAGCAGGAGTTCCCGGTCCCGCCGCTCGCCATGCCCGCGCCGGCGGACGTCGCCGACCTCGGTTGCCTGGCGGCGAATCCGGCTGTGGCGCTGCTGCTGGATCGCGCGCGCCGGACCAACCCGAGCTTCGACCTCACTGCGGCTAACGCGCTCTTGCTCGCCAACGCGTGCGTCCGGCTGGAGGGCCTGCCGCTGGCGATCGAGCTGGCCGCGGCCCGGCTGAAGGTCCTGACCCCGGGGGAGCTGGTGTTCCGGCTCGCCAGCAGGATGGAGGTGCTGGCCGGGAGCACGCGGGACGTGCCAGCCCGGCAGCGCGCGCTACGCACGTCGATCGCGTGGAGCTATGACCTGCTCGACGCCGGCGAGCGAGCGCTGTTTCGCGGGCTGTCGGTGTTTGTCGGCCGCTGGACGCTGGCCGACGCGAGCAGCGTGTGCGTCCCGGATGAGGACGACGCGCTCGCGATGGTGGAGTCGCTGCTCGACAAGAGCCTGATCCGGCGGCTGCCCGGTGACGAGCAGACCGCTGAGTTCTCGATGCTGGAGAGCTTGCGTGAGTTTGCGTCGGAGCAGCTGGCATCTCACGCCGAAGCCGAGGAAACGCGGGCCAGGCACGCCGAGCACTACGCAGACCTTGCCAAGCAGGCCGAGGCTTGCATCGGCCTGCCAGAGGAGCGAACCTCGCTCCTGCTGGTCGGCCGCCACCACGCCGACCTGCGCGCCGCCCTGGATTACTGCCTGGGCGCGGGGCGGGATACCTGGGCGCTCTGGCTGGCCACTGCACTCGGCTGGCACCACTACACCCATGGCGACCTCGACCACGGCCAGGCGCTCGTGGACGCGATTCTCCCCGCGACCGCGGATCGGTCAGACCAGGCGGTTATGCGCGATGCCGCCACGGCGGGCGGCCAGGTTAGCGTGCTCATCATGGGTGGGGTTCTGGCCTGGGCGACGGGGGACAATGGCCGGGCCAAGGGCCTCCTGCTTAACGCGCTTCAGCACAGCGAGGCGCGCGGTGATGCGCGACGCGCGGCGATCGCGTGCGCCTTTCTGGGGAACGTGGCCCGGGCCGGCGGCGAGTGGGAGGCGTCGGCCGACTGGCATCGGCGGGCCGAAGCGGGATTTCGCGAGGAGGGTAGCACGTCGGGCCTGGCGTGGGCCCGGCACGACCTGGGGCTGCTGGCCCGGGATCACGGCGATCTGGGAAGCGCTGCGGAACTGCTACGCGCGAGCCTGGGAGACTTCCGTGAACTGGACCATCCGTGGGCAGTGGCATCGGCGGCCTGGGGGCTCGGCACGACGCTGAGCGCGCAGGGCCGGCTGGAGGAAGCGGGCTCGCTACTGGCAGAGGCTCTGCGGATCTACACCGACTCCAACGCTCCGCGGGGGGTCGTCCAGTGCCTGGATGCGCTCGCCCATGTCGCCAGTGAACGCGCGCACTATGAAACCGCCGCCCGGCTGATCGGTGCGGCCGCGGCGCTGCGTGAACGGGTGGCCACCCGCCAGCCCGATACCGAGCAGGCGAGGAGCTCGGCGGTGGAGCGGGAACTGGTCCGGGCGCTCGGGCCCCAGCAGGCTGACTCGCTCATGCACGCAGGCCGGACCATGCCTGTACAGCAGGCCGGGGATCTGGCCATAGCGGTCGCTTCGGGCGCCGAGCCTGCTGACCCCGACCGCTCGTATCAGGTGCCGCTGACCCCGCGGGAGCGGCAGGTCGCCGCGCTGGTTGCCTCCGGCCGGACCAACCGGCAGATCGGCAGGGTGCTCGGGATCTCCGAGAAGACTGCCGAGGTCCACCTGCATCATGTGATGTCCAAGCTGGATGCCCGCGGCCGGGCCGAAGTGGCTGCCTGGGCCGTCAGGCATCACCTGTCTGCCCCAGCGTGACCAGCGTCCGATACCTAAGGGCTTTCCCCGATAGCCCCGTCCGGTCAGCCGGGGTATCAAGAGACGAAGGTGGTTCGACCAGGGCTGGCTGGAGGTGCTGCTGATGCGCGCCCGACTCCCCGATGAGTCCGGATACGTCGTCAATTCCGGCGTGCGGATCCATTACGAGGTCCACGGCACGGGCCAGCCGACCATCCTGCTCCTGCCCACGTGGGCGATCGCGGACTCCAGGCACTGGAAGATGCAGGTGCCGTTCCTGGCTCGGCACTACCGTGTGATCACCTTCGACCCGCGCGGCAACGGCCGGTCCGACCGGCCCAGGAACCCGGCAGCCTACGCCGACGCGGTCTTCGCGAGTGACGCTGCGGCCGTGCTCGACGCGACGGGCACCGACCGGGCGGTGCTCGCGGCGTTCTGCAGCGGCTTCCCCTGGGCGCTGCTGTTCGCGGCCTCTCATCCGAAGCGGGTGACCGGCATCGTGACCATGTCGCCGACCTTGCCGATCCCGCCAGCCAACCCCTGGGACCGAACCGGGTACTCCTTCGACGACGTGCTCGACACCACCGAGGGGTGGGCGAAGGAGAACCGGCATTACTGGCGGCGGGACTGGCGAGGGTACGTCGAGTTCTTCATGTCCCAGATCACCACCGAGCCGCACTCCACGAAGCCATTCGACGATCTCGTCGAGTGGGGCATGCAGACCGACGCCGAGACCATGCTGCGTGATGCCGATGCCCCCCGGCAGGTCGCTGACGAGCAGGAGGCGATCCGGCTCTGCCGGTCACTGGCCTGCCCGGTGCTGGTGATCGGCGGTGACCAGGACAAGATCGTCCCGGCCGAACGGGCGCGGCGGATCGCCGAGCTGACGAGCGCCGAGCTGCTCGTGATCGAGGGCGGCGGGCATGCGCCGCATGTCCGGTACCCGGTCGCGGTGAACCACGCCATCCGCGCCTTCGTGGACCGGGTGGCCCCCCGGCAGCGCGAGCAGGCCGTCTGGCAGGCCACGCACAGCCGCCCTCGGCGGGCGCTGTGGATCTCTTCCCCCATCGGCCTCGGTCACGTCCAGCGGGATCTGGCCATCGCCCGGTCCCTCCGGCAGCGCCAGCCGGACCTGGAAATCCACTGGTGGGCGCAGCCGCCGGTGACCGAGGTACTCGCCGGCGCCGGGGAGATCATCCACCCGGCGAGCTCCGGCCTGGTATCCGAGTCGGCCCACTGGGAGTCGGAATCCGCGCAGCACGACCTGCCCGCGTTCTACGCGTTCCGCCGGATGGACGAGATCCTGTGCGCGAACTACCTGCTGTTTGACGACGTGGTCAGGGACACCGGGTACGACCTGTGGGTGGGTGATGAGTGCTGGGAGATCGACTACTTCCTGCACGAGAACCCCGAGCGGAAGATCGCGCCGTACGTATTCATGACCGACGTGATCGGCTTCCTGCCGACCGACCCGGGCGACCCGCGGGAAGCCGAGTTGTGCGCGGACTACAACGCCGACTCGATCGAGAAACGTGAGCGATTTCCCCGGTTGCGCGACCTGTCCATGTTCATCGGCTCGTTCGATGAACTGCCGGATCTCTCGTTCGGGCCCGGCCTGCCGGGCATACGGTCATGGTCCAGCCGGTGGTTTACCTCGGTCCCCTACGTGCTTCCGTTCAACCCCGCTGCCTATCGCGACCGCGCCCGGTTGCGCAGCAGGCTCGGTTACCCCCAGGACCAGCCGTTGCTCGTGGCCGCGGTAGGAGGCACGGCGGCCGGCATCAGCCTGCTGGAACTGACCTGCGACGCGTTCGCTCGGCTACGCAAGCAGGTGCCGGACGCGCGGATGCTTCTGGTCACCGGCCCGCGCATCGATCCCCGGCTGCTGCCGGACATCGAGGGCATGGACAAGCGCGGCTATGTGCCCGATCTCTTCGAGCACCTGGCGTGCGCCGACGCGGCCATCGTGCAAGGCGGGCTGTCCACGACGATGGAACTGGTCGCCACCGGGCGGCCGTTCATCTACTTCCCCCTGCGGCGCCACTGGGAACAGCAGCACTTCGTCACCCACCGGCTCAACCACTACCGGGCCGGCCTGCGGATGGACTACGCGACAACGACAGCAGACGACCTGGCCACCGCGATGCGGGCAGCGCTGGCGGAAACCGGCACCGGGCCGGGTTACCGGAAGATCCCGCGCGGCGGCGCGGGCTGCGCCGCCGCGCGCATCGCCGCGCTGCTGGCTGGCCAGTGACCGGCACATACACGCAAAGGAGCAGCAATGATGAAGCAGGACACGGGCATCCTCCAATGGGAGACGGTGGATCAGGGCTGGGGCCGTAAGGCGGTGGACTTCTCCGCACTCAGCGAGCCGCACAACTGCCGGGAGTACGTCGCTGTGCACCATCGGCTGGGCGTCGATGCCGGAGACCGGCTGCTCGACGTGGCCTGCGGGTCCGGGCTCGCACTCGAGCTGGCCGGCCTCCGCGGAGCTTCCTGCTCGGGTATCGATGCCTCACCCAGGCTGGTCGCGGTGGCCCGGGACCGGAATCCGGAATGCGACATCAGGATCGGCGACATGCACGCCCTGCCGTGGGATCCGGCGTCCTTCGACGTCGTCACCAGCTTCCGCGGGATCTGGGGCACCACACCCGAGGCGGTTGCCGAGATCTACCGGGTCCTGCGGCCCGGCGGACGCGTCGGGATAACGGTGTGGGGGCACCTGAAGGCGTCTGAAGGAGTCTGGGCGCTGGCACCGTTGGTCCTGGCCTCGGCGGAGAAAGTCGGCAACCAGGCGGTGATGGTGTCGCTCGGCCGGCCCGGTGCGGGTGAGCAGCTGCTTGGATCGTACGGATTCGCCGATATTGAGCGCCTGGACGTTCCGTTCGCCTGGGAGTTCGCGGACCCGGAGCTGTACGCGCGCGCGCTGGCTTCCACCGGCCCGGCTTTTGAAGCCATTCAGAACGTCGGTGAGGCTGAGTTCCATCGCGCCGCCGTCGAGCAGGCACGGGGGCAGCTACGGGATGGCTTGCCCCTGCGGGCCAAAATCAACGTCGTAGGCTACCTGGCCCGCAAACCCGCGCTCTCATGATGACGAGCCTGGACGCTGCCGGGCCGGATGCGGCATGATGGCCGCCATGACGACTTTAGCTGCTTCCCCCGGCGATGTGCTCGCCGTCTGGACCTCGTCCAGCCTGACCAGTGACCTGATCCGGGTCGGCGAGGCCCTGCGCGGCTTGCCCGCCGTCGCTAACCATGTGGCGATCATCACCCACCAGGACCAGAAGGGGCGATGGATCGGGATCCAGGGCCAGCCGGGCGGCGTCGGCCTGGTCGACTGCACGCAGTGGCTCGGCGACAGCCGGACCCGGTCCAACCACGGCCAGCCCAGGGCGGACGATCACAATCAGCTGGCTTTCTTGCTCGGTTCGTGCGCCAAGTCCCTCGGCATCCAATATGACTGGGTGGGCATCGCCGAGGATGTCTGCGCTGCCCTGGACCTGACCGACTTGTCCGCGGCCATCGACCCGTTGTGGCGGTGGCCCTCCGACCATGACCTGCTACCTGGCCACGTGGTGTGCAGTTCGCTGGCGGCGATGCTGTACGACCTGCCACAGGTCGGCTACGCGCACCCGGACCTCGGCCAGGAACGGAAATGCGAGCCTGCCGACTGGTGGAACTGGTCGGACAAGCAGCTATGGACCAAACCGGGCGCCTGATCCTCGGCGCCTCCTTAACCGGACGAACGTGCCGCCTGCCGCAGGAGGATCGCGGTCGGCGGGTCTGGTGGGACGCCAAGCTGCTTCAGCGCCGAGCAGACCATCCGGCGCGCCGCCGCGATCTGGACCGGACGGCGGCCCCTGAGCGCGGCCGCGAGGGCGACCCGGTGGCCGCGGGCGTCGAACGGCTCCAGTGCCAGCGCCCGCTCGGCCAGCGCGAAGGACTCCGCCGCGTCGTCGGCGACCAGGCGCAGTTCGCCCAGCGCCAGCAGGTGGCCGACGTGGCGGATGCGGACCTGGTCGACCTCGACCGCGATGTCCGGGCTGCGCACGTGGTGCAGGTCCGGCAGCGGATCGCCGCGCCACAGCGTGACCGCGTCGGCGAGCAGGGCGGCCGTGCGGTCGATGTCACCGTCGGCCCGCGCCTGGACGGCACGCTTGTCCAGGGTGTCCAGGGTCCACAGGTCCACGGAGAGAAACTGGGACGGGATCAGCCGGATCGTGTCACCGTCGCAGCGCAGGTGGTAGCTCGCGTCACCGCCGGATCGATCGGGTTCGAGCAGCCGGCGCAGATGGGTCAGCGTCACCCGCATGTTCCTGGCCGCCTTCGCCGGCTCCAGGCCCGGCCACAGCAGATCGATCGCCTGATCGCGGGTCAGGACCGGGCGCACGGCCAGTGCGCTGAGCAGCTGGCGCACGCGGACCCGCCGGAGCTCCGGCGCCTCGACCGGCACGCCGTCCCGCGTCAGCCGCATCGGCCCGATGACCGCGATCTGGGTCCGATGCGCGGGAGGCGCGGGCAGTGCCGCGAGGAGCTGTGCGGATCCCGCGGCCAGGGGCTGCCGGGCCGGCCGTGCCGTCTCGCGGAGCTGCCGGTGGACCGCCGCTCCGAGCGTGTCGGCCAGCCAGCGGCCGAGCTCGTGCCCGTGGGGGTGACCCGCGGCGGCCAGACGGGCGGCCAGTTCGACCGACCACGGCAGCGGCAGGAAGCACAGGGCGTACTCCGGGGTCAGCTCCCCGGCCGCGGTCAGGTCGCCCGCTCGCGCCTGAACAACGGCGCGGCCGGCCGCCCGCGCCGCGAGGTGCGAGGGGCCCAGGGCGACGCTGTCCCAGTGCGCGCGCAGCTCTTCGTTCAGCACGTAGCCGAGGGTGAGATACCGGCGCAGGTGCCGTTCGGCGAACCGGTCCCCGACGGGCCACCTCGCCAGGTGGCGGGCATAGGCCTGCCGCGCCTCCGGCTCCGCACCGCGCGCAACCGCCACCGCCGCCTGGGCGGCGCAGGCCAGGAGGGCGTCGCGAGCATTGTCGCAGTCAGCGGGGTCTCCACAGGGAAGCGACGGGAACCGGGCTTCTTCTCCGCACGAGGCCGCCATCACCGCCGCCAGCGACAACACCACGAACCGCTCCCGCGCCGTTGTCATGTTCGTGACCGCGGCCGAGGGGCGGGTCTGCGCACCGGGGTCGACCAGGGCCCGGGCGACGACCGCTCCGAGCCCCTGGCGACGCAGCTGGCTCAGGTCGGACGGGTCACCGTCGAACCAGCGCGCCGCGGCACCGGAGAGCCGGACGAAATCGTCTCCGGCCTCGGCCAGCATCCGGTCGGCCAGTTCGGCCGCTTCCCGGTCACGCCCGCACATTCGCAGGCAGTGGTAGTGAAATCTCCAGACGGATAGCGCGAGGGCCGGGGGTACCTCGTGTACCGGCGCCCGGGCCAACTCGGCCAGCGCGGCCTCCGGGTCGCCGCCGAGCTCGGCCCGCATGGCGGCGGCGGCGCGGCACAGCATCGTCACCATGGGCGAAACGGGGCCGTCGAGCCGGTCCCCCCACTCGGCCAGCGCGGCCAGCCGGGCGTGATCGGCGCGGGACCGCGCCGTGGTCATGGCCTGTCCCAGCACGGCGGCGGCGCCGCGATGGTCCCGACGGTCGAGCATCCCCTGCCAGGCCCGGTCGAGCAGCGGGTCGATGCGCGGGTCCTTGAGATCGGCGGCGTGCAGGACGGCGGCCCGCAGCAGCACGAACGCCGGGTCGTCCGCGACCGGTGGCGGGGCCGCGCCGAGCCAGTTCTCCGCGATGGTGCGCGGCAGGGCCGAGAGGGTCGTCTGGACGAGGTCGACGGCGAGACCGCCGAGCAGCGGCCAGTCGCGTGCGTCGCAGGCCAGCCGGCCGGCCCGGGCCAGGTCGCCGCGGGCGGCGAGCACCGCGACGGCGCGTTCCCGCAGGCCGTGGCCGTCCGGCACGGTCATGATCCGCGGCATCGCCTCCGCCCACAGGTCGTGCGCGCGGTACCGGCCGTCGTCCAGCACCCCGACCAGCGGAACCTGCGCGGCCAGGTCATCGAGAGCGACGGGCCCGCCGGTGACCTCGGCGACCTCGCGGGCGGTGCCGGTGCCCAGCGCGGCCAGCGCGGCTAGCGCCTGGCACTGCGAGTCGCTGATCCGGGACAGCACCTCCTCGCGGGCATACTGCCACGGCGCCGCGAGCCCGGCCGCGAGGGCCAGCCGCACCATGGCGGGCCAGCCATGAAGCGGTTCGGCGATCCGCGCGTCCCGCCCGAGCCGGCGGGCCAGCGCCCGCACCTCGACGTCGGTGAAGGCGAGGTCCTCGCCGCCGATCCTGATCACCTCGCCGGTGGCCTCACGCCGCGCGAGGGGAACATCAGGTGCCTCCCGCCCGGACAGGACGAGGTGGGCCGTGGCCGGCAGCGTTCTCGCCAGCTCGCGGAGGAGCGCCGCCCCGGGCGAGCCCGGCGGGATCTCGTGCACGTCGTCGAGCAGCAGGCACACCTCCAGCGGCGCTCGCCGGATCAAGGCGTCGACGACGTCCCGTGGTCCCGTCGCGGCTCGCAGGCCGGGCCCGCGGGCACGTCCGCCGTCGGACATGGCGTCGAGAATCGCCGTGGCGAAGCGGACCGGATCTTCGTAGGCCGCCTCACAGCTCACCCACACGTCGATCCCGCGCGGCGCGACCTGGTGCGCCCGCACCGTCTGGGCCAGGACGGTGGTCTTGCCGAAGCCCGGCCCGGCCACGAGCAACGTCACGGGCCGGTCCCAGCGGCCCTCGAGCAGCCGGACGAGCCGCAGGCGCGGTAGCTCGACGTCCAGGGCACGTGGCAGGCCGAACGGCCGGGTCATCAGCGTCACGGCGGGCGACGGCTCTCCGGCGGTAACACGGCCGCGTGCCACCGGCGGACCTGGAGCGTTCATCGCGTTCATGTCTTGTAGAGGGCAGCTCGCCGCACTCAGATACAGGCTTCGCCGGCGCCATCCGCACCAGGGCCATCCGCGAGCACGCAGCCGCCTCCTGGCCTGCGCGCTTCGCCCGCAACGTTTGAGGTGCCGGTCCGGGGTAGGGGATCGGATAACACAACGAGCACCAGGATTCGCAGTGAGCGCATCCGACCGATGGGTATGTCATGACGAGAGAACACGGAGAAGAATTCACTGCCGCCGGCGATCTCAGGGAACTGCACGGCGCGCTGCTCAGCACTCAGAGCGTGGAGCAGTTCCTGCACGAAATGGCCGTGCTGGCGGCCCGGCTGGTGAGGCGCGGGCTGTCCTGCGGGATGACCATGCAGCCCAGCGGCAAGCCCGTCACCGTGGCGTGCAGCGACCCGGTCGCCGCGCGGGTGGACGAGGTCCAGTACGAACTCGACGACGGCCCGTGCCTGCACGCCATGCGCGACGGCCACGTGGTCCAGATCAAGGACACCGCCGAGAAGGCGCGCTGGCCCGAGTTCGAGGCGCAGGCGGCCTCGCACGGCGTCCGGTCATGCCTGGCCCTGCCGCTGAACGCGGACGGCAAGCCGGTCGGCGCGCTCAACCTGTATTCGCGCGAGGCGTCGGCGTTCGGCGTCGCCGAGGCACGCCGCGCGGAGAGTTTCGCGGACAATGCCTCCGGCGCGCTTTCGCTGGCCATGCGACTGGCCTCGCACGCCGCGCTCATCGAGCAGCTGCGTTCGTCGCTTTCCTCGCGAACGGTCATTGACCAGGCGCTCGGGATAATCATGGCCAGGGAGCATTGCACTCAGGCCCGCGCGTTCGCGATCCTGCGGTCCGCCTCGCAGAACAGCAACGTGAAACTCCGGGATATCGCCAGCGCGGTGGTGACCAGCATTACCGGCGAGCCCCCCCAGCCGGCACCGCCGTTCGAGGAGGGTCGGCCCTAGCCGCCGTCGGTACTGGCCTTGGCGATGGTGCTGCCCGGCTGGACCTGGTCCGGTCCGCCGGGCGGGCCCGCCAGCGACGCGGCGACGCTGGGAAATACGTCCACCAGCCGGTCGACCCCGGTTATCGAGAGCACTCGCTGCACGCCGGGGGTGCAGACGACCAGTCGCATCGCGCTTCCGCGGGCAACGGCCTGCCTGAACACCCGGACCATGGCGCTGACACCGGACGAATCGCAGAAACTCGTCGTGCTCATGTCCGCGATCAGCAGGACCGCGC
>Ga0335069_10011107_pt1 | contig 12729 bp, 29 predicted proteins | sample Lox_Sample_11_FD_206714 | JGI IMG/M metagenome (GOLD analysis project Ga0335069, IMG submission 206714) | Soil microbial communities from Loxahatchee National Wildlife Refuge, Florida, United States - Lox_Sample_1.1 | ecosystem: Environmental > Terrestrial > Soil > Wetlands | place: USA... | reverse complement strand
CCTCGGCGTCGTAGATGGTGAGTCCCCACTCAGCGAAGAGCGGGATCAGGGCGCGCAGCGTGAAGTAGCTGTAGTGCTCGTGGTAGATCGTGTCGAACTGGCACTGTTCGATCATGCGCAGCGCCCACGGGAACTGCGCGCTGAAGGTTCCCCCGGCGGCTAAGTTGTTGGCGATCGCAAGCACGAAGGCCTGCGGATCAGGATCGTGCGCGAAGGCGTTATTGGCGTAGATGAAGTCAGGCTGGCGCCACGGCAGGTAGGTATTCAGCCCCCAGCGCTCCAGTGCGGTGGGCACGCCGATGGCGGCGGCCGCCTTGGCGGGGCCCGGCGACACCTCGAAGTTGAGCTTGTGCGTGTTGAATTCCTTGAGCACCGTGCCGTCGTTGCCGCCGATCTCGACGACGTAGCTGTCAGCGTTGAGTCCCAGCCGGTCGGTCATGTATTTGGCATAGGGCCGCGCGTTGCGCACGGTGCCGGCTACGCTGCCGGAGTAGAACGGGTACGCCGCGCTGAAGAGCTCCTCGTGCGGGACGTCGTAGTCGAGCTGCAGCAGGTTACACGCGCGGCACAGCACGAGCCGCAACGGGTAGAAGGTTTCTTTACTAGCGGGATCCGCTAGTAAAGAGTTGCTTGGCGGCTGCTTGCCGAGATCGAGGACTTCCTGCAGCCCGCAGGCGTTGCAGGCGCGGCAATGGATTCGTTTCATTTGAGCTTCTTGAAGTTGAACGCCAAAGAGTACTCGTCGTTCTTGTCGCAGACCTCGTACAGCTCCAAATCCCAGTTCCACGCACTACGTTTCGCTGCTTCGACAATGCAGTCGTAGTTGACATCGAATTTCTGGGACGGATGCGAGCCGACCTGACCAACTTTTGGGTATTGTTGGTCATCCGGAAGATAAAGGAAAAGATTGCCGCCGGGTTTCACCACCCGAAACCAATGTCTGAGAACTTCCGGCACCTTCTCGTAGGGGAAGTACTGCAGCAGGAAGGAGGAGAACACGAAGTCCCACTGCCCGGCGGCGAACACGCTGAGATCGCTGGCGTCGGCCTGGATGTTCGCGCTGATTGGCGTGCCGTACTGCTGGTCCGCGCCGTTGTCGATGCCGACTACGAACTCGGTGTCGAAGAGCCGCTCGCTGCCGCAGCCCAAGTCGAGGCCGCGGCCTGCCGTGTACGGCACCGCGCGCCAGCGGGTCTTGGGGGTCTCACGTACGCCAACTACAGGGACCGCGGGGTTGCGCGCCATCAAAGCTTCCTGGTGCTCGAGGGGCTTCCATCTTAGGGCAAAAGAAAAAGCCCCGCAAGGGCGGGGCTTCTTCAAGTCAGCTACTGGTGCTGATCTTTTACCGGCTGAACGACCCGCCCGGGGAGAACGTCCACTCGACGTCGACGAGGTACTGCGACAGGGTGTCCGTGCCCTTGGCAATGACGAGCGTGTCGCCGGGGTTGAGAGTGAGACCACCGCTCGGCCCCGAGGGGAACACGTAATTGCCCTGCGTGTTGGTGCCGGCAGGAGCCGTCACGATCACGGTGCAGGTGCCGCCGACCAGCGGGATGAAGGTCGGGTTGTAGGCGACCTGAGTGCCGAAGCCGACGAACTGAGTGCCCGACACGCCGCCGTTGGTGAAGGTCGCGGTGCCGTTGACGGAGGTCAGAATGCAGAGCTGCACCTTGTTGATGCCCGTGCCCAGCGTCGTGCCATTGCCCACCGTGACAGCGGTGGCCGTCGCGGTACCGAACGCCTGCGCGGCGTACGAGTAGAGGGTCAAGGAGAACATGTCGCCCGACGTGGCAGCGGTGAGCGGGGTGATGACGAGAGAGCGAACCTGCTTGCCGGCGATGCCACCAGAGATGGCGACGGCCTGCTTCGAAGCGCCGACGTCGGCCTGCGCGGTCCCGATCGGGCCCACGACAAGAGACGTGACCTGCGGATCCGGGTACTGCTCGTCGTAGGCAAACGACTTGCCCAACGGCGGGTTGACCGCATTGACTGAGGGAGTAAGAGCCATGGTTGAAGTCCTCTATGAAGTTGTCGCCACCCGACGTACGGACACGCGGGTCCGCAGGGATGGCTGCAGAGGACTCGCCGACCCCCTGTATAGGCGTACAGAGGCGGCGGGGAAAGCTCGGCGGGGCTAGACCGTGAGGCGCCTCACGCTCTCGGCGGCCGCCAGGCAGGCGTGGATGGCCCGCTGGGCGTCCGGGTTGGCATTGAAGGCCTCGAGCGCACCGGGGAAGGCGCTCAGGTTATAGCCCCTGAGGCACACGTAGGTGGCGAACATCGAGGCCAGCAGCAGCTGGCGGTGGCCTGCCGGCGAGTCCCGGGTGGCCTCGTCGACCATGGCGGTTAGCCACTCTAGCTGGTTGCGGAAGTCGCGGTCCTTGCTCTGAAGCGCCGCCGGCGAGAAGTGTTTCTTGCCGTAGAGCTCCATGTTGCTGCCCGGCAGCGGGGCGCGCATGCGCAGCACGGTGCGCGGCTCCCACATCACGGTGCCGTGGAGCGCGGCGTTGGCGACGACAAGGTGGTCGAAGCCCGCGCAGGTGTGCCGGATGGGCACCTGTTTTCTAACTTTCTCGTTCCACAGACCGAAGAAAGGCGGACAGTCGATGCCCGTGACGACCCACTGGGGTATGAAAGGCAGCGCCATGTTGCCGCCCTGCTGCATGATGTTGTTGAAGCGGCCGACGATCTCATCGTCCTCGTTGACCTGCCACGTGTCGGTGTAGACGAGCGCACACTCCTGACCGCGGCGCTCATGCTCCATGCGGCTGACGAGGATCTCAAGGTGGTTGGTCTGCGGCCAGTAGTCGTGCCCGCCTAGCGTGATACTGCAGTCGAAGTCCAGCTTGTTGAGGTAGTCCCACGCGAACTTCATCGCGGGGATCCCCGCGAGCCCGGATGGCATTGGAATGGCGACTAGCTTGCCGGGGTTGGCATCGGCGTACTTGCGGATGATGGCGGGCGCGCCGTCCTTGCTGTGGTTGTCGAAGACGAAGGCCACGAAGTCCGTGTACGTCTGCGCCAGCACGGACTCGATCGCCTTGGCGATATGTTTTTCGTTGTTGTAATTATTCAACCACACAGCAATTCTGCTCATTTTTTGCACCACATCGCGAGGGAGCTCTGCCCGGTGAGTTGGTCGCTCAACGCGAGAGCTGGTGGCTTTTCAATGCGATAGCACTCATGCTGCTCTCCCACTAAATACGCCACTTGCTCTTTTGTCAAGCAAGAAAATGTCGCGGTCCCGTTGTCCCCCGGAGCGTGAACCACGCTTTCGCAAGATTCTAGCGCCATCGCAGGACCTGTAACGAAGATAGCTCCTGGCTGCCCCGCCATCAGGGTATTGGCGATAATGACAAGAAAGAAATTCATGCGCCGAACACTCCTTTCTTCGCCAAAAGCACCACAGCTTTCAAAGATTCAAGGCGTGCCACTTTTTCCTCCGCCCATCGCGCGCCGCGGTAGGCTCTGCGCAGCCATGCGATGTCTGCGTCCAGAAAATCCGCCAGCCCATTAAGATGCGCGCAGGCGATATCTCGCACGGCGCGTTGTTTGCGCTGCTTGTTCATGCATCACTTCCCGGTTAATGCGTCTCGTTCTTGCCGCTCGGCGTCGATGACGGCGAGGTCGTGCTCGGCTGCTGCGATAACGCCTGCGACAGCTTCTGTAACGCTGTCGGGAGCTGCAACTCCGCTCGCGGCGGGGGCGGCGGTACCCGGTAGCACGGGGCAGGCACGGTTATGGGCTTCGTAGTTGCGCAGCCGGCTGCTGAGATCAGCAGCAGTAGCGGCAGCAGTCTTGAGCTGTTCATCCTGTTTCTCCTGAACGGCGGCCAATGTGGCCGTGTACGACTTGTCGAGTTCATCGATCTGGGCTTGCGCTTCGGCCTGCGTCTTCGCGCTGGCTTTCTGCACGGCCTCGAGTTCGTGCTGCGCGCCGATGTGGCGCTCGTGCACAGTGTACCAGCCGAACACGGACAGCAGCGCAACGATCGCACCGAGGTATATCCAGTCTTTGATCGGGATCAAACTAAGGAAAGGCATGCGAGACTCCTATGTCTTTGGCGGCATAAAGTGCTTTTATGCCTTTGGTGGCATATCGGACCGAGGATCAGCGGGTCTACCGTCGTAGCCGAGAGGCGGGAACGGCACGCCGGCCGACTGCACAATCGCTTCTATATTGTTGAAGTCGTCGGAGTCGAGCATGTCCGCGAGGCGGTACATCATCTGCCAGATGACATCAACAGGCACCATCGCCGCGCGCAGCCGCTTAATCTCAGCGCGCTCCCACCCTTCGTAAAGACCGCTGTCGGCCTCGTCCCGCTCGCGCGTCAGTTCTTCGACTCGATCATCCGCGCGATTGCAGGCGGTCGATGGGTCCGCGATCTTCTGCGCCTGCCGCTCGATGGTGTCGGCGGCCTCTTGCATAAGGCAGTAGTCGTCCGCGTGCAGGCGCATCTTTCGGCCCCGGAGCCGCGTTACCAGCGAATTTGAGGGACGCGGGTCATTTGTTGTACTCATAGCGATCCTCCAGCGCCTCTGTCGCTATGCGCTTGCTTTCCTCGATCACGTTGCAAGCAAAGGTGTACTGGTCGCGGCTGTAGGCTCCGCGTCCTTCACGGATTGACTCTAGCGCTGCGCGCATCATTTCAATGCGGTCGGCCATGGCGCGGAACCACGGACCCTCTCCGTAATCTCCCGTCCACTTGCGAGCTTGGTCAATCAGTTCCGCGTCGGTGCGGTTATCCGATGGCAGTAGGTCATTCATGGTCTGACCTCTCGCGTCCACAGTGTGCGCACGTCTTTTCGCCGCAGTCGCTCCAGCAACGAGTATTCGGCGGGCACTTGCACTCGCCGGCCACAAAATCATGTCCTAACCGTTCGAGCCGTTCGTAATGAGCCTCGCGCTCGCGCGTCAGCCGCACGATTTCGTCAAAGTGTGCGTTGGATTGCTTTTCCCACATACCGTTTAACCCTCCAAACCCAGTTCACGATTTTTCATTCTCGTAAAGCATCATTTCCTGTGCCTTTGCGCGCTCGATTTTCCGCACCCGCTCCCAGAACAAGAGCGCTTGACATATTGGACACACCAGGGCGCGGATGCCTTCATTGAAATGAAGCGTGCATGCCTGCTGATCAGTGGACCGCGTGCTCACGGCGCCCGCACCTTGTGTTCCTTGCACCTGAAGATCAGCCCCTCGGGCTTCTGATCCGCAGCCTGCTCGCAAGCCGCAGAGCTCTGGTTACTTCAGCCGCGCGCAGCCGCTCGATCTCGGCGTCCAACTCAGCCGCGCGTCTCGCCCATCCGGCAATGTCGTGCTGCTCTGGATTTTGCAGGCGTACCAGCGGTTTTGAGGTCAGCGGCTCTTTCATATCGTGAACCTCGCAGGGCAGCTCGGCGGGCACGTCCGCGAATCCGCATGTGCACGAGTCCCTAGTGCCGAATAGGTTGGTGCTATTCATAACCACATACCGCGCAAAATCTGCGAATCGAAACGCCGTGGGGGCACCTGAGATCGGCTTCCTGCGCATCCTTTATCGTCCCCAGGCATCTATCACAAACCGCCAACAACTGGCCGATGTCGATCTCCGCATTGTGCGTAGCCGCGGCCCTATGACAATGCTGGCAAATTACCGTCAGGGATGCCGGCGGATGCTTATCCATAACTCACCAGCTTGAACTCACGCGGGCGGAACACGACAACGGCGCTCGGGAATGGCGCGCTATTCTCCGCGTCCCCAAACCCGTTTAAGGCTGCTTCGGGGTGATCGGCCCCGACTGCCGCGCGCGTCGTCGCGGGGTGCTGTCCCCACACCAGAGGTTCTGTTCAGTGGTCGGCTGGTCTTTCACGACCGCTCCCGCACCTTGTGTTCCTTGCACCTGAAGATCAGCCCCTCGGGCTTCTGATCCGCAGCCTGCTCGCAAGCCGCGGAGCTCTGGTAGTCGGCACCTTTGAGAGCGTGCCAGTTGCCATTGACGAGGACGTAGAGGGTCCAGACGACGATGAGGTTCATGTTCCGACCTTCGGACCCTCCGGGGTCGCGCTCTCGATCTTCACGCACGCCGCATTCCACGGGTGCAGACGAGCGTTAGGAGTGGCCGCCTCGATGCCTTGCCAATAGGCAAGCGTGGCGGGGACGTGTGCTTGGCACTCTGCCTCCGTCTTGAACACGGCAGTCGTGTTAGTGTCGAGGAGCTTGATGGCGTCGACGGGCTCGCCGTGTGTAAGGACGACGATCAATACGTAGATACTGTTCACTTGCTGATCCTCCTGAGACCGAGCCAGCCAACGACGTGGCCTATGGTCAAATATAGCTTCCTTCCACTCGAAAAGTCTATCTCTTCGTCGTCGGCGTCATCCTGTGCAGGATCGTACCGATGGATATTCATGCTGCACAGGTCCGCCATGTAGCCGACCGTGTGCATGGCCTGGTTCACCAGCACGTCACCCACGCTGAAGAACGGCGCGTAGGGCCGGTTCTGCGGCAGGCAGACATGGATGTGTGCGTCGGCCACCAGCCGCATGTGCGTAGGCGGAGGCAGCCCTAAAGCCGTAATCTCGACGCCGAACGGCTTGTTGCTCGTTTCTATTGCGCTGTAGAAATACCACCTGCGGCCAGATCCAGGCTCGAGCCACTCGTATATCGCCACGCCGCACTCGCGCACGCCGGCGCTGCACTCCGCGATCTCGGCAAGAGCTGCCTTGGCGGCCTCGTCCATGCTGGCGTAGGGCCATTGGTGCAGCGCTACTGCTGCTGCGACTGCTGCGAGCATCGTGTCTCCTGCTGTTTACACTCGTGGTTGACGTGGTGTTGGTGGATCATCGCGACGGCGTCGGCGCCGATCATGATGAGCGCGGCGACGAGGAAGATCATTTGCCCCCTCGCAGCGGTCGCTTGATGTTGTTCGCGCCGTTGCGCCACGCGCTCCAGCCGTAGGCAATGATCCACTTGGGTGTCCACGCCGGATAGAGCGACGCGTAGGGGCCGAGTGTGCCTTTGTCATCGACGTACACGATCGCTTGCTGGCCGCTGACACCGTCTTCGATGTTGGCGTACCACTTGTTCAGCCACTGCCAGCGCCACTGGTCGACGAGGATGCGCTGATGCGCGGGGAGCGGCTTGCTGGATGGGTAGGTGGCGTCTGTCCACGCGTGGAACAGGCATGCGGGCAGGAGCAGGATGAATCCGAGGATCTCTGCGAGTGCGATCATGCTGCGATCTCCATTACGCTTTCGTTTCCATGGCGCCCTCCTGAGGCGTTTTGGATAGGGTAAGTGTATCGGGGTTCAGTGTCGGCGCGTGCTCAATTCCAAGCTGTACTCCTCGCGCCAAGGCAGTCGCGGGGCTGCTGGCCTGCCGGCGGCGCGCATGGCGCGCAGCGCGCGGTGAAAGTCCGTGGTGCACTCCTTGCACCACCCCGACGGGGTGCGCTCCTTGTGGGTGTCGCAGATCAGGCAACGCATGATGTTCATTCAATACTCCTCGGCCTCTTCGCGGGTAATGAAGAAGTGTATGCCGTGGCTGCACTCGACGCGCGGATCGGGGTCGTAACTGTCCGGCTTGATAAACCCAGGCGCGTACGGCGTGCCATCGTGCTTGGCCTTGCCCGTGCCCTCAACCACGTATGCGAACTCTGCCCGGCACTTCCGGCTGCCGTAGGCGTTTACCCGTTTGGCGTCGGCCGGTATGCGTAACGTGGCAATCCTGCCGTTGCCTAATTTCTTATACCCGACTATCTCGCCTTGCGGCGCTATGACGAACTGCGACAGCCCTTTCGCGCCGCTCAGGTCCGCGCCGCTCAGGTTCGCGCTGCGCAGGTTCGCGCCGTCCAGGTCCGCGCCGTCCAGGTCCGCGCCGCTCAGGTCCGCGCCGCGCAGGTTCGCGCCGCGCAGGTCCGCGCCGTCCAGGTTCGCGCCGCTCAGGCTCGCGCTGCTCAGGTCCGCGCTGCGCAGGTTCGCGCCGCGCAGGTCCGCGCCGCTCAGGTCCGCGCTGCGCAGGTTCGCGCCGCGCAGGTCCGCGCTGCGCAGGTCCGCGCCGTCCAGGTTCGCGCCGCTCAGGTTCGCGCCGCTCAGGTCCGCGCTGCGCAGGTCCGCGCCGCGCAGGCTCGCGCTGCTCAGGTCCGCGCCGTCCAGGTCCGCGCCGCGCAGGTTCGCGCCGTCCAGGTTCGCGCCGCGCAGGTTCGCGTATGGCGCCAGCGCAACTTCGCGCTCGGTGCCGTCCAAGAATTTGATTAGCATAGTCGAGGCCCTCCTGAGGCCTTGGTACCGAAACTAAACTCTATCATCCTCCACGGGGCTTGAGGTATATAATGGTCTTTGGGTATCTACGTTCTTCAGTCATCGAACGCACTCCCCTGTGACTGGACAGTATCCTGATCGCGCCGCGCAGGTTCGCGCCGCTCAGGTCCGCGCCGCTCAGGTTCGCGCCGCGCAGGTTCGCGCCGCGCAGGTTCGCGCCGCGCAGGTTCGCGTATGGCGCCAGCGCAACTTCGCGCTCCTTGTGGGTGTCGCAGATCAGGCAACGCATGATGTTCATGGCTTTCTCCTGAGTTCCAGTTCGAGCTTGAGACGGTACAGATAGCGGCCACGCCAAACGCCGGCGCTGCGTTCAATCATGCGAATGGCGTTGCGGATGTGCCGCGCCGACATCTCGCCGGGGCGCAGCTGGCGGCCGTCACGGCATCGCCACATGGGCGCCTCAGTCATCGAACGCACTCCCCTGTGACTGGACAGTGTCCTGATCGCGCCGCTCGGCGGCTGCCTTGATGGCGTCGAGCGCGGACTGCTCTTGGAGTAGGCAGCGCTCAATGCAGGCGCCGATGCCCGCCGACAGGTTCTCGGTGTAGCCCGCCTTCGCGGCCTGGGCTAGGGCGTATTCGATGTGGCGGGGCGACAGGGTAATCGACAGCGCGTATTTACGTTCGGACAGTGCGACGCGCTTGCGGCCGCGCTTGCGACCGGCGTAGTTGAGGAGGCGGGCGTCGTCGTCGGTGAAAACCATTTTAATCTCCTATGCGATAATGTGAACTAGCTTGCAGGCTAGCAGGGTCCGGACAGTGGCGCAAGCGCTAGCGATTTTGTCATTTCTGTCCTATTTTTCAAAAATCAGGAAGTTTCCTTAGAATATAGAAGTATATTTATTTCCTCACCTGAATACAAAATAGCAAAATCCACTTTTTCTGACAAAATTGTCAAAATTTATTCTGCTGCAGAATCAATAGCCTGCAAGCCGGCTATCTATTTTGCCGCCGAAAAATGCACGGCGGTCAGAGCCTGTCGTCCGGCTCGCCCCGACTCAGCCGCCACACGATCCAGCTAGCCAGCCCGATCGTGCCAAGAATGGATCCGAGAATCCAAAAGGCCAGCCATTTAAATAGTACGTATACCAATGTGAGCATTGGCGCTACTCCAGCTTGGTGATTATCCAGTTCATGATGGGGAAGCCTATGGCTATGGCCAGCGCGGCGAGCGCCAAGGCTTGGAACAGTGCGGTTATCATGACGGCCTCGCAAAGTAGGGTGTGACAGGATGCCGGCGCACGGCAGCCATGACTGCTGCGCCACCGTGAGCCTGAATGACGATTGAGCCGCGCCGCCCGCTTGCACCATTGCAGGCGAGGCAGCGGTCACAGGTAAGCTTCTTGCCGGCTTCACTGCTTGCCGGACAGATAGCTTCCACGGGCAAGCGGGCAAGATCCCCGGGGAATGCCACGCGGAACGTACGCCAGCCTTTCAGGCGAGCCACCAGTGCTTCGTTCTCGCTGTCCACGCTGGCCATGCACAGGGAGCGCAACGCGGGATCACAGCGGCGCCATTGGTGAGTGTAGCCCGTGTGACCGCTGGCGCCGTGGACTAAGGCTTGCCAGACTTCCACGGGCACGGCGGCGGGGTCGCCATAGGTGCCAAGGCGCACATTGCGAAGTAAACCGCATGCAACGATTGCATCGGTAAGCCCGTGCAGGTCGGCGTACCTACCCCGCTTCCATGCCCGCCAGACTCCAAGCGGACCTTGACCGATGTTCACGTAGCACGTCCGGCCTCGAGCCTGGCCAGGCGAGCTCAGGTTGCCTCTGTGCTTACAGTCGCCGCAAATGCTGACGTCCTGAAGTGTCCGGACAGCGGCTACGGGGTCCATGTCAGCACGCAGGATGTAGGTCTGCACCATGCCGCCGGTCTTGCGGTTGCTTGATGCGCTGGCCAGCCCGACGGCAATCACGACAAGCGGAGCGCCATCAATCAGCGACGCGCCGCGCCATAGGACGGCACCGTTAGCCTTCATGCGGCACCGCATTCACGTCAAAGCGGTAACCGGTGCCTCGGGCTTGCCGGTCCGCGGCCATGTGCCGCTTGCCACGTCGGACAAGGCGCACAAAGTTTGATGCGTTCACTGTGTAGCCGCAGCTGGTGTACTTGACCTGCACATGATCCTGAAACACCAACAAAGGCAGCACAGCGGCGCGCCGTGTCGCCGTACCCAATACCGTGCGGCGGCGCGAAGGATGCCACACGGCGCCTATTTCACGCTCCGCAATGGTGGCGACAGTGAATTCAACAACGTCGCCAGCGTATAGACCGGCAAAGCCGGGACCGTTAGCGTTAATCATGACTGCACCGTGAATTTGATCTTAGGAGAGGCTTTCGGCAGCGTGCCGCGTTCGCTGAGGCGCCCGCCTAGCACGTTGACTTGCCATCGCTCGCCTAGCGTCACAACAAACACTCCCGCGTCGACAGGCGAATCCTCAGCGGTTAGTTTGGCTGGCGCGTTCCACGTGCCGAAGCCTGTCGACCCAGTGTGACCGTCGATCATGCGGCCGAGGCAGCGTGCTGCGACGTACGCGACATCCGACGGACGGTCCGCCATTTGATCGCGCAGCGCTACAAGCATCTCTGCGGCTTGCGACCCGTACCAGTGACCATAGATCGCTGGCGATACTTCATTGTCGGCGCCAACAAACTGAATTACTACTCTGTTACCCATGTGTTGATACTCCTACGGTAAGGGATTCTGAAGGGTTGTCTATCCCTGCGGCACACGCCGCTGTCAGTGTGATGAATAGATGCGCCGTGCTTTCCTTGCCGTAGAACGTACCAGTCTTAAGAACACAGTACGTCGCGGTGAGCGGCACGGTTTCATCGTCTCCGCCCGGCCCAAAAGGTGGCGGCGAGACTGCCGGGAATTGGCGCGCGCGGTGCCAGTAGCCTAATCCCGTTTCGCTGCGCGGCGGCTCAAAGCGCAAGCCGATGTAAACGGACTTGCTACCGCCAGACCAGTAGCGGCCCGTGAGCTGCACGCTATCTGTGACCGTAACCAGAATGCTGTGCTTTCGGTAAGCGGGCAGCGCGGCGCGCACGATGCGCAACGCGGCTGTGAATTCAGCGGAGTGAGTGCGTTTGTTGAGTATCACGGCAGTATGTCCTGCGGTTGGTGAGTTACGGTGCCCTCTGGCGTCTCGCAAAGCACAACGCTGACAAGCGAGGCTTTGCGCCCGTAGGGGTGGATACCTAACACCTCGAGCGCGGCAAGCTTTGCCTTGTAAAGCGATTCGGCGCTAACTTCGCCGGACTTGCCTTGATAAAACCATTTGTAGCCATTCACGGCATAGGCTCCTGTAGTGTGGCACGGTGAGCGAGCGCAGCAGCATCGTGCAGCGCTTGCCATTCAGCGGCGTGCGCATCGCACAGCTGCAACCATTGAACGTCAGTGTGCGCGCACCCGCACTCCGTGACGGTGCAACCGTCAGAAGAGCGGACACGCGGTGATGTGTTGCCGTTTAGCAGTTTCACTTGTCGTCCCTCTTGAGTGCGTCAATGATGCGAGCTAGCCAGCCGCAGGCAACGAACACCAGCGGCACGGCAAAGGCGCACAGGTCAGAATGCAAGATGGCGATCATGACCGCGCCACCAGTGCGCAAGCCAGCGCTACACCCCAAGCGAAAAGCAGTAATGCGAGCATGGTCCTATCCTCTCTGTGAGTGTCAGCCCAAGCGCCCCATGGGCGGGCGCTTTCGCGTTGCTACTCGCTTACCTTGGCGATTGTGGCGCGTGCTTGCTTAGCCGTTTCATAGCCGAATCCGCCAGCGTTCCAGTACTCTACATCGCCAGCGGTGTCGGCTACGTCACGCAGCGCCGTGAGGCAGTCGCGCAGCGCGGCCAGCAACTCATCGCGCTGCGCCTCAAGGTTGTTCATAAGGTGCGCGATGTCGGCCAGGCGGCAGACTTTCAGCGATTCAGCGGTGTACTTGGTCATGTGTCAGTCTCCAACGTCTGAGAAAACGGTTGATGGCGCGGCACAGGGCGCGGCTCATGCGTGCACATCCGCTTGATAGATGCCGCGCCGCGGGCCCTGCGACGCGCTGAGAAGCTTGGCGCATGCGGCCACGATGCGCGTTACGGTGGGGTCGGCGGCGATCCGCTCAGCGCGCAGGCTATCGCTGGCCACGCAATAAAATTCTTCCGCCGTGTCGCCGTGGCCTAACCAGCAGAGGGTGTCCGCGGCCAAGTTTTCGGCGCCCGCACCGTGCGAGTAGTATTCGGGGCGCTGCGTCAGCAGCTGCCGCGCCACGTTGGTGGCAGCGGTCACGGTATGCAGTGACTTGGTAAGCATGTGTCGGTACTCCGTGGCAATTGATGTACTACAACAATGCGGAATTTAGATCATACATCTATTCCCTGTCACGGACTTCCCGACGAACGGTAGTTATCCACAGGTTATGCACCGATTGATTCAAA
>Ga0335069_10011106_pt1 | contig 12730 bp, 11 predicted proteins | sample Lox_Sample_11_FD_206714 | JGI IMG/M metagenome (GOLD analysis project Ga0335069, IMG submission 206714) | Soil microbial communities from Loxahatchee National Wildlife Refuge, Florida, United States - Lox_Sample_1.1 | ecosystem: Environmental > Terrestrial > Soil > Wetlands | place: USA... | reverse complement strand
ACACCTCCATCATAGCGACTGGCAATCGGCGCAGCAGAGCTTGCGCGCGGGACCGGCACACCCTGGTAAGTGTGGAACTACGAGGCAGGTTGAAAGGGATTTGGTGGAGCTGAGCGGGATCGAACCGCTGGCCTCCTCGTTGCGAACGAGGCGCTCTCCCAGCTGAGCTACAGCCCCACGACTCAACCAGTTTACCAGCGAGCGGGCAAACGCGAAAGGAGCCCGTCAGGTCTCCCTCCATCGGGGGATTGATCCTGCGGCCGAGTCTTGCTTGGTTACTTACTCCCAAGAGAACAAGAGAGGGAACAGGGTTAGTAGTAATAGGGTGTCTTGGCTGTCCAGGGCGATTTGGGATAGCGGCTGTGCAAGAGCTGAAACGCGGCTTTGCTGACTGGCGTGTAGGCAGACTTGGTGTCGCCGGATGAGCTGGCATCCCAGGTTTGGCAGGCGTAGTGGCTGGCGCGGACAGTGAGAGCCAGCGCTTCGGGTACCTGCGGATCGTCTGGCGACTTGTCGGCATAGTCGAGAACCCGCTGGCCAATGAGAGCGACGGAGTCGGGGAGCTGCTGGAGGCGCTGGTACTCGCTTTCGGCGAGCGACTTCTGTTGGGCGGAGACGAAGGCCGGGGCGGGCAGCGGTGAGGGTTTTTCTTCTGTGGTGTTGCGGTCGTTCCAGGGCTTGCACCACCAGTTGTCGCGGAAGTTGTCGAAGGTGCCGAAGCTGGCGACGCGGGGAATCCCGGGTTCGAGATAGGGGCGAATGCCGGAGTTGCGCAGGATGGCGAGGTCGGCCGGAAAGTCGATGCTGGTGCTGGCGGTGTTGCTCAGTGATTTCGGCAGAAGGGAAACGAGCTTGGCTGCATCGGCAGCATCCTGGAGCATGACGGCGCGGGTCCAGGCGATGACTGCGATGTTCTGGCGGAGGTTCGCAGGCAGGCTCGGCGCGCTAGCAGCATCGATGAGCGTGGCGAGAGGCGTGTAGCGGTTGAGGACGGCGACGGCGTCTTCGTCGAATTGAGGAGACCGTTTGAGGTCGGGGCAGGCTGCGTCGGTGTTGACGGCGTGAGCGCGCTCATTGCACTGGGTCTGGAGATTGTCGGCCGCCTCTGAGCCGCTGGAGAGAATGGTTCGCGGCGCATAGGTGAGGAATTCGTTGAAGTCGCGGGCCAGAGCCATGCGCTGGCCGAGCAAGGCGTTGAGTGTCGAGCCTGGCTTTGTCTTGCGGAGAGCGGGAAGACGCGCATCGAGGAGAGTGCGGGCTTCGTCGGTGCGGTTGAGAGCGGTGAGAAGACGGACGCGGTGGTAGAAGGCGGTGTCGTAGGCGGGGGTTCCGGCGGCGATCTTGGCTGCTTCTTCGACGAGTGCGGGAGCGAATGGGTCAGAGGCATTGGCTTTCGCCAGCGCCATCACGAGCCAGGGCAGGGAGTGGTTCTGTTGCCAGGTGGCATAGGCTGAGGCGGCCGTTCCATTGCCGCGCCATCCGGCGATCCAGGCCTGGAGAGGGGCGGGCTGCTGGATTTTGATCTCCTTGGAGAGAATCCAGCTGAGGTCTTTCAGATCGTTGGTGAAGTTGGGATCGGGCGCGGGGCCGGCGAGCGCCGCGCAGACTTCCGCGGCGCGCTTCTCGGGCTCGGTGCGGATGCGGATGAAGTTGAGTTCGGATTCAACGATGGAGCGAGAGGGTTTTGGACTGTGCTGCGCGAGAAGTGCTTCGAGCATCTGCTGCGCGCGATGCATGGTGTCGGCATCGTACGTTGCAAGCTCGCCGCTGTAGGGATCGGAGGCTTTGCCCATGGCGAAGGCCTTGCGCACGGTGGCGCGCGCGGCGAGATAGGCACCCCAGTCTTTCCAGGGGGAGTTGTTATCAGCTGCGATGGCTGCGAACTGTCGCGCGGCGTCGTCGAATTGCTTTGCGTAGAGTGCGGCAGAGGCGGATTGATAGGCCCGATCGGCGCGGAGGAGTACGGGGCTGTCGGTTGCGGCGGGTGCGGGCATCGAAGCAGTCTTGGAAGCGCAGTTGGTAAAGACGGCGTCCTGGGCGTGGATCCAGTCGGTCAAGAACCGTGGGTTCTCCTTGCCCCAGATGCCCGCTCGGTTGCGCAATGTAAGCACCGCATTTGTGAATGCGGCATCGGGGCAGTTGAGGTAGTTCTCGTCGAAGACAATCGTGCCGCTGTAGTCACTAGGAAAGGCCGTCTTCTGCGTGTCGGGTGGAAGAGGGGAAGCGAACTGAGCACGGGCGGAGAGCCATTGCGCGGCGGGTTGTTTCTCCTGCTGTGCCTTTTCTGCCGATTGCTGCGCGTCGTAGGTCTGGTCGGGATTGAGGCGGCGCGCATCGATGGCGGCGGCGGCCTGGGGCAGGTAGGCACTGCGTTCGGCGTCGGACAGCTTGCCGCCGTTGAGATAGCGATAGGCGACCGCGTATTCGTTGGAGTCGTAGCCCGCCTGCAGGATTCCCAGTTGACCCTGGGCAAACGTTGCCAGGTCGTCGGGCGCTTTCTGGTCGACGAAGACCTCGGGTTCAAACCAGGGGCCGCAGGCTTCGACGCTGCACGTGGGCGCGAGAAGAACTGCTGCAACAAAGATGGCGAAACCGAAGATGCGCGTTCTCATGGAAGTCCCCGTTCCAGTACAGAGGACAGATCGTTGTGCCAGCCGTTGTCGGGAAAGATGTAGATGCGCTTGCCGGCGAGTTGAGACGGCCAGGGCTCGGTGGTGGAGACACCGATGGAAGACAGGCACAGCGGTTCGCGGATGCGAAAGTCTTCGGCGTTGGGTTGCGCGTGACGATGGTCCGGCTCCATGCGAAACATCATGGGTACGGCCTCGTCGATGGGAAGACTGCGGAGCCAGTCGTCGGAGCTGCACCAGGAGGCGAGAGCGGTGATGGAGAGAGGAAGTTGAGCGGGCATCTGGCGGCGCAGGTCGAGGAGCAGGTCGCGATAAAAAGGCCGCTGCGAACGGGTGGCGTCGAAGTCGATCTGCAGTGCGGCGATGCCTGGCTCGCGAGCGCTGGCGAGAATGGCGTGGACTGCCTGGGTGCGGTTCCAGTCGTTCAGAACTGCGCTGGGCGAGGTCTCAATGCGCACCACAGGGATGCGCGTGGCCGATGCGGGAAGAGCGAGGAGATTGCGGCGCGGCTGGGCGTCAGCGATGAGACCGATGGTCAGGGTTTGGTCAAGGTAGGCGACGGCGAAGCGACGCGCATGGAGGGCTTGCAGGTCTTCGCGACGCTCCCATGCCCACAGCGTGGCGCGGGGCAATGTAGCGAGGCGGCCTTGGGGGAGCGGAACGGTGTCGGAGTGAATGGCAAGGGAACAAACGAGCGTCGTAAAGCCAAGCGTGATGCCGTTCAGGAACTGGGCGCGGGTGACGTGCATGATCGGGCGACTCCACCATGCACCAGGCTCAAGCGGAAATCAAGGGCTGCACCCCAAGTGCTAACGCGGTGCGGTGGCAGGGCACGGTTCAACGCGCATAGGTGAAGGTGCCGCAGAGGTCGGTGGAGTTGCGCAGAGCGTCGAAGGTGAACACCGGCGGCTGGGGTCCGGAGAAAAACGCGATCTGCAGGGTGCGGCCGGAGACATAGGTGGCCATCCATTGCGTGTCCTCCGTACCGCAGAGAGTGTTCTTGTGCAGGAAGCGCTGGTGGGCAGGCACCTGGAGGTGATAGAGGATGCCTGTGATGCCGAAGTTGCTGTCGGCGTCGAAGGCGGCGGACACTTCAGCGGGGGCAAGATCGCGGACTTTCACGTAATCGAACGCGAGGAAGTCGATGGTGATGCGGTCTTTGAGCAGGGAGATATCGCCGGTGATGGAACTGGCCGTGGAACTGGCGGCGTGCCAATAGCCGGTGTCCTGGGCGGAGCACGCGAGAGAACACACGAAGAGAATCAAGGCGGAGATCAGGGGAGTACGGAGATGCATGCTTTGAGGATGACATCTGGAGGAGGGGTGGGGCAAACGCGGTCGGTCGGTCAGTCAGTGCGATCCGGCATGTGCGGCTTAAGGCAGTTTTCAGATGGGTTCGTCATTCGTTCGAGGACGCGTCGTTCGAAAAATGAAAAGGCCGGGCTGAGAAATGAAAAGGCCGGGGACGCCGCCCCCGGCCTTTTTCGTCAGCTCATGGAATTCCAGACCACCTAGACCCAGAGCTGAAGCCTCAACGGTGCGGCCGACTGCGACGCCGGCACGCCCATCGCGTTTAAAGCTGGTTCATGTTCTGCAGGAACTCGGCGTTGTTGCGCACCTTCTCGAGCCGGCTGATGAGCAGTTCCATGGCTTCGACGGGCGACAACGGGTTGAGCACCTTGCGCAGAACCCAGATACGCTGCAGATCTTCTTTGGGAATAAGCAGTTCTTCCTTACGGGTGCCGGAGCGCTGGATGTCGATGGCCGGGAAGACGCGCTTGTCGACGAGCTTGCGGTCGAGGATGATTTCCATGTTGCCCGTGCCCTTGAACTCTTCGAAGATGACTTCGTCCATGCGCGAGCCGGTATCGACGAGGGCGGTGGCGATAATTGTTAAGGAGCCGCCTTCTTCGATGTTCCTGGCCGCGCCGAAGAAGCGCTTGGGGCGCTGCAGGGCGTTGGAGTCGACGCCGCCGGAGAGGACCTTACCCGACGGGGGCACGATGGTGTTGTAGGCGCGGGCCAGACGGGTGATGGAGTCGAGCAGGATGACGACGTCGCGCTTGTGCTCAACCAGACGCTTGGCCTTTTCGATGACCATCTCGGCGACCTGGACGTGGCGCGCGGCGGGTTCGTCGAAGGTGGAGGAGATGACTTCGCCCTTCACGGAGCGCTGCATGTCGGTGACTTCTTCGGGGCGCTCGTCGATGAGGAGGACGATGAGAACGACTTCGGGATGGTTCGACGTAACGGAGTTGGCGATGGACTGCAGGAGCATGGTCTTGCCGGTGCGCGGGGGGGCGACGATCAGGCCGCGCTGGCCCTTGCCGACGGGTGTGAGTAGGTCCATGACCCGGCCACTGGTGGCCTCGCGGACCGTCTCCATTTTGATGCGTTCCTGCGGATAGAGCGGCGTGAGGTTGTCGAAGAGGATCTTGTTGCGCGTTTCCTCGGGCGACTCGAAGTTGATGGCCTCGATTTTGACCAGAGCGAAGTATTTCTCGCCTTCGTGGGGGGGGCGGACGTTGCCGCTGATGGAGTCGCCGGTCTTGAGGTCGAACTTGCGAATTTGGGACGGGGAGACGTAGATGTCGTCGGGACCGGGCAGGTAGTTGTAGTCGGGCGAGCGCAGGAAGCCGTAACCATCGGGCAGGATCTCGAGGACGCCGTCGGCGAAGATGTGGCCTTCTTTTTCGCTTTGGGCCTGGAGGATCTTGAAGATGAGGTCTTGCTTGCGGAGGCCGCTGGCACCGGGGATTTCGAGGGTGCGCGCAATGCGGCTCAGTTCGGTGATGTTCTTTTCTTTCAGTTCAGCGATGGTCATAGTCACCTGAGGTAAGGCGGGATGGGGTCGGGCGGTCTGCGGGAGGGAGTTGTGCTCCGGGAAGAATCAGGCGGGATTGGTGCGGCGAAGACAGACGTTCAAGGCTCAAAGTTCTTAGAAGGATCACATCGGGAAGGGGGCTGCCTGATCCGGTAGCCGCCCTACGAACGATGCGTTCATCGATAGCTGCATGCGGTCAAGCGGCGCGGCGCGTCTCGACCGGTTGATCCTTGGCAACGACGGCCGGAGCCAGCGTGCCGGGGTTTGTGGTACGGAATCTGCCGAGGACTTCGTTCGTAGTGTCCTGGAGCCGAGTGTTGGGCTTGTGCAGCTTCCGCGTGGCCTTGCTTGCCAACTGACAGAGCTGGTAGCGATTGGACACATGAGAGAGTGCCCCAAAAACCAAATCAGAACGCATGATAAGTATTCTCCTTCTACAAATCTGCTGCCCGACGGTGCTACCTGGCGCCGAAGGTGCAGTTGAGAGCTTGGTCGATCACCGGCTGCTCCCGTTAGCCTTATCTCCTTGCAACATTTAGACGCACCAAACAGAGGTGCAGTTCTAAATCTTTGACGGAAATCGTCAGCAATGGAAAGAGGCTTGTGCCGTTTCAGAGGCTGAGATTGTCACATCGGGATTACCCAGCTCACGTCATTCCATTTCCGGAATCCACGCAAAACACACTTCCGGACGCATCTACTGGCGAACCATTGCCACAACCGATGCTGGATTTGACAGAGAGACGCGCGATCGCGCTGTGCAATCTATCCTTAGGATGGCACTCATGAATGTATACCCGGTCCTGTGGTCGGTCAACATATTTTTTGCGTCTTTCCCAGAGCTGTGCGGTTGGGCACATCTTCGTAATCACTCGTAGGTAACATCTTCTTTATCTTGCGCATAGAAGATGCGATGCAGGTCAAGGAATTAGCCCGGCATGTGTGCTTTTTGTCACACCTTGTGGCATCACGGAAGTTACCGATGGCATAAATGTCGAGGGTGTGGAAATCGTGGCTTCGGGGGCTTTGGGCCGCTTTTGAGACCGAGAGGCTCCGGTGCATCCCTAGCTCCAGTAGCTCCGGTCGAGCGTCCTATATTGGATAGCCTCGGCCAGGTGAGGGACGGCAAGGCGGTCGGCGCCTTCGAGGTCGGCGATCGTTCGAGCGACTTTCAGGATGCGGTCGTGGGCGCGGGCCGTCAGCCCTTGCTGTTGCAAGGCGCGCTCGAGGAGACGCTCGGCATCGGGCCCGAGTTCGCAGTAGGCACGGATCTGCCGCGTGGTCATCTGGGTGTTCGAATAGATATTTTCCTTCGCTTTGGAGAAGCGTTCTTGTTGACGCTGTCGGGCGGCAAGCACGCGCGCCCGGATCTCGGTTGAACCCTCGGCCGCGGCTGAGCCACGCAACTCCTTGTATTGGACCGCGGGCACTTCGATGTGAATGTCGATGCGGTCGAGAAGAGGGCCGGAGATTTTGGCGATGTAGCGCTGGATCATCGGTGGAGTGCAGAGGCACTCGCGCGATTTGTCGTTGAAGTAGCCGCAGGGCTGCGGGTACTTTCATCGCTGAAAAGAGGCTGATTTTCTTGCCAATAGTTTGTCCGAGGAGTGAATCATCGGGATCCGGCGAGACCACACCATCGCTCTGAGCGCCCGCCTTACATGCCGGAGATTCGAGGTTCGAGCGAGTCTCACGCGGTCAACTGACAACGAAACGCGAAAGGGATTCGCGTCGAAATTCCGTTCACTTGATGTGATGCGGGATCTCCGAATGCCATCACCAAAGGCCACAGGAGATTTAGCTTTGTCGAGGGGTGCAAACCATGGAAGCTCTTTATGACCAACCGGCCGGGTATACGCGTGGCTGCATGAAACGGGAAAGATCTACGGATTAGATGGGCGCAACCTTGCCTTTGTCGACACGAATAGCGTGTACGCCTGGACTGGTAGACACATCGGCTGGTGGGAAGATGGCCAAATTCGTGACGCAGCCGGGTGCGTTGCGCTCTTTACGTCGCAAGCCGAGAACCTGGGCGTTGTGCGGCCCGTGCGTGCCGTGCGCCCGGTCAGACCGGTGAGAGCAGTCTCTCCTGTAAAGCCCGTGAAATCGGTAAAGCCCGTTAAGCCCGTGTGGCAATTGGCTTGGGCGTCGCGGATTCCTTTTTAAGTCGGCTGAAGTCACGTCGGCTGGTCCTCTCCGTCAGGCTGATAGGCAGGCATCGAGAGATTACGCGTGAGCGTTGACACCCTACTTCGAACCTACGGATACGCCAGCGGTTTAACCAGCACCTCGGGGAGACCTTATCAGGAGACCTAGCACTAGGGCACAGCTGTGTCAGATGATGATTAGCAGCTCGCGTCGTGGTTATCGAAATCCCCGGATCGGACCTCTTCGAGCGTGGTCATCACTTCGCCCCACTCAATGATCGCGGCCTCTCTGTCCCGGATCGCCCTCGCGCGTTCCCATTCCGAGAGACGCGGCGATTCGAGGTGAAAGTTCAGACTTGCTCGCCATACTTCGCACGCCACGAGGCGCGCTTCCAGGCAATCGAGGAGGATTCGCCGTTGGGCGTCTTCAATGTCTCTCACAGCCACGTCAACCACTCTACCCGAAGCCGGGCCGCTCGTTGAGTGCTCTTTGTCACGCAATATTGCCGCCTCTTTTCGCATTCTCGAGCGAACAGCTTGCCCCCTTCAATGCAGCGAGATCGCAGATCTCGCTGCCGTCTCAATCGCGCAATCGAGCTGGCGATCGGCCGAAATCTCAACCTCCTGCGGCAGAGTTTTCCGGGGCGGGTCAGTCTCCTTCCCGGGGGGGCGAGGTTTGACGTACGACAGTCCGGCTTACGGCGAAAGTGTCGCTGAACCGAAAGCTCCTGACCGTTCGATGTTTCGAGCGTTCAACTGCTCGAATACGGACTGGTGTGCAGGATCCGTGCCGCCGCCGACGTGTGCTTCAACGCGTAGTATCGGAGCGCACGATTGATAGTGGGACACGGCTGGCACGGCTCTCTAGGGAACGATTCAATTGGTCTCGAATCGTCGGAATCTTGATTCCTGCTCGGATCCCGCGTGACAACTCTGGACCATATTTTTCGATTGCCCAAATTGCTGCGTAATCTTCGAGTGGCTCGAAATTCAGACCCGTGCTGTCAGCTGGCAATATCACCAGTCCGAGCACTCGTACCATCAGGTAAATAAGAACAAGATGTCTAGATATCACGTGATCGCCAAAGTCGGATGGGACGGTCGCAACGATCGAGATCCGATTTGGGGCTCCGGCATACTCCGGCCAGATTCTGACGGGATTTTTGTTGCCGCGTCAAACGCACCCATCTTGTTGAAAATAATGTATTTGTGTTGTCATCGCGCTCGCTGGCTACGGCAATTAGACACCTCGTCATAATGAAAGAAATCTGGCTAGTCGAGTACGGTTCGAGGTGAAATTCGCTTCGTAGTTAGCGCATCAAATGCGCACCAAAGCTGCCCGTTTCGGGACGCAATTGTCTTTGAAGTTGTCACTCGAGTACGGTTGTGCCTCCACCAATTGTCGAGATCCGAAGACGCTACCAACGAACAAACCGACGATCGGTGAGTCCCAGTCTTGCGCTGTCATTGAAGGAATGCCGGCAAGCGGCGTGCCAAGTCGCTGCTGTTAACGACTTAGTGATCACGGAAAAGGGAAACCTGGGCACAGTTTGGGCACGTTTTAGGCACACACGTTTTTCCGGTTTTGTAAATGATTGATTTTAATCAAGTTTAGCTATGGTGCCGGGAGGGGGGGCGAACCTTACCCACGTATGCGAAACACTTAACTTACGCATTTTCAAATCGGCAAAATCGCTCAAATCGACAGAAGCGACATCTTCAGGCACAAATTGGGCACAAATGCTTGGGGTGAATCCCAGCGTTGAGACGATTCGATATTGGCACTCTGGACAACTGATGGGGCCATGACCTGCTTGGTGCTGATCGAATGCCGTTGCGCCGTCGACCCAATTCTAGTAGCCGAGGCGGTTATTGACTGAGTTGAATAATGGCTCGTTCGTTTGCGAAGTCGGCAAAGGAGAAGTGCCAATGCACAGCCTCGTGTCAAACGCAGGAGACTTCCACATGGAGAGCCCGCTGTGGTCCAGTTCCGCGTTCGCCTTTGAGAGAGTGTGTTCGATCGTTCGTCTAACTCGCCGCTTCTCGTCCCGCGCCAAATTCGATCAGTTGGCGCGGATTAGAAGGGCCCAGTCGTTCTGGTCGGGGGCCTCGGGTGATTTCCATTCGGGACCCGCTACTGTGGGCAGGTCGATGGTTTCGCCGGTGATTGCACTGAACCATGAGGCGCGATAACGGCCCGGTTGGAGCTGGACGGTGACAGAGCCACCGTGGGGTAAATAGACGGCATAGGTTTTTCCTGGGTCGGCAAGACAATAGCTCCCGCCATCCACAAGTTCGTCGTGAGGATTGGTCTTCCACCATCCGAAGCCGGTGAAGAAGTCCACCATGTGCCCGTACCCGAGAAACATGGTTTGGGTGTCATCGCCTCGGCCGTTGAGCCATCCGCCGCCGGAGTCTGGCCAGATGTTGGTTCCGCGACGGGCGGATTCTCCCGAGGTCTCGTAGGCACCGGCCATCACGATGTCCCAAGCAGTGCGGGGAGGGTGTCGGCAGAATCGGAACCAGGCGCGGCCCAGTGCGGATAGTGATCCTCGTAGCCATATTCCTCGTTCGTCTGCGGAATGATGCGTCCGGCTTTCTCCTGCAGTTTGCGCGATTCGCGCATAAGGGCGTGTTGATTGCGCGACCATTCCTGATAAGACGTGAAGCCAAACCAGGACGAAGCGCGGTCCTGATGGTCGTTGCTGACCGCCGGGTGGCTAGTCTCGAGGTGCTTGTAGGGATCGTTCTCGTGGATGAAGGTGCCGGTGTCGTGGGTCCACTTCTCGTCGCGATACGAATCGAGGTCGTCGCCCATGTCCCATGTGATGTTGGAGAATGCGCCGAAGCGATCGATGGCATAACGAATGAAGCGTCGTTCGTCGTCACTTCCTGGCGCGGGGTGGACCCGGCTGTCGTTCATATCGAGGACCAGGGAGATGATGGTGTCGCGGTCACGCGCGAACTGCAACATGCGTTCGAACTTCTGCCAGTAGGGCAGGTTGAAGCGGCTGTAGTCGAAGCCGGGATGGAATGGATCTTCGGCATTTTGAGCCGGCCAGGCGGCGAGGAAGACTGTCCAATTCGGTCCGGTCATGACAGGTTCGCCGAACATGGTTATGGCCTCGCGACCGGCGATGGTGACCCGGAGCCGATTGACCTTGAGGCGATGCAGGCGTTCGAGGCTGTATTGAATGATGCGGTCGTCGCGCCAGCCCACGAGCCAATAGGCGGTGGTTCCGTTGAAGAAGTAGTGCTCGCCTGTTCCCTCCCAGAGGAAGTGCCACGGGTAACTTGGATCGACACGGAGGATTCCTCGACGGTGTGCTTCGATGGCTCGGAAGGTTCCGCTCGCAGTCCTTTCGAAGCTTCCCTGTTTGTAGGTAACGGTGTACTTGTACTCCGCGACTTCGGGCGCCATAAAGCGGATTCGGAAGGTGCTTCCATCCGTTGAATCGCAAAAGCCTTCGACCTGGCGGCGATGTGTGCCGTCGGTGGATTCGAAGACGCCGGTCAGCTGCATCCTCAAAAGGATTCGCGGCATCGGGATGGTGAATGGTGACGGCGATCTCGACGAAGGAGTATCGCTCGACCTGAGCAGCCGGCGCAGAGAAGGAGACGTCGGCCGGAGAGGCAGCGGCGATCATCGGCGAAGCCGAGAAAAGCGCAATAAGCGCAGAGGTGCAAGCGCGTCCCACGTGATCCTCCTTGGATTTTTATACGGCGGTCAGTCCGCCGTCGCACATATAGAGTCCGCCGGTGCAGTAGGACGATTCATCGGAGGCCAGGAACAGCGCGATGCCTTCGATGTCCTCCGGAGTGCCGAGCCTGCCGACCGGCACGGCGTCGCGATACCTTTCGCGGACAGCGGGGTCAGCGAGGATGTAGGCGTTCATAGGCGTATCCATGGTTCCGGGAACGATGGAATTGACGCGGATCCCGTCTCGCGCGTAGGAGGCCGCCATCACGCGCGTCAGGCCCATGATGGCTGCTTTGCTGGTGCTGTAGGCAGTTAATGCCGGCGCGCATCCAACCAGGCCGGTAGGCGAGCCGAGAAGGATAATCGATCCTCCTCCGCTTCGCAGCATAGAAATTGCGGCGTATTTCGCGCAGAGGAACGCGCCGCGCAAATTCACGTTGAGGACCAGGTCCCAGGTTTCCATGCTGATTTCGTGAATGGGCAGGTCGCGGTCCGGCAAGAGGATCGCGGCGTTGCTGTACAGCACATCGACCTTGCCATAGCGGGAAAAAGCGGCGTCGTAGAGAGCCTTGACCATGGACTCCTGGGAGACGTCGGTACGGACGAACATTGCGTCCAGGCCCTCGGACTTGAGCTTTGCGACCAGCGCTGAGCCGTCGGTCTCATTGACATCCGCGGCAACCACGGAGGCGCCTTCGCGGGCGAAGCGGGCCGCAACGGCTCGGCCCAGTCCGGCGGACGCTCCCGTCACGATGGTGACTTTGCCAGATAGTCTCATGTAGTCTCTTCCATTCGTATGCAGCGTTAGGGGATATGCGGGTTTCCTTCCGATGCCGCCAATGCATAGTAGCGGCCACAACTCGCCGGCGTCTCTTGCGATTGTTGAAAGTTTTGTTGAAGCACCACGATCCCCGAGTGTATTCGGCGGACAAACCGGAGTTTCGCAACATACCTTTCGTAGATTCCTTATAGCCAGCAGCCCGATTGGTATAGGAACATTGGGCCATTGTCAAAGCCTCTTTTCCCGGGACCCAACTGGAGAATGGAATGCGGCTTACCTCCCAGGTCGCTCTGGTTACCGGCGCCGCTTCGGGCATCGCGCGGGCGGTGGCGGTTCGTTTTGCTCAGGAAGGCGCAGCCGTGATGGTTGCGGACGCGAGCGAGCGGGGAGGCGAGGAAACGGCCGAAGAGATTCGAGCCTCCGGCGGAAAGGCTCTGTTCGCGCATCTCGACGTTTCAGATCGCAACGAGGTGGAAGAGGCAGTTCAGCGGACCATCGATGAACTCGGCGATCTGCACATCCTCTTCAATGGAGCGGGGATCCTAGTGTAGTCCGCCATAAATAGAGTCATATAAACAGGGGCAATCATCTCCTGTAGAGTCGAGGTGATTGCGATGCGGGTTGCGGCGGCGGTTGATCTGAATTCCG
>Ga0335069_10011105_pt1 | contig 12730 bp, 12 predicted proteins | sample Lox_Sample_11_FD_206714 | JGI IMG/M metagenome (GOLD analysis project Ga0335069, IMG submission 206714) | Soil microbial communities from Loxahatchee National Wildlife Refuge, Florida, United States - Lox_Sample_1.1 | ecosystem: Environmental > Terrestrial > Soil > Wetlands | place: USA... | reverse complement strand
GCGTCTATGGCCTGGGCCACGTTCCACTCTTGAGTGCAACGAGAGGTCGCCAAACAGATGGCAGCACCGGCTGAATTGAGAACGCCCCACATGCACCGAGCGAAATGATTCGCTCCTCGAGAGTGCGGATGGAAGCATGGCGACAGTGGCTACTCGGTGAAGAAAACTTTTTCTCTGCGACGAAGAACAAAAAACTCGCTATGAACCCAGAATTCCCTTGACTCCGACCGGCCTTCTCATGGAAGGCCATTACACTCAAAACCCCCGGCAGGCAGGGGCACGCGCCAGCCCACTCGACGGCCCGCCCGCTCATCCCTTTATGAAGTGCTTCTCGAACAGCCGCTTTGACCTCTCCGCTCCCTTGTCCGTCAGCACTACCGACTTCGCCTTGCTCACCGGGTCGTCGATGTAGCCGCTCTCGTGCAGTCGATTCAGTACATCCCAATCATGGCCCTTCCATGCCCGCATCGGGCCATGCTTGTCTTTGAATGTCGTCAGGTAGAGCAGTGCCAGTGTGAACTCATCCACCTTCTCTTTGTCGATCTCCATCTCGTCCTCCTTCCCCGAGTCAGTGTATCCACCCAGCGGCCTTTCATCGTCCCAATCCTGCGGCATGGGAGGCCGTCACTATGGGTAAAAAGAAAATCCAGCCGAATTATCGCCGCAGAACACTCCGGTTGCCAGACCTCGATCACTCGAAGCTGGCAGTACTCAACAGCCTCGCATCGCCCGGCTCGCGCCGCGTCTACGAGTTCGCTCTCGACCAGTTCATAGCATGAAATGTGCCTGTCCAGTTCGATGAGCGGGAAGAGGAAACAGAACAACGTCAAACCGGACTGAGGCGGCCAGGTGAAAACCTGACCCACTGCCACCGGGAGGCTAAAGCCACTGCGCCTATTCTCGACTCCATTCAAAATCACCGATGGGCGAATCGGGGCGCAATCAACTCGCCGTGTAGCCCTAAATCCACCTCCACGTGAGCAACTGCAGTGAATCTATGTCGTTGTAGGTTCAACGGCGCTCACTCGGCACGCAATACGGCCGACGCATCTCACCTTATTCGGAAGGGGAACACACGAAAACTGCTGGCGAGCGGCGATGATCTATGGCTTTGCAGCTTTGAGCGGGATTGCTATCGCGGATGCGCTTTCGCCAACTTCAGCTACTTGCAGTCCTACGTCGGTGGTGGTATCCGGTATCAGGAACTCTACCAATCCTTCCTTCGCACTGTGTGCTTCGACAAGTTCATCGAGAAAGTTGTCCGGTGTCCGCAGTACGCCGTTTACACGCAAGCGGAACGAGTTCCCCCAAAAATTTGCGTCAGATCGTCCATTGTTGGTCATACGCACGTCAAATTTTAAGGAAAGCTTGCCTGGCGCATATCGGTCAAGCCGCGCGGATAAGATTTTGTACACCAGATCCCCGGCTCTTACCTCGGTATCGGCAGGAAGGGATAACGAGTTCGCCGCTGTCCGATCAGGTGGACCGGCCTTGCTTGAATTAGGAGTTGTACTTGGGTCTCCCGCTATCGTCGATGACTTGACCGTCTCACTCTGAAGAGGAAGTGCCTTTTGACTTGTGCGATCAAAAAAGCCAGCATTGGTGAATGCCAGAATTAAGCCGCCTACGGCGGTTAAGATGCCCGCCACCGCCGTCAGAACACCCGGGAGAGTCTGCCACCATGTTGCGGATCCTGACTTATCGTCCATACCTTAACCTCAGGCTGTGGTCGGTTTTCAAACTGCACGTGAGTGATCGTTTTTCAAAGGGTAGCAGGACCCATCCAGTCACGGACGGCCCATCGCTTAGCTATCCAGCTTCAGAAGCTTCGGAGACGATTTTTGGCTTGAAAGCCACAGAGATGCTGATTGCACCTGGGCGTCCTCCCCCTTCGAGCAGCAGTTTGCGGTCGATTATTCCTCCGCTCAACCTTCGAGTCAAGCGATCAAGCGATCCGCCGGGCTCGCAGCCATCTCTCTATCCCTTTCGATATTTACAAATTACTTGGCAGCCCTTTTCACCTCAGACGCGCAATGCTTGCGCGAGCAATTGGACAATTGGTGAAAAATCGACATTGCACTCAAAATGACCATTGGGCGAATCGCCATCAACTTACCGTGTAGCCCAAAATCCACCCCACGTGGCGCAACTGCAGTGAATCTGTGTTGTTGTAGGTTCTCTCATAGGCAAGTTGGAAAAGATATCTTTTTGCGCCCTACGTATATAAAGACTATCCGGTGCTGCGGATTCAGTGCGACGTCTTACCCGGAATATGGTTCTGGGCTACAGGACTCATTAAAGGGCTCTGCTCTGCGCGAGTGCAAAGAATCGCAATCTGAGTTTCGGGATTGGCCCTAATGAAATTACAGTTTTAGCCGCAAATTCCCATAAGACTTATAGCCCGCCATCGTTCTTCCTAGTCAACCGTTTGGTTAACCGATCATCCGCCGGATATTAGTAAACGCTGGGCGACAAGGGAGGATCTATTTCAGAAGGCGGTTTTGGGGGCGAACGTCCGTGTTGCCGACGATCAGCCCGGACCACTTTGGCTTCCCAGGCACGGCCTCCGATTTGCTCCGTGCTACCATACCTGCCAAATTCCGAGGAGGGACTGTCCCGTGCCACTTCCTGACTCCACCGACTCCGAACAAATTAAGTCTCGACATTTTGCGGGGTTGTTCCTGCTTTCTCTGGCTACCCTGCTGCTGGAACTGGCATTGACTCGCGTGCTCTCCGTGTCGTTGTGGTATCACTTCGGGTTTCTGGTCATATCGACGGCGTTGCTCGGCTTCGGCGCTTCGGGTGTAACCCTTGCTCTGTGGACCGGACTACGTGAGCGAAAAAATCTAAACATCGCACTCGGCGTGTGTGGACTCGCTTTCGCTGCGTGTGTGGTATTCAGCTTTTGGTCTATGCAGCGAATACCGCTCGATCCTTTTTCGGTGTCCGTCGACCACCGCCAGTTCTTCTACATGCCGATTTATTTTCTCCTGGTGGCGCTTCCATTCTTTTGCTCAGGCCTCGCCACTTCGTTGTTGTTAACACGAGGATCGAAGGAGATTAACCGGCTCTATGCATACGACTTGATCGGGGCCGGCGCCGGGTGTGCGCTGGTCGCGCTGGTGATTCCGCGATTCGGCGGGACAGGAAGCGTGCTGCTGGCGGGCTTCATTGGAGCGCTATCGGCAGTCTGTTTTGCCTGGGAGCGGAGGCGGGTCCTCGTGACGACGGCCGCGGTGGTTTCGCTGGCGCTGCTGGGAGCGAGTTTTTATGGAGAAAAGGCCATCCCAATCCACGTGAGTGCGAATAAGAGGCCGCGAAGCATCAATCCGATCTATTCAGCTTGGAATACCTTGTCGCTCGTGCAGGTTGTCGAATATCCACCGAAAGGTAAGGACCCGGCGGCCAGGATGATCGTGATTGACGCTGGGACGGCGGCCACGGGTATCAGCGACCTGAGGCCAGATGTGCGAAGAGTTCTGGTCGAGCGTCCCGAACAAGTGGAGCAATTGTCCATGATCTCCTACGTTGGAAAAGCGAATCCGAAGATTTTGATCATCGGCTCCGGCGGCGGAGACCAGGTACTTGCAGGATTGAAAGCGCACGCTAGTTCGATTACGGCAGTCGAGATCAATCCGATCATTAACGATATCGTCGCGAACCGGATGAATGATTTTTGGGGCAACCTCTACCACCAACCTGAAGTGCACCTTGTCACAGATGAGGGCCGGAGCTTTGTACGCCGTTCAAACGAGAAGTACGATGCGATCATTTCGGTCCACACCATCAGCAATGCCGCAGTCGCAGCCGGAGCGCTGGGCCTGGCGGAGAACTATGTATTGACCCGTGAAGCGTTTGAAGATTACCTCGACCATCTCACTCCGGATGGAACTATTTTTTTCACCCGGCCGGAATTTCAAATTCCGCGGCTAGTTTCGACCGCGCGGGAAGTCTTCACCCAGCGCGGAATGGGACCGATCGACAATCATGTGTTCGCATTCAGCGAAGTTGAGCAGCGGCTGATGCCAGGCCGCTTACCCTTTACGGCAGGCTTTCTGTTGAAGAGGAGCGAGTTTCGCCTGGACGAACTGAAGCAGATCCGCGGAATTCTGAATGCAGAGGTCGGCCCGGAAAAAGACGCTGCCAGCATCAAGACTCTCTACGCCCCGGACGAACGGCCACCGGACAGCCTGTCTGCGCAGATCGTCGTTGCGGCACAACCCGAAGAAGTGATTCAAAGCAACGATTCGCAATTGGCGGCCGCCACGGATGACAAACCGTTCTTCAACCAACACACGCGATGGTCTAGAATCCGCTGGAATACGATCGCCGATCTGTTTTCCCAGAAGCAGCCCATGGATGCACGGATGGCACTCGAAGACCGGCCCATTGCGGAAGTTACGCTACTGATTCTTCTAGTACAGTCTGCCTTCGTGGCCGGCCTCTTTATTCTGTTGCCGCTGGCATTACTCGACCGCCGGGGCCTTCAGATCGAAGGGCGCTGGAGCTGGCTTGCTTACTTCGCGGCTCTTGGGCTCGGCTTCATCATGGTCGAGATTGCTTTGCTGCAACGCTTCCTCTTGTTCCTCGGGCAACCGATCTACACCTATGCCGTCGTGCTGGCCGGATTATTGATATTTACAGGCATCGGATCACGTACGGCCGGAAGATGGAACATCGACGATCATCGGGTACTCATGCAGGTTCTGCTCTGGGCGATTGTTCTGGTACCGGTAATGGCAATTATTACCCCGTTCGTCTTCCGCGCCGCTTTGGGGTTTGGCATGGCTTGGCGGATCCTTATTGCACTGCTGTTAGTGGCGCCGCTGGGATTTGTACTCGGCATGCCTTTCCCTCTCGGGCTTCGCCTAGCCATGCAGCGATCGTCGGCCTTGGGATCGTGGGCGTGGGGCGTCAATGGATTCTTCACCGTGATCGGCACCATATTGGCACTCATGCTTGGCATGATGATCGGATTCCGGATGGTTCTGCTGCTGGCGTGTGCGTGTTACCTCGGCGGCCTTCTGGTTCTGTCGCGGCTTTCAAAGAGGACAACGGTCAAGTCGGTCTTAAGTTGAAAACCACATGTTTACCGCTCACTGAGCCTAATAGCATGTGTCCGAGTAATTTACTGGGCACTAGGAACTGCCCAAAAACCCTCTGAACTTTAGGCGTGCATCTACTTGAATTCGTACGGCCCCGCAGCCCTCTGATTTGCTGCCCAGAATCAGGTGTTTGTGGGCAGACCAAAGAGCGGAAGACTCGAGTCCCTGCTCCGATTTGAAATCTCTCCCAAATCCGCACGCTTACAGGGCTTCTTGGAACGTGAGCCCCCGCCAAAACGAGGGCGCTTTACTCACTATAGGTTGAATAGTCTGCGGTCAGCTCTTCTCCCGCTTTGATGTTCCTAATTGCTACGAAATCGAAGTTCTCATCGCAACGAACATTCGGGGTCTTGGAGTGGTTGAGGTACCAAGCCGGAGTCAAGCGATTAAAGCTCAAAGGACATCCGTACCGGTTGTCTTTGAGAACCGTGAAGTCATCGTAAAGCTTGCGTGTCCGCTTTGGCAGGCGGTGGAGTTCGTCCTTTTCCACCCAAACCATTTCATCTAAATCCCCAAAGAATAGCTTTGTCCCTTTGCGGATTGCACAAATCGCGAAGACGCCTATACCGTGAATCGGAGAGGGGGCTAACCTTGCCACGACGCCTTCGTGCGGTAGCCTCTGATATTCTCCCTTCCACTTCCTTTCCACGGTGCGGCTCAAACCCTCTAGGTCTGGAAATATCGTGATGTCATCAATACCACAGGTTTCAAGGTCAGTTCTGATTGCTTCCACTTTGAAACTCGGAATCACGATCTTGATTAGATGACTGCGGGAAGCAGCCGCCATCTTATCCAAACTGCCTGCATCCGTTCCGTGAATCGTGAAACAAGATCGTTGTGCCCCGATCCTTCGGATGATATGGCCGGGATAAACGGCGGCGGGCAGACGGGGCAATCTCCACCTTCTCCTTCGTTCAAATCTCTTAGGCAGCCATGGGTCAACGCGGCGCTTGTCTCTCGGTAATATCTCTGGGTCTCCGGGTAGGACAACCTCGTCAACTCCTGTAGACTTTCCATTGAGCCACCAAGGATCGAGCATCCAGACTGCAGCGTCATGCCATCCGCGATTCTGTCTTACAGCAAAATAGAGCCCGATCAGCGCACCATCCGACCAGTCCAGCAGCCGCGTCGGTGCGCCGTAATGTTGCATAAGGAAGTACCATTCCCATTTGTTTGTAGGTTTTACATCAGAGAGGATTGGCGCCCGAGTTTGAAACTCTTCGCGAATTTCATCCTCAGTGTTTCTGTCGATCGGATCGCTTCTATAGAACTTTGGCACGAGTGCCCAATCGGATTTCTCGTGCCCCCGGAACCACGGTATGACCTCGCTTCCGCTGAGCCACTTATTTCGAACCGTAGAGGTGTGGCTAACAAACTCTTCCAAGTTGTTCGCTATGAGACTCGAAGGCATACGATATCTCCTCCCACGAACCCCTGAGACAAAACACCATCAGCTTTTCAGTTCGGCCGCGATTTGCATAAACTGATCCAATGCAGGATTTACTGGCTTGCCAAGCGCATCATGCTTTTCGGGTCGCTCGTGGGTATTGCCCTTTGGACCCTAATGCTCGTTCTGAGAGGTGGAGGCGGATTGGCGGAACTATTCATCCTCATTGCCGCTCCCCTTACATGTGGCGCACTGCTCTGGGTAATCGCGTGGATTGTGGAAGGCTTCACAAGTTCCTCAGCCCACGAGTGATCATCGCCAATTTAACTGCGACCGCTACGCTCAACTCCCCTGTGGGTTGACGATTGCGAATGTAGCCGTCTGTAGGTTGGCGAAATATCCCCATTTCACTCAGAATGCCGCTTTGCGGTAGACGAGTGCTGCACGATCAGCCATTTGCCCTGTTTCCAGACGAGCACTACAAGGTAGTTGCCCTCGACAGATTGACCATTGTCGGTTTGCGTATAGGTTCCGTTTTCGTAGGCAAAGGCATCGGAACAAGCGAACGCAAGGCTGTGCACTTCAACTTTGCTACCCATCTGTTTTTGGAGAGTCGCTCGAATTTCGTCCTGTCCGTGAGCACGGCTCCCGTCCGCAGGCAAGAGGTCTGCATATTTGTAATACAGACTGACGACGTTGCCGAGTTGTCCGCCGTTCCAACTCTTCACCCATGAGTCTCTGACACCCGCGATCTGCTTTTCCATCTGAGGCCCACACTGCGCGGTGGCTTGAATGGCTGCCAAGCACAGCAGTGCGTAAACGCTGATCAGAGCAACTCGAAACCGCATAACGACCTCCAGTGTTTCTCGCAGGAGATTTTATGCGGTGAATTAGTCAGATGGCGAAAAATCGCCATTTCACTCATCATCCGAACGTGCTGACCTGAATCAAATCGAAAGCAGTTGAAATTTGAGTGAGAAGGCCTGATAGCGACAGTTAGCCCAGCCGGTACAGAAATCTTTAGTAGAATGACTGAACCCCAAGGCGAGGCTTCGTATGCCGTCTCGGTTCGTGATCGCCGTTGTTCTTTCGAGCATTCTTCCCGTCCGCGTTACCTATGCCCAGCAGGTACCCTGCCCCCCGGTTAGCACTGAACAGGTAGTCCATGACGCGGTGATTTCCGGCGCGGCGTTCAACGACGGATACGATGACGGGATGTGTGGTGTCGGCGGTGAAATCTACAGACTCCATCGCGATCAACAACTATCGACGTCGATCATGCGCGTAGCCCCGGACGGTTCGACATCCGTATTCGCACTACCAAACGACGATGTTGGGGTTACGCAGATTGCGCCCACCCCTGCAGGGCTGAATGTCCTCTCTCACGGCAGAAGCTATCGCATGTATCACTTCGATCGCGAGGGAAGACTCCTCAATCAGCATCAAACGTCCTTTGTTTTCACCCCGTCGGAAATGGTAGTTCTGCCTTCGGGAAAAACCGTAGCGGTGGGTTTTCGTCAGCTTAAGAACCCCATGAGAGTAGACCTGAAGTTCGAGGGTGCCGTTTTAGATACTGACGACCAGGTGGTAATAGGCTTTGACTTCCCGCTGACGCCTGCCGGGGGCAGGTGGACACCATGGATGTGGGGCTCTGAGGGCAAGGGGATGGCGGCTGGTGACGGAGTTGCTTACCTCATTTTGCAGTCCGACCACACATTTGGAATTGCGATCATTACAGAAAAAGGTCATGTCGATGTAAATATCCTTCCTGTGCCTCCGAACAGCGCAACCAGGTATCACAATCAGTGGCTGTTCGGTCCGGGAGTTGCCGTTGAGGTATACCATGACCCCAGCGAGAGGCCGCACCCAATAGACCGGTTCGATGAATACGATCTCGCCTCCGGCCAGAAACTCGCCACCAAAAGCGCACCTGGCACGGGCTTTGCGTTCGGCTGCTACTCTGGAAATCAAGTTAGTATGTTAGCCCACAGCGCCCACGTTGACCCAGCACGTCATCTCTCGCCCAATGCCCTGCGGCTTGTCACTTCTTACCTCAAATGATCGCGATTCGGCCCGGGAGCCTAGGCCGATTCAAGCACTTATCTTCGTGGTTTTCAGCATGTCATTAGAGTAGATGTCGCAAAATCCCCATTACGCTCAAAATGCCGTCCGGCAGGGGTTCTGAGTGTAATGGTCTGTTAGCAACAGTTAGGCTCGTAAAACCTTTTCAGGTGTGATAAGCATCAACGCACACGAACAGCTTTAGGAGGCGATATGAAGCACTTTGCGACCCTCATCTTGCTTGCCGGAATTCCAGTCGCTTATTCTCAGACTCAACAGCGCGAGCAAGTTTGTCTGACCGAGGTATTGATTCGTGCCCCAGAGGCGGCAACCCCAGCGCAGATCAACGAGGCGAGGCACAAAGCCGAGCAAATGCGGAATGTCGCTCAGAAGGGCAGCTCCTTTTCTGATCTCGCAAGAGCCAACGATCAAGGGCCAGCGGCGGCACAAGGTGGGGTACTCGGCTGCTTTAAGCGGGGAGTCCTGTCCCAGCAACTTGAAGATCAACTCTTCAAGATGCAGGTAGGCGAGGTCTCCGAGGTGATGCATACGAAACAGGGGTTCATTCTCTTTCAGGTTACAGAACACAAAACTCCTTAGTAACTGGATCACGTACTTCAGAAACGACTGCTGCCGACCGCCGAACGTCCCGGTTTCACGTCGGTCAATGAGCGCTATGGCCTGGTTACATCGACGGAGGTTGCTCTAATGGCTCGAAGTGCGGGTATTGAACGCCGAGTGGCGCGAGCAGGTTCGCTCCCCAACGTATTAGAGTAGTCCTGTGAATCTCTGCGTGATTCATCCGTGAGATGACCCTCAAATCGGCACCCCATTTAGCAATGGCTGTTAGCGTAAATTAACCAGATTCCTTTCACGGCTTGGATTTCCGATGTGGACCATTTCCGGCTTACCGTAATCCACCAACAATCCCTCCGATTCAAATCACATCAATGACATGGATCACCCGACTCGGAATAAAATAGTTTGACGCATTCTCGCACCAATCGGAGGGGGAAATGCCATTCGCGCAAAACCGTGGCCGGGAGCAGTGGCCAGTGGTGCTTCAATCCAATGACCGCCTGAAGTTTGCCTTGCTTGGAGCGGGAGTGATCTTTGCGTCACTCGGGCTTGGTGAGGCCGTGTATCGATTTCTATTTCTTGATTTCGATGGAGCAACTGACCGTCTTCCCATCGAGATGTTGTTCGGGCTAGCGTTCGCCTGGATGATTACAACTCTAGCGAGAAAGTTTTATCAGCAGCACAAGGAGACTTCGGAGAGAATTAAGTTTATTCGGGATCGAAATTATAAAATTCGTCACGCGGTCGAAGCGATCAAAATGGTGCCATTTCCGACCGACCATCAAGCGATCCGGGTAATTCGGGAAGAAGTCGATCGAATTGAATGGGCGCTGGCCGAGATCACGCCTCACTAAGTGCAGTGGGGCCGGGCGCAGAAGTTTCGCTCCACAATAGGTTCTTGCGCAGGTAACAAGCTGCGCTAGGAGACGACTCTAAGACCGGGTGAGCTGGGTACATGCTTTGACCCCGGAACGGGAACGACGCCTCCGTCATTTCTCCACCCTTCCGGCAGATCCCCATTATCAGCTCGCAAATACTTCCAGTAGTTGGGTCGCAGGGACGCAATGAGTTCCCGGCGCGTCTTGGTTGCCAGAGGCTTGCCAGCATGGATCTTGCCGAGCTTCTGCAGGATTTCTTCTGGCGCGAGCCCTGCGAATGTCATCAGCGGCCATGTGAAATTAGGTCCGTTGAGTCTGCGCAGGCGGTAAAGCCACATGAACAATGCTCCGCTGCGCCAGGCTATTGGACCCCACCAACTGTATTGTCCAGGGCGCAGGTTGTGCTTCCAGCATTTCATCATCAACTGCCACTGCAGGGAGCTAAGCTGGCGCGTTTGTGTAACGCCCGTCTGATGACCCATACGCGTGTCGTGCAGCGGAGTGAAGATCGAAGGCACCAGAAACGCAAACAGGTCGCGGCGGTCCATTTCGTAGATGAGATCGAGGGTATCTTGAACGTCCTGATCAGTTTCACCTGGGTTCCCGATCATGAGGGTCATCATGGGGAACCAGTTGTTCTGGTTGGCAATGCGCAGCCCTTCGAGGACGATGCTGGGCCAGTCGTCAATCGAAAATGGAATGGCCTTGCTCGGCATGATCTGTCGAGCCATCCGCACGGACCCAGTTTCCAGTCCAATCAATGGAACCAGCGCCTTCTTCTGCGGGTGGGTGCTGAGCCGAGGGAGATGAATCGGACTCTTGGGGAGCAGTTTGTCCGAGAGCTGCCGTATCAAGATCGGATCCACCACGAAAGGCGCCATCGTGCAGTGGCTCAACAGATGGTGCTCTACTCCTGGCGTGTTGACGATTTCCGAATAGAGGTCCACCAACGATTCGCGGTTAGGAAAGAAAAAGGGCGTGTCCGTGTGGACCTGGCCCCAAATAAACATGTCTTCAGTGGCGAGGGAGATCAGTTTGTTGCCCTGCCGAACATTAGCACGAATTCCGTCCATGATTCGCGCTTTTGGCATATCAATTTGCGGATTCAAGTCGGGCACACAAAACTGGCACCGGCGACCGCACCCGGTGGTCATCTCCACAACTCCGAAGGTCGTCCGCTTATCGGGGAACAGGATGGCATCGCGCGACGTAGGATGTGCCAAGTTGACTTCCCGCGGCAGTGTTTCACCCGCGATCGCCTTGCGGAACAGTGCCAAGGTATCAGTGGACTCGCTGCGGCCTTCTGCGACGCAGTCAATGCCCAGCTCTTCGAAAGCGTGTGTTTGCCGAATCTGCCAGGCGCCCGAACCGCCTACGATCACTTGAAAATTCTTGCGGTACGGGCTGGAATTGATCTTGTCGAACATCATGCGCGTGTAAATCGAATTGAGCGGTTCCTTCGACGAGCCGTAAATGGACGTGTACACGCCGGCGGCAAATGTGACGCCTAGCGGATTGTGTGTGGAAACAGCTACGATGCGCGTCTTGGGTCCAATGAATTTGTCCAGGTCGTCAGGAAAGCATGCCACCACCTCGTCGACACTATGTTCACGCAGGATGGACTTCTCGAGGACGCGCAGACCGGCCGGCATATATCGCGCGGAGCCGTCGTCGTTGCGCTCCACCTCGCGCCATTTTGGATACTTTTTGTTGAGAACACCCTCCAGCCATTGGGGTATCGAGGCTAAAGCCATCTGGATGAAGAAACCGGCGTGATCAATCGATTCGGTCAACGGGGCCGTCAAAACGATCAACCTGCCGCCGTTGGCCGGTGTTTGACCCGCTAAACCAACGCCGTTTCCAAAAGGCGCATTTTGACGGATGTCGTCCTTCTCGGTGTTTGGTTGCACAAAGAAATGATTCCTCCGGCTGCTCAGGGCAGCGTTGCGGACGAAGTCTGCGTTGGTAGCGGAGATTATACGCTCCAGGCCGTTTTCGGGTGGAACGCCTCAGATGCAACCTTCACCAAGGTAGTTGTTGCCGTATCGTCGGCCATCCGGACGCTGGAGCAGCGTGTTCCGATAGGATTATTTCAAGAACTGTGACACAGATTTCCACGAATTCTGAGATCGTACATTCTGGCGCACTCGTCTCGGTGCCAGACTTCCCAGATTGGGTTTGCGCAGGAAAGAGACTCGGCGTGGTGTCCGCTGGCGCAACGACTGGTATTGCGCTCTCCTCCTTCTTGGTGCCTGTATCGGGTTTTGAGGTCTGTTGCGCGGTTTTCGCCTTCTGCCGCGCTGTTTTGGCTGCCGCGTCCATCTCGGCTTTCGCTTCCGCCAACGTGCTCCCGAGCGCCAGATGGGAATCCACGTAGCTGGCGAGATGCTGGCCAAGCTCTCTGTCCAGTTCCTCTGGGGATCCTGTGTAGCTGAGGGGCGTGGTAAGAGCCTCGTCTCCCTCTTCCTTCGCTTTCACGGGAATCACGTTTACTTTTAACCTTTCGTCAACTCGCGCGACTGTGATCAGCAGCGTGCGTTGCTTGAGCAATGGCATCAGTTCGACAAACAACTTCGTTCCTCCTTTGAACTCGCGTTAATTTGCTGTTTGGGACCTGGAAATCCGGTAGCGAAAAGCGCCGGGACGGGCACTCGATCGGGGGATGGGGTGAGTAGGATCGATGAGTGCCCAGTCCCTGTCCGTGGCTCTGCCCATATCGC
>Ga0335069_10011104_pt1 | contig 12730 bp, 9 predicted proteins | sample Lox_Sample_11_FD_206714 | JGI IMG/M metagenome (GOLD analysis project Ga0335069, IMG submission 206714) | Soil microbial communities from Loxahatchee National Wildlife Refuge, Florida, United States - Lox_Sample_1.1 | ecosystem: Environmental > Terrestrial > Soil > Wetlands | place: USA: Florida... | reverse complement strand
TTCTCCAATCCAAGCTTGTACGCGGAGCCGTGATACCGCTGTGCACCGGCGAACTTCCCAAGTCCAATGGCCATCATCTTAAACAGGCCGCTTTCGATCTTACCGATGAAGTCCGTGTGCCACTTGATGCGCCCCACGAGCATCACGCCATCGCTCTCGAAAGCGGTGCGGTCCATGTACGTCTCGATGCCTTCCGGGGTGCGGCCGAGAGGGACCACGTCGAGGGAGCTCACGACCGGGCAACCCATGGTCTCCTCGATGATTCCGTAGTGAGCCAGCACGTCGGCCTGGCCTTCGGCGGTGGCGGCGCCGTGGCTGCCCATGGCGGGAAAGAGAAAAGGGTGCGCACCGCTCGATTTCCAGAAGTCGACCACCGACCGCACGATGGTGGCGATATTGCAAATGCCCCGGCTCCCAACGCCTATGGCGACGCGCGCGCCCGGATGCAATCGACCGCCAAATGGAGAGGACGAAAGTTCTGCCAGAACCGCCGCGCGCACATCGGGCAAGCTGCGATCAGGAAAATTCTGACGCACGAGCAACAGTCGCGGAAATTCCATGCGATGAGATGATAGCAAGATCCAATTCCTCGTTAATCCGTTCCACTAACGTGTGGCGCGCCCCTGCGCCATGCTCAACGGCTGCTCAACATGCCGGCGCTATTCCACCATGCGTCCGTATTCAAATCGTGGTGGCAATTTTGCGCCAAATTTTTCGATCATCCCCAGCGTGAGCGCTTGGGGGACGAGCACGGAAGTGACGGCCTCCCATGGTTCCGGGACCTTGCTGATCCTTACTGGCACACAAGTCGCAGACGGCAGCTGTTCGTCGGAGCTGACCAGAATGACTTTGCCTCCACGCGCCTGGCAATCTTGCGCGAGTTTCACCCCGAGTTCGGCTGTCCGTCCGATTGCCAGTATGACGGCCACGTGGGATCCATTGACATCAAGCAATGGTCCGTGGCGGAAACCGCCCCCGGAGTGACCTGCCGCGCGATAACCCGACATCTCGCGAATGCACAATGCCCCCATCACCGCGGCGCCATACGCCGGTCCGCGCCCGATCACTTCAATGTTCGCCGCCCCTCGACAGAATTCCTCCAGTTCGCTTCGCAGACCAAATACCCGATTGAGCGTGTCCGCATAGCCATCGAGTACCCGCCCCGCATCCTCCTGCCAAGAGCGCCCAATCATGTGGGAAGCCAGCACGATGCCGGCGGCTGTGGAATTTGTGTATGTCTTGGTTGCGTTGCCGTATTCGGGACCCGCCAGAATCGGCAGCCTCATCTGCGCCAAAGACCAGCATGTACTGTGTTCGTTGTTGCAGATCAGGGCGAGCGGCCTTTGTCCGCCTTTCTTGCAAAGTTGCACCAGTTCCGCACTCTCGCCTGAAGTGGTCACAAGAATAGAGGCGGCAACTTGGTTGGAGACGGGCAGCGCGTAATGCAACCACTCGCTCGCCTCCACCAGGAAGGCGGATCGCCCACAGGATTGCAGCAAAACAGAAGGAGCCACGCAAGAGCAATACGAAGCGCCCATTCCAAGGAAGAGTATCGGCCTTGGCGACAGGGCGATCTGGCGGAGCTGATGCATTGGCTCCAGAATCGCCTCGCCGCTGGTGTAGGCGCGAATGAGCTGAGCGAGCCGCTCCGGCTGCTCGCGGCACTCCTTTTCGAAAATCTCCGTGCCGTTCATCGTGCGCACGCCGGCCGGCGGCTCGACTCCGCCGATCCATCGCGGTTCGTGGTTCGTGATATCGTCCATAGTTCTCGAGGTTATTAATGAACCTTTACCAAGTTTACGATATCATGTGACCGAGGTGAACATGTGCCTGCTCTTCCCTCGGCTCCGTTGCACGTAAATCGCGGCTTCACTATCCGGGTTTCCACCATTGCCGCATTGGGTGGCGTGCTGTATGGCTACGACATGGGCATCATTGCCGCCGCGGCCATCTTCGTGAAGCGCACCTTCCTGCTTTCCACTTTTGTGGAGGAACTGGTCGTCAGCATCGTGCTGGTCGGCGCGATGATCGGCGCCATGGCGGGCGGGGCAATCGCCGATCAGATCGGCCGCCGCGCAACGCTCGTGTGGGCCGCGGGCATCTTCATCGCCGGCTCGGTTCTCGCGCCCGTTTCTCCGAATGTGGCGACTCTGATCCTTGCGCGCGCCATCATCGGCGTGGGAATCGGCTTCACCTCGGTAACCGCGCCGGTCTATGTTTCCGAGCTCGCCCCTCCGCAATCGCGAGGAATGCTCATTGGACTTTACCAGCTCGCACTGACGGTCGGGATTGCGCTGGCGGATCTGGTCGGCTACTGGCTCGCACCGCAGGAGGCATGGAGGCTGATGTTCGGCATCGCCGCTGTGCCAACGCTGTTCTTTCTGGCGATCATCGTAACCGTTCCGGAGAGCCCGCGTTGGCTCTTTGCCCACGGTCGCGCGACAGACGCCGAGTCCGTCCTGCGCAGCTATACTGATGCGCCCGGGGCACGTCAGTTCCTCGACGATATTCAGGAAGGTCTCAAAACGCCAATGACGCAGAGCTGGATGGCGCTCTGGAGTCCGGCCGTACGCGGCTCGCTATTCATCGCCGTCGGGCTCACCGTGCTGCAGCAGGTGACGGGAATCAATACCGTCATCTACTACGGCCCGCAGATCTTTGAGTTCGCCGGAATCGCCTCGCATGCCAATGCCATTTTTGCCACACTGCTCGTCGCCATCATGAATATCCTGGGGACCATCGTGGGGATTCTTCTCGTCGATCGGGTGGGACGCAAGCCGCTGCTCTACGTTGGTGTTGCCGGAATGGCCGTTGCGCTTTTTGCCCTGTCCTGGGGATTTGGCCATAGGGCGGCCGTTGGCTCGTCGCTAGGAGTCATCGCCATCGCTTCGCTGCTGGTTTACATCGCCTGTTTTGCATTCAGCCTCGGGGCGATCGCCTGGATTCTCGTTTCGGAGGTCTTTCCGCTTCGCGTTCGCGGCCGCGGAGTAGCCGTCGGAACGCTGTTCTCAGGGATCGCCAATTTCGCGGTCTCTCTCACGTTCTTGTCTTTGATCAATGCAGCGGGCGACGCGGCCACATTTGCCCTCTTTGGAGGCCTGAGTGTCCTGACCTTGGTGTTTGTTCGTTTCGCGGTTCCCGAGACTTGCGGCCGGCATCTCGAAAGCATCAGTGCGCCAAAAACGGAGCCGGTCGCGTCGCAGCCATAGAGCTTCGCGGACCACAGGACACACGGAGGATCTCGCGCTCGTCAGGCGTCTAAATCAATGTGTGCATCCGCCGTGCCCAGGGCCACACGAATCGTCCCAATCAATTGGGCATCCTGCCCTAAGCGGCTGAGCGCCAGTTTGGGCCGTACCGGCTCGTTGTACTGCTCTAGGATGCGCTCGGTGGCATCACGGAGAGGCTCACTCACGCCGACTCCCCCACCCAACACGAAGAGCGAACAGTTGAGCACAAGAGACATGTTGTAAACCGCGTAAGCCAGCATCCTTGCCGATCGGTCCAGTATTCTCTGCGAGGTCCGATCACCGGTCCGGGCGCGGTCGAAGATTTCGGTTGCGGTTACGTCGCGTCCCGGTGCCGTGCGCTTTGCGTCACCGGAACGCAGCCACTGCCCCTTAACGCCTTCCCCTCCGATGGCGCTTTCCAGCGGTCCGGGTGTGCCGCGCTTCACCATCTGGTTCGACACACCTGGAACAAGCATGTAGCCCACTTCTCCCGCCGTCCAATCCACACCATGGACCAATTCCCCGTTGACCAGTATTCCCGCGGCAATCCCGGTCCCGATCGCGAGAAAAACAAAATCGCGGACGCCGCGCGCGGCTCCCCGCCAATTCTCTCCGATAGCCCCCAGCCTGACGTCGTTCTCCACGGCGGCCGGGATTCGCAGAGCCGACTGCAGCAGGGCCCGCAGAGGAACATCCCGCCAGCCATTCAGGTAAGAGGTTGCCAGCACCACACCAGCGTGGCTATCGGTCACTCCCGGAGCCCCGGCCGCTATTGCCAGCAAGGAACTCCGCGGTATGCAGGCATCGCTTAACAGGCGGCTCACACCTTCGCGAATCTGCCGCACGACCATGCCTGGAGAAGAAGTCTTCTTGGTAGAAGTGGCCCACTTCGCGAGCACTGTCCCGGCCATATCCGCCAAGGCGATACGCAGGTTGCTTCCGCCGATATCCACTCCAATGACACAACCGTATTTGGCGTTGATGCGCAGTTGGCCGGCACGCGAGCCAGTCTTGGAATTGCCGTGACCCAACCATTCGATGAGGCCCTTCTTTTCCAGGAAGGCAAGTGCCGCCGAGAGCCGGGGGCGGTCCATCCCGCAAGTCCGCTGCAACTCCGTTGAGGACGCAAGGTCGTGCTCGCGCAGGCGCCTCATCACATCCCCGGCATCTGTTCTCCGGAGCAAACTGCGCTCCACGGCATGCGAGTGGATCGTTTCTTTACCCGCGGATTGTCGCATATGACCTGCTCTCACTAAATTATCTTTGTTTAGCAAGTCCGTCAATTCGTCTCGGCCCGAGGCATGGGCAGCCAGGAGCGTCCGTGCAAGAAACCGGCGCCCGTCAGGAAGGTTGGATCAAGCTCAGAATGGCGGAATCCAGGACCGTGGAGATGGCGCCCCAGAGCACGGCGGCAGATCCGAGTGCACCCAACTTTACGCGCACCACGGCAAACTCAGATCCCTCGAGCAAACCGTTGACCTCCTGCAGTAGACGCGGGTGATTGCCGACGTCCCCTCCCAACAGAATGACGCTCGGATTGAGTATGAGGGCGAGATCCAGGACAATGTCCGCCAGAATGCTCGCTCGATGCTGGAGAATGTGTTTAGCTTGGGCGTTACCTCCGGCGGCGAGATCGAAAACTTCCGAGGCCTTCGTCACCTTCGGATGTCTTCGGGCTCGCTGGCTGCTGGCACGCCAGCTCCTTAGGATTCCGGAAGCCCCTAGTACCTTTTCGAGCCTTCCAAATTCGTGAATCGTGGGTTTTTGTCTCGAAACACTGGGGACGCGGAGGTATCCAATTTCTCCCGCGGACCAGTGAGAGCCATGATAGATTCTCCCTCCCACGAAAATGCCCGCGCCCACACCGGCGCCTACGGTGATAAATACGAAATTCTTCACTCCCCGCGCGGCCCCGCGATAGTATTCTCCCTGCGCCGCCAGGTTCGTATCGTTCTCGACAATTACCTCGCAACGAAACTCGCTTCGCAGCAGCGCTCGCAAGGGAACATTGCGCCACCCCTTCAGTGGACTGAACGAGACCACGATTCCTTCCTTCACATCCACGATGGCGGGAACACCTGCGGCGAGCCCCAGCAACTGCTCCTCAGATTGTTTGTGCGTGCGAAGCAGATTGCGCAGCTCCTTGCCGATTCGGGCGCAGACCGCCGCCGGCGTCGACGACAACGGCGACAAGGCAACCGTAGCTCCCCCAAGTTCGCGCCCGTCCAGGTCGGCAAGAAAAAAGCGAAGAGAGGCTGACCCGATTTCCACCCCAGCCACGCAGCCCCGCTCCGCCTTGAACCGGAGGATATCCGGCGGCCGGCCCCCGGTCGAGTCTCCTTCGCCGATCGGCTCAATGAGCCCCGCCGAAGCCAGGTGTCCCACCACATTTGCCACGGTGGGCGCACTCAAGCCGGATGCGCGAACCAGGTCGGCCTTGGAGCAGGGACCCGTTTCGCGCAGAAGTTTCAGCAGGACTTGAGCATTCGTCTGGCGCAGTAGAGGAGGCCGGGCCACCGACACCGATTCCTTGGTCATGGTGAGATCAGCACTATTTCACCAGTGCCTGAATGGCGAAGTCCAGTCAGGCGGAACCATTGAGGCCTGCCGGCGCCCGCAGATTGTTGGATTCCGGTCGCGGCCCGATCAATCCGTGTCCTTAAGAGGGACGATCGCGGACTAAGCTCGCTTCCTCAACATTCCCGCTTGCCCGAACGATCAGCGCGTTACGCTCAGCAGTCTGAATGTGAGCCCGCATCGCTTTGCGCGCCTTCTCCGGGTTGTGTTCACGGATTGCACGGTAGATTTTCCAGTGCTCCGCCAGCCCCTCTTCCGGAATTCCCGGCACATTGTTCATCTGGCGGCTGCGCTCGGAAAGCGCCTCGGAGATGGTTTGGAGTACCAGAATCGCCATGGGGTTCTTGGTCGCCGCGGCAACAGCGTTGTGAAAGGAGATGTCCGCATGGTGAGCGATTCTGTCGGTTGCGAGCGCGTGTTCATGGTCAGCCAGCGCTTTCCGCATGGCGGCCCAGTCCTGTTCCGTGGATTTTTCGGCGGCCAATGCCGCTAAACCCAATTCCAGGACCTTGCGAAACTCCACCAGCGTGTCCGTCTGTTGCATATGAACGGAAGCAGACAGATGTTCGGCATTGATCAGCGCGGTCGGTGACGGTTCCAACACGATAGCGCCAACCTTCGGGCGCACGCTGATCAACCGAAGCGACTCCAGCGATTTGAATGCCTCACGCACGCAGGTGCGGCTCACGCCCAGCGACTCGGTCAGCTGTTTCTCCGTCGGAAGACGCTCTCCCGGCTTCACCACCTCCTGCTTGATCATCCCCAGGATGTGGTTGATCACTTGGGCGGTAATGGTCTGCCGTTGTATCAACAGCCTACCCTCCTATGCTTTCCAAGTCCTCCACGGCGCCGGCCCGCCACAGCTCGCAAGGCGCAAAGCACGAGTTGAGACCAACTCAGGCTTTGCTCGTGGCTTGTGCCAGCGGTAGACTCCATTCGATCGCACGTGCCAGCGTTGATGCCGGTTTGTAGGTCTTTCTGACCGCTGCAATCGCCTCGCCGCGCACGTCGATCTTGCCGATGTCGTAGTTGCCAACGCCGGCCCGCTCCAGGTACTGCAAGTAGCCCACCCAGGCCGGGTTCATGCCCATCACTTCAACCGCAACGCGGTCGGCGGCGATGTAATCCATGGAGGCGATCGCCACCCGCGACGGCACGGCTACTCCTTCAACGGGCCCTTCCGCTTCCATGCCTTCATGGCCGTCGAGGACGGTGGCTCCCCAATTTGGCGCCATTTTCTCGGCTACCAGCATCAGGTTGTAGTTCATTTGATGACTGCCGCTGTCCCCGGGGGAGCCCTTCATCCGGAACCCTCCGTGAACCTTGCCCTTGTCGCTCCATTGGGTGCCTTTCGGACCACTGCGCAGAGTGCAACCCACTGCCATGTTCTTTACCGACGCCGTCATCACCGCCATGACGTGCGTCTTGGGAACAGCCGCACAGATAACGAACGCATCGGGATCGAGCAGCCTGGCAGCTATCCGGATAGGCTCTGAGTGAACGTTGTAGTCCACGATCGACATCGGCACGTAACGCTCTTCGAGGTTGAGATCCAGCAAGCTGACCCGCTGGGACTTGGCTTCGGAAACGATTTCGTGGTACTTCCAGTTGTCGAAGCACACCATGGTGTCGAAGGCCGCGGATTCCGCGACAATAACCGGTCCTTTGAATCGTGGAGCCAGGTAATCCAGGATTCCCAGGACAGCATCGGGGTGCGTGTCGGCTATTTGTATCAATGGAGCGGTGAGGTTGGGCTTGATGAGAACGTACTTCTTTCGCTTCAGTGCAGGGCGCAACTCCGCGTCGATGCCCATCAGAGCCTCGTACACCGTCTTGCGACGGTCCTCGCCACGCACCAGGCTGACCGTTGACCGCTTGCCGTTTGGGACAGTGAAAGGCACTTCTGGTGCGAGTTTCAGCACCGGCTTCGGTTGTTGCCCCGCTTGCTTATCTTGCGAAAGGAGGCTGGATGCACCTGTTAACCCGGCAGCGCCGGCTCCCGTCAGACGAAAGAGGCTTCTACGTGAGACTGGACTCGTCATATAATAATCCAAAACTATCTGAAACTATCTTATTACCGATGTCAAGCCAGAACAATGGAGCGACGGAGAATCTTGAATGGTGAGCGGGTTTCCCCGGAACCAATCAGCGAATGATGGTGTCACAGCTTTGTGGTGGCCTTCGTTCCGCGTCTGGTTCTGCTTGCAAGCATGGTTTTTCTCGCCGCTTTCCAGATCCGCTATTCGATCGCGACATTGGAGGCGGGGAACACTTTCCTTTTCATTCCATTTCACGTGAAGCCGTGCACGAATACTATAGGGTCGGTTGGACACTGGACAGAAGATGTCCTCCACCGTGGCGATGAACTGATCGCGGTTAATGATCGTCCTTTTTCGGGGATGTCGGTCTATCAATCATTCTTTGGTGCTTCCTGGTCCGCATGGTTACTATTGTTTGCGGTCTATTGCTTCCGGGGGGATGCCACATTCACCGCTTGGTGGGCGGTTAGTCCCATATTCGCTGTGGCCGGCTTGAAGACATTCGTTGCGATTGGCTCATCCGAGTATCTTCGAGCGGTAGCACCGATACACAATGCTCTGGAGTCAGCCTCGACTGAGATAACCGTCATCTTGTTCTTTAGCGCTGCCCTGGTCACTTGGAATTTTGGCAGGATGTGGGCCTTGGCAAGTCTGATTGTGGCAGCAGGTGCTGCAACCGTGTTGTGCTGGCCGGCGTCGGTTCCCAAATTTGACCCAACTTGGATGTACGACAACGATGTGTACTACCGCACTCCAGAACTACTTGGCGCTTGCTTCACCGCGGCGGTTCTCCTCGTAATCCTGGTTGCCGGGCGGCGGACCTTAGTCGCTGGCGCCAAGGCTAAATGGCGCTTGGGAGGTGAAGTCTTGGCCAGCCTGTCGATGGTCTTGCTACTGGGTCCATTTCTGTATTCGGCGCTCTCGAGAGTAGTGGTGCTATGGTTCATGCGATTTGTACCCCAAGGCGTTTTGATTTCTCTTTATGCAGGGCTGCTCGGCGCGGCTTGGCTAGTTTTTTCGACCTGCCGAGTGCGGTACTCGCGGAATGCTGTTCTGCTTCCCTTCGGAATGGGCGTTCAGCTTCAGCGCAATCCGCAAGACGGCCGGCATGGCTGACTTGCACGTTCGGCTTGGTCTTTACCATCCGCCAGCCGGGCAAACTGGCTGCGCTAGCGCGCTGCTGGTGGCTGCGCGGGGCGAGGCGTACCTTCCACGTTGTAAAGGAACTTGATGGTCGTATCGCCGAAGTTGATGTTGGAATGCGTCGATTTTCCATCGGGCCTTATCATGTACGCCATACCCGGCTTTTGGAGGCGCAACTCCGCTGATTCCCAGGCCAGGCTGGTGCCTTCCAGCGCTGTCCAGATTTCTTCCTGTCCCGGCATGTGCGAATGCGGTTCGCCAAGACTTAACCCTTGAATTTCCACCGTGATGACACTCGACATGGTTGCCAAGCCGTCCCGCTTCGCAAAGAGTTCCCGCACCACGTGCGCCCAATGGCCCGATGCGCCGGGCAGGATGTAAGGATCGTCCCCGGCGGGGGTTCGAACGTGCGCCTTTCGTTCATCTATAACCAGCATCTTGTCGCCGACCCTGAACTCTGCCGGCACGGGTTCATTCAGGACATACATGAGGAGCGGTTCGTCGCCGGTGTTGTTCATGATGAACTCGAGGTTGGCGGGCATGAGAACTGCGACATCTCTATGCAGCTGAGCGAGAGCTCCGCCGGCGAGCAGCGTACCCGTACCCCCAACAATGTAATAGACTTCCTGCTGCGCCTTCAGGCTGTCAGGCGGAGTGGAGGCATGCGGAGCCAGAGTGGCATACGCCTCAAAATTGTTGTACTCGAGGATCGCTCCTCTTTGGGATGGCGCGAAGTTGTCACCCTTGGTCAGAATGTCGCGAGCGACGAGTGAGCCGTGCATGGCGCGCGGCATGGCTTCGTGCCAATCACCCATGAACATGTCTATTCTTCTATCCTGAATGTCCCGAGACCGGACATACCTGATCAGCGCCGGTTCCGCATAGGAGTTAATCCCGCCGCCACGGCCGTGGTTGTAGTTCGGATCGTTCCCGGTTTGGATGGGCGCCGCAGGCGCGTTCTGAGCAATGGCCTGCATCGAGAGCATCGTAGCCACAAACGCCGTAGTCATGATGGTGGTCAAGGACATATTGGTTTCCTCAGAGGCTCTGCCTTATTTTTGCCAAACGAGTTATAATATCACAAAAGACAAAAAAGAGAGCCGACCCACCGTGGGCACGAACGGGCCGACGAGCTCGCTAACGGGAGAGCAACACTCGTCTGAGTGCGCCGTCCAAGCGGCGGAGTCTGACGGAGCCCGGCCCAAACGTTTTGCCTTCAGAGGATGACCAAAATCTGGTGAAGCGCCCCAACCTGCCCTCCTTCAAGAAATCTAAGGTTCGCCATCTTTCGTTCGTGGCTCTGTTGCTGTCGGGCCTCACGATACCGATGAGTGCTCAACCGGTTGGCGGTGAGACATCGCTCATCGTCCCACGCGTAGAGAAAGCACCAGTCCTGGAAGACTTCCTCGAAATGAAACCCAGCCCGCTCTGGGAAAGCAAGCTCGCAAAGGCGGCAGGTTTCATTCAGCGGCTGCCGAGCGACGGGCAACCTTCGTCGCAAAAAACAGAAGTGTACCTGGGCTACGACGACAAGAACCTCTACTGCATCTTCGTAGCGTTTGATTCCGATCCGGGCCAGGTTCGTGCACACCGCGCTCCCCGCGACAACCTCTATGGCGACGAGAGGCTCGACCTCTTCCTCGATACGTACCACGATCGCCGGCGCGCCTATGTCTTCACTGTGAACCCCTACGGACACCAGATGGATGGGTTGTGGACCGAGGGCCCGCGCGATCAATATGACAAGACCTTCGATACGGTGTGGGAGTCGCGCGGCAAACTCACGGATCAAGGTTTCGTGGTGTGGCTTGCCGTTCCTTTCAAGAGTCTGCGGTTTCCCGCCGTTGACGTGCAAACCTGGGGGATCGTTTTCGTGCGCTGGATTCCGCGCACCAACGAGTCGGCCACCTGGCCGCGAGTGTCCACCCGGATAGAGGGCCGGCTGAGCCAGGAAGCAACACTGCTAGGCTTGCAAGGGATTTCTCCGGAACACCGGGGCGCCGTGATTCCTTACGCTTATGGCCGCTCTTTTCGAACACTGGACCAGACCGATCCTGATAACCCTTATTTCCAGAGCAAGACAATCGATCCGCGAGTTGGCGCTGACGCTAAACTCGTTCTCCAAAAGTCCTTCTCGCTGGACCTTACCGCGAATCCGGATTTCTCTCAGATCGAGTCGGACCAGCCTCAGGTCACCGTGAACCGGCGGTTTCAAGCGTATTTTCCGGAGAAACGCCCGTTCTTCCTCGAGAATCCCAGCTATTTCGAGACGCCCATGGACCTGGTGTTCACGCGCAATATTGCGGATCCTCAGTTTGGCGCACGCTTGACCGGCAAGGAAGGCCCCTGGGCAATCGGAGCGCTGTTTGCAGATGACCGCTCACCCGGGGAGGGCTTACCTGCGGGTGACTCGCTCGAAGGACGCCGGGCATACTTCACCGTGGTGCGGGTGAACCGTGACATCTGGCGGCAATCCACGATCGGTGTGATTTTCACGGACCGCGAATTCGCCGGGACCTTCAACCGCGTGGGCGGGCTGGACACACGATTCAAGGTCCGCCAGAACTGGTGGATTGCGGCGCAAGCCGTGGCCAGTTCCACGAAGTTAACGGACGGCACCCACTCCGCCGGGCCCGCTTACGAAGTGCAGGCGCGCCGCGACGGGAGGCAGTTGTTTTTCTATGCCGACTACAATGATTTCAGCCCCGGTTTCAATACCTTAACAGGCTTCCTTTCCCCGGAGAACGTCGAGCGGCCGGTCAATGTTGGTCGTACCATCACGCGCCCCCCGCTCCGGTCGGACATGCGCGGTTATGGCAATGTCGCCATGTATCAATTCCGTCCGGAAGGCAAGTACCTCATCTCCTGGGGGCCCACGGTTTTTCTGAATCCGCTCTGGGACCATCGGGGCAACCAGCTGGATATGTACCAGGATTACACCATGAACTGGGAATTCATCAGGCAAACGGCCTTCGAACTGTACTACGTGGCGGATCAAGAGATGTTACGGCCGCAAGACTCCCTGGGGCTGACGGCGAATCGCGTGTTCTCGCATCACCGGCAAGGCGTGCATTTCGAAACAAGCCTGACGAATCAGGTCACACTTCAGGCCGACTATTCGCAGGGCTCCCAGATCAACATCGTCCCACCAACGGGCCAACTGCCTTTGCTGTCGAACGTGTCCGCGGCAAACGCGAGTCTGGTGTTGCGGCCGGAACGTCACCTGCGTATCGAAAACACGTATCTGCTGGATCGGCTTACCGACCGTTTCTCGGGGGCCAGCGTGTTCAACAACCACATCATCCGCTCCACCTGGGGCTGGCAATTCAATCAGCGGCTATCGGTGCGAGTCATTCCCCAGTACAGCACGGTGCTCGCAAATCCCGCTTACACCTCACTGAGCACAACCAAGACGTTCAATACTGATTTCTTGGTCAGCTACCTCTTGAACCCATTCACTGCTGTTTACCTGGGTTACAACGCAAATATGGACAACCTGGAACTGCTTCCGTACACAACCGGGAACCTGCTGCTGCACAAGCAAGGTCTGGCCTTAGATGGCAAACAGTTTTTCATCAAGATCTCCCACCTCACGCGTTTCTAAATCCGGCGAAAATGAGCGGTTGAGGAAAGGATCTGGCAGCGAATTTCACGGACGGTATGCGGGTGGCAGCGGGTTGCGAGTTTGGAACTGTCGCTGGTGCCAGTAAGGATAAGCAACCGGCAGTTCACTTGCCCCGT
>Ga0335069_10011103_pt1 | contig 12731 bp, 14 predicted proteins | sample Lox_Sample_11_FD_206714 | JGI IMG/M metagenome (GOLD analysis project Ga0335069, IMG submission 206714) | Soil microbial communities from Loxahatchee National Wildlife Refuge, Florida, United States - Lox_Sample_1.1 | ecosystem: Environmental > Terrestrial > Soil > Wetlands | place: USA... | reverse complement strand
CCGACGGGTCCCCCGCCGCCCGTGGTCTCGTACGTGACGACGAGCTCGGGCGGTTCGGGAACGCCCTCGCTGCTCACGAACACGAACGGCGCGCCCTGGCCCGTCAGCGCGACGCCGAAGTTCGCGTCAGGTGCGTGGACCTGGGCGGCGACCAGGTCCGTCACGGTCCACTCGACGAAGTCGCGACGCTGGGACGATGTCGCGACGGTCTCCGTCGACGCCGCGTCCTCGATCCTCGGCATCCGCGCCCCCGATGCCGTCGCTTCGTCCCACGGGTCGTCGACGCCGTGGACCTGGATCGCCATGGATCCCTGGCTGCCGCGGATCCGCGTGAGGAAGAGCCGCAGCGTCGCCCCGTGGATCACCGTGTCGGTCGGGAGGGAGGACAGGTCGAACCGGACCAACGCCGTGACGCCGTTGCCGATCATCAACAGCGGGGCCTGCCCGAAGACCTTGGCCTTGCCCGCGGCGACGAACGTGTCCGAGGTGGCGCCGAAGACGCTCACGGCGACGCCGCCGTGAGCCGACCGTCCCGAGGCGACGAGGAGCAGGAGGATCAACGGCGGCAGCAACCCCCGCCGTCGAGAAATTGCCACCCGGTGGCAACTTCTTGATCGCCCGCCCTCCACCGGACGACGCGGGTCACTCGCGTAGCTGTCATCTAGCGAGCTGACTGCGCAACTGCGGGTGCGGTCCTGCATCTACAGCAAGCGGCATACCCGCCCGTGGATGGCCCCGGGGCCCGGCGGCGTCCGTGGTGCGTGGGGGCGTTGGCTCTGTTAGAGACGCCGCGTGGAAAAGCTCATGTATCTGGTGTGGCTGCCGGCGGGCACGTCCCCCGCGCAGGCACGCGCGACGATGCTCGACTGCGTCGCGCCCGAGCTGCTGCGGCGGGGCGTGCACGGGCTCACCATGGACCTCGACGACGACCAGGCGCAGGTCCCGCCGCCCATGCCGCCGCCCGAGGGGGAGAACCCGGTGCGCGCCGTCGTCTCGCTCTGGGTCGACGCGTACGACTACCGCGGCGACTGCGAAGCGGTGCTCCGCGAGTCCGCGGAGCGGATCGCGGGCTATCAGGTGGTCGAGTCGCTGTATCGCGACTACGGCGGCAACCGCTGGTCGCCGCCGCGCTCCTGGCCCGACGGCCGGCGCTCCCCCGGCATCCTCACTGTGTCGCTCATCGAGCAGAAGCGCGGCATGGGCTTCGACGACTGGATCACGTTCTGGCACACCAGGCAGTCGCCGATGTCGGAGGCGATCCAGCCGCGCGCCCGCTACGTCCGCAACGCGGTCTTCCGCGCCGTCACGCTCGACGCGCCGCCGTACCGCGCGATCGTCGAGGAGGCGTGGCCGACGGTCGAGGACCTCACGGACCCGATGCGCTTCTACTGCGCGAACGGCGACAAGGACACGCTGCACCGCAACCTGAGCACGATGCTCGAGCACGTCACCACCTTCATCGACCTGGACCGCATGCGGAACCTGACGATGTCGGAATGGATCCTCCGGAGCTGACCAACGATGAGATTCTCATATGCCGAAGCCCTCTGCGACCCCACGCACTACCTCCCGCTCGCGCGCGCCGTCGAGGACGCGGGGTGGGATTCGTTCATCGTGCCGGACAGCATCTGCTACCCCGAGGTGTCGGACAGCAAGTATCCGTACACGCCGGACGGGAACCGCGAGTTCCTGGACGGTAAGCCGTTCATCGAGCCCTTCTCGCTGATCCCCGCGATGGGCGCCGTCACCAACACGCTCCGCTTCACGACGTTCGTCGTGAAGCTGCCGATCCGCCAGCCCGTGCTGGTGGCGAAGTCGGTGGCGTCGGTGGCGGTGATGACGCAGGGACGCTTCGGGTTCGGCGTCGGGCTCTCGCCGTGGCCCGAGGACTTCGTGGTGACCGGCACCGAGTGGCGCACGCGCGGCAAGCGGATGGACGAGATGATCGCGATCATCCGCGGGCTGATGCGTGGCAGCTACTTCAGCTTCGACGGCAGGTACTACCAGGTTCCCAGCATCAAGATCTGTCCCGTGCCGGAGCGCCCCGTCCCGATCCTCATCGGCGGCCACACCGAGCCCGCGCTGCGGCGCGCCGCGCGCCTCGGCGACGGCTGGATGCACGCCGGCGGCGACCACGACCTACTGGTCAGATATCTGAAGCGCCTCGCCGACCTCAGGCGCGAGTACGGCCGCGAGCGCGAGCCGTTCGAGACGCACGTGATCTCGATGCACGCCTACACCGCAGACGGCGTGCGGATGCTGGTAGACCTCGGCGTCACCGACGTGATCGTCGGCTTCCGCGACCCGTACCACATGCCCGACACGCCGGTCGCGGAGAAGATCGACTACCTGCGCCGCTACACCGACGACGTGATCGCGTCGGTGCGTTGAGGAGCCCCCGCATGCCACGCTACCCGCGTGAGGAGATCCTGGCCGCGTTCGAACGCTACAAGACCGCGCGCGACACCGCGTCGCGGACGGGAGATTGGGGCGTCTGGGCCGCCGTCTTCACCGAAGACGCGCACTACGTCGAGCACGCGTACGGCGAGTTCCACGGGGGCGACGCGATCAGGGACTGGATCACGGGCGTGATGGCCCCCTTCCCGCGCATGACCTTTCCGCAGGACTGGTGGGTGCTCGACGAGGAGCGCGGCGCGATCGTCTTCCAGTGCCAGAACCAGTTCCCGGCGCCCTTCCAGCCCGACGGCACGCCCTTCCAGTTCCCGAACTGGACGCGGCTGGTCTACGGCGGCGGGGGCCTGTGGGCGTCCGAGGAGGACATCTACAATCCCGCGCGCGACGCGCCGCGCGTCTTCAAGGCGTGGCTGAAGGCCGGCGGCACGCTCGAGTCCGCCGAGCAGGTGGCGATGCGACACCGCTAGGCGTCATGCGGGCGGCACCCGCACACGGTCAGGTCGTGAGCCGGAACAGCTCGCGCGGCTCGCCCAGCCCCTTCAGCTCGTGGACGCCGGCAGACTCGAACGCGAGCCCGGAGCCGGCGAGCAGCAGCTTGGTGGTGGTGGAGACGAGCACGTCGCCCGCCTGTCCGACGCCGGCCACCCGCGCGGCTTCGTGGACGGCGAGCCCGCGCGCGCGCTCGGCGACGAACTCGACCTCGCCTGTGTGGACGCCGGCGCGAATCGCGATGCCCAGCCCGGCGACCGCGCGTCCCATCGCCTCGGCGCAGCGGACCGCGCGCGCCGCCCCGTCGAAGACGGCGAGGAAGCCGTCGCCGGTGGTGTCGATCTCACGACCGCGGAAGGTGTTGAGCTGCAGGCGGACCTGCTGGTTGTGCCGGAGCAGCAGCTCGCGCCACGCCGTGTCGCCGAGGCGCCGGAGGTGCGCCGTGGAGTCGACGATGTCGGTGCAGAGCACGGTCGCGAGCACGCGATCGCCGTCGGGCGGCATGCCGTAGATGCGGGCGCTCGCGAACTCGATGGCGACGAACGGCTCGTCGCCGACGACCCAGGCGTCGTGCCCGGGCGGCAGGTCGTACACGTCGTCGGCGCCCACTTCGCCGACGTCGCCACTGTCGGTCTCGACGTGCAGGCGACCCGAGAGGACGACGCCCTGGTGGTGGATCTGGCACGACGGCGTGCCCGCGATCGGGCCGACGTCGCGCGACCAGCGCCAGCCCGGCTCGAGGACGAACCGACCGATGGTCGTCTCGCGATGGGTGACGGTCTCGATGCGCCCGTTGGGGAAGCGCCGCACCTCCTGAGGATGGCGGAAGCTGCGGGTTCGGGGGCGCGCCATACGACTGCACGGAAGGCTATGCGATGGAGTCGGGGGGCTCAAGGTCTCCTGCGGCGTGGGGCTCCTTGCCCGCGGCCTCGACGGCCATGAGCTGTCCGCGCACGTAGTTGGCGGGGACCTCGACGTCGAACACGCCCCAGCCGCCTTCGCTCGACAGCGTCATGCGAAAGCCCGTGTCGCGCCTGGCGCGCAAGAAGTCCTCGCCGAGCGACACGGTGAGGCGCTCGGTGTAGATGCACCCACCCAGGCTCTGGTTGCAGGATCCGAAGTCCCGTCCGAGCGCGGTGACCGGGTGCGGGCGCCGCTCGTCGTCGGTCGCGCGGACGTATCCCACCGCGCGGCTCGCCTGATACTGGCGCGCGACGAACAGCTCGTGCTCGCGCTGTCCCGTGTCGGTGTGGATGACGCTGCGCAGGTAGAACTGCGTGGCCACGCCCCCGCTCAGCTGGTCCGTGCCGAGCGACGAGCCGACGCAGCTCACGACGCGACGGCCGGGGACGCGCTCGACGTCGACCTCGTGTGCGATCTCGTCCGGCGTCATCGACGGGATGCGCGCTGTGGCGTTGCAGCCCACCAGGCCGGCTACGGCGAGGAGCAGGAGCGAAGTCGCGCGTGTCATGCCGATGGTGCCACCTCCTCGCGCCCGGCGGTCAGACGCGGCGGTAGATCGGGCCCCGTGCGCGTACCGGGTCGAGCAGCGACAGGTCGCTGGGGGCGACGCGGAACCCCTCGGGGTGCGGCGGCCGCGTCGGCAGCCCGTAGTGCGCGAGGATGCGCGGGTGCTTGTAGAAGCAGCCGAACGTGTAGAGCATCAGCATCGGCGGGAAGGCGTGCTCCGTGGACGACAGCTCGCCGAGCGCCGCCTGCTGCTCGTCGGGCGCCAGCGCCGTGAACCGCGCGGCGCCGCGCCGGACCGCGAGCCGGTCGAGCTCCGCGAGCGCCGCCACGACCATCGCGTGCATCCCCGGGATGCGGCGCAGCGCCGCGTCGAGGTCGGCCGCGATGCCGAGCTCCCCTGCGCCGGGCAGCGTGCCGTCGGCGCTGCGGGGGATGAAGCCGTCGAGCACCGGCGCGAGCGCGCGGAGCTGGTCGGCGGTGAGGGGCGCGGGGAGCGGGGCGTCGGTCATCGGCGTCGTCTCAGTCGAGCAGGGTGGCGAGGTTGCGCTTGATCGAGTCGGCGACGTGCAGCGCCAGCGCCTGGATCGTGTTGGTGGGGTTCACGGCGCCGGCGGTGACGAAGACGCTGCCGTCGACGATGAAGAGGTTCTTCACGTCGTGCGCGCGCCCCCACTCGTTCACCACCGACGTCGCCGGGTCGCGCCCCATGCGCGCCGTCCCCATGAGGTGCCAGCCGGCCAGCATCAGCGGCGACTGGACCATCGTGTCGCGCGCGCCCGCCGCCGCCATCAGCTCCTGGCCGCGGGCGACGGCGTGGTCGAGCATGCGCTGGCTGTTCTCGCTCAGCCGATACGTCACCTTCGGCGCCGGGATCCCGTCGTCGTCCGTCAGCTCGGGATCCAGCGTGACGTGGTTCGTCGGCTCCGGCAGATCCTCGCAGATCGCCGCGATGCCCGCGGTGCGGTCGACGAGCTGCGCGAACGCCTCCTGATGCCCCGGGCCGGGCAACACGCGTCCGCCGACCAGGCCGTAGAGCGCCGTCGACACCGGGCCGAAGCCGCGCAGCATCTCGAAGGAGTAGCCGCGCACGAAGCCGCGCGCGGCGTCGGTCTCGTAGAACTCGTGGCTCATCAGCGAGCAGCCGGTCGGCCCCTGGTAGCCGAGGAGCGGCTCCTCGAAGACGCCGGTGATGATCGCGTACGGATGGAACATCAGGTTCTTGCCGACGAGCCCGCTGCGGTTGGCGAGGCCGTCGGGGAAGTGCGACGAGCGCGAGTTCAGCAGGAGCCGCGGCGTGCCGATCCCGTTGCACGCGAGGATCACGACGTGCGCGCGCACGCGCTGCTCGACGCCCGCCGCGTCGTAGTAGATCGCGCCGTCGGCCAGGCCGTCGGGGCCGACGGTGATCTCGCGCACGCGACAGTGCGTGCGCAGCTCGACGCCGCGCCGGATCGCGATCGGCCAGTACGTGACGTCCGTGCTGGCCTTGGCGCCGTGCGGGCAGCCGAGAAGACACGTGCCGGCGTTGATGCAGCCGGCGCGCCCCTCGTAGTCCTGGCTCGCGATCGCGCTGTCCGACGGCCACCAGTGCCAGCCCAACTCGTTGAACCCGCGCGCCAGCGTTTCGCCGAGCCGGCCGAGGGGGATCGGCGGCAGCGGGAACTCCTTCGGCGGGTCGGCGGGGTAGGCCGGGTCGCCGGTGAGCCCCGACACGCCCATCATGCGGGAGTTGAGGTTGTACCAGGGGGTGAGCTGCGCGTAGTCGAGCGGCCAGTCGTCGCCGACGCCGTCGAGGGTGCGGGTGCGGAAGTCCGACGGGTGGAAGCGCGGGAAGTGCGCCGCGTAGAGGATGGTGCTCCCGCCGACCGCGCTGAACATCGACGCCGCGATCGGCGACGCGCTGTCGTTCACCGGGTAGTCCTCGCGCCGTTCGCGGACGTTCGGGCTCGGGCTCCAGTCGCGGATCTGGGCCAGCTCCCAGTCCTCGCGCGTGCCGGGGTAGTCCTCCGCCTTCATCCACCCGCCCTGCTCGAGGCAGACGACGCGCATGCGCGTCTCCGCGAGCGACCATGCGACCGCCGCGCCGGAAGCCCCGGCGCCGATGATCAGGACGTCGACCGGCTGCTCGGCCATCCCCGTCTGTTACCGCGAGACGCGGGGCGACGTCGAGGGCGGCGGGTTCCGGCTCCGTCGTGGTCGGTGCGTGCCGGCTCTGGCCACGTCCCGCCGGTTGACGGCCGAGGGGTCGGCGTCATAGCTCCCCCGAGATGTCGAAGAATCTCGCCCCCTCGGATGCCGTCATCGTCGCCACCGCGCGCACGCCGATCGCACGCGCGCTGCGCGGCTCGCTGGTCGACGTGGATGCCTTCGCCCTCGCGGAGCACGTGCTCCGCGAGGTGATCGGCCGATCGAAGATCGACCCGCGCCTGATCGACGACATCGTCCTCGGGGAGTCGTTGCAGGGGGGCGGCGTGATCGCGCGCAACGTCGCGGTGCGGCTGGACCTCCCGTCGATTCCGGGACTCGCGGACAACCGCCACTGCGCGGCGGGCCTGGCGGCGGTGCAGATCGCGGCCGCGTCGGTGCGGGCGGGGATGGACCACGTCGTGGTCGCCGGCGGGACGGAGAGCCTGAGCTCCATGCCTCGCCTCATGAAGTCGGTGCCGGCCTCCGCGAACGATCCGAAGCCGTGGATGCCGCCGAGCCACCCCGAAACGCCGACGGCCCCGGCGTTCGACATGTCGATCACCGTCGGCGAGAACACCGCTCGCATCGCAGGCGTCACGCGCGCCGACGCCGACGCCTGGGCGCTGGCGTCGCACCGGCGGGCCGCGGCGGCGAGCGCCGCGGGCAAGTTCGCGGCGGAGATCGTCCCGATCGACGTGCCCGACGGCACGGGAGGCACGCGCTCGTTCGCGAAGGACGAGCATCCGCGCACCGACACGTCGTTGGAGAAGCTGTCCGCGCTTCCGGTGCTCCACCCCGAGATCCCGGGAGCGACGGTGACCGCGGGCAATGCGGCCGGCCTCAACGACGCCGCCGCGGCGCTGGTCGTCGCGTCCGCCGAGTTCGCGTCCGCCCACGGCTTGGAGCCGCTCGCCCGCATTCGCGCCTGGGCGTCCGTCGGCGTGCCGCCCGAGCGCACCGGGCTCGCGCCGACGCTCGCCATCCCGAAGGCGCTCGAGCGCGCCCGGCTGGCGACTGACGACATCGCGAGCTGGGAGATCAACGAAGCCTTCTGCTCCATGGCCGTCGCCTCGACGCGCATCCTCGGTCTCGACCCGGAGCGCGTGAACGTGAACGGCAGCGGCTGCGGCCTCGGTCATCCGATCGCCGCGACCGGCGCCCGGATGGTGATCACGATGGTGCACGAGCTCCGCCGTCAGGGTGCGGCGCTCGGGTGCGTGTCGATGTGTGCCGGCGGCGGGATGGGCTCGGCGCTGGTGCTCGAGATCGTCTGACCGCTACTTCGGCGCGAAGCGCTGCCCGGCGTCGAGCCGGATCGTCGAGCCGTTCAGCATCGGGTTCTCGATGATGGCGAGCGCCATCCGTGCGTACTCGATCGGGCGCCCCATGCGCTTCGGGAAGGCCGCGTCCCGGGTGAGCCCGGCCACCATCTGGTCGGGGATGCCTTGCGTCAGACCCGTCTGGAAGAGGCTCGGCGCGATCGCCATCGCGCGTATGCCGAGCGACCCGAGATCGCGGGCCGCGACGAACGTCATGCCGACGATGCCGCTCTTCGCCGCGGAGTAGGCCACCTGCCCGATCTGCCCCTCGAACGCGGCGATCGACGCCGTGCTGATCACGACGCCGCGCTCGCCGTCGGCGTTCGGCTCGTTCCTGGCCATGCGTTCGGCGCACAGGCGCAGGAAGTCGAACGACGCGACGAGGTTCAGCTCGATCACGGCCCGGAAGTCCTCGAGCGCGTGCGGTCCCTCCTTCGCGAGCGTCCGCCTGGCGATGCCGCCGCCGGCGGTGTTGATCCCGACGTGCAATGCCCCGAAGCGGCCGACGGTCGCGTCGAGCGCGCGCACGATGCTGGCGCTGTCGCAGACGTCGAGCGGCTGGAAGATGCCGCCGATCGCGGTCGCCACTTCCTCGCCGGCGCTGCTCGGCCGGTCCAGGATGGCGACCTTGGCGCCACGCTCGGCGAGCAGCTCGGCCGTCGCACGGGCCATTCCGGATGCTCCGCCGGCGATCGCCGCTACCAGTCCTCGAATCTCCACGTCGTGCTCCTTCGTCTCGGGGCGTCGTCAGCGGCGCCGGGGACAGTGTCTAACCTACGAACAGGCCCGTGGGAATGGCTCGGCCTTGGACCTTGAACGATCCTCGGCGCTGATGCATGGAAGCGATCGTCGTTCGCCGGCAGTCGAACCCCAACCGGGCCGGTCGACGCGAAGGGAGATACGATGTTCAGTCATGTCATGATCGGCACCGACGATCTCGAGGCCTCGAAGAAATTCTACGACGCCGTGCTCGGCACGCTCGGTATCTCGCCGGGCTTCATCGACGACAATCGGCGCATCTTCTACATGTCGCCAACCGGAGCCTTCGCCGTCACGAAACCAATCAACGGCGCTCCTGCCACCGCGGCGAACGGTGGGACCGTCGGGTTCGCCGTCGCGGATCCGGCCACCGTGGATGCGTGGCACGCGGCGGGGGTGGCGAACGGGGGAACGAGCTGCGAAGAGCCCCCCGGCGTGCGCGAAGGCGGTCTCGGTAAGATGTATCTCGCCTACCTGCGCGATCCGTCCGGGAACAAGCTCTGCGCGCTGCATCGCATGGGCTGAGCACGGCGAAGGACTCCATCCCTCTCCATTCTGGCGGAGAGGGATCGCGTACCGTAGGGGGAGGCGTGCCTCCGGTGCGCATCCCGTACGGCAACTGCCACGCTAGAGCCGTCCACTCCCATGCGGTAGGTTCGCCGCCCATGTTCCGCCGCCTGATCCTCTCGCTTGCGCTCCTGTCCCGCTTCATCGCTCCCGCTCGCGCCGCCGACATCTTTCCCCAGGTCTACGGCGTCGCGGAGTTCCCGAACCCGAACGGACCGAGGACCGACCTCATCACCTTCGGTGCCGTGCTGCCGGGCGGCGGTCGCGCCTTCGACTTCGGGCAATTCAGCCACGGCGGAGCGCTGTGCACGGCGTACACGGGGCAGGCAGACTATCTCTGCGCCAGCGCCAGTGCGCGCGTCGAGATCGATCGCCGGCCGGTGGCGACCACGACCTACATCGGCGTCTCCACCGCCGTTCGGCTGAAGGCGCAGGTGTACCTCGACTATCGCAACGCGACCGCGACGTCGGCGCAGATCTGGGCGAAGGCGAGCCTCGCGATCCCGGTGGCATGCCACGGGGCCGTGCTGGCGCCCGTGAACGGCCTCAACGTCCTCTATCGGCTCGACGGCGATTACGCGGTGTCCGTGTCGGATGGCGCAGTCACGGTGAAGGCGCCTCGGCCGTTCGAGGACTGCACGGTGGGTGGGGTGTGCACCATCAACATGCCGACGTTCCATTGTCCCGACGGCGCTTCGCTGGCGAACATCTCGATCGAGCTCGGGCCGATCATCCAGATCGACAACGCGGTCGGCCACGTCGGATGGTCGGTGCAGGGGGTGTCGGACTACTCGCACACCTTCACGCTCGAGGGGATGGACGCCCTCGACGACCAGGGCCGTCCGCTCGCCGACGTACGGTTGGTCGTGCCGGGTGACGGCGATGTGCTGAACGACGTCTTCCTCACCGGAGCCGAAGCCGCCGAGGTCGCCGCCAGCTCGACGACGACCACTACGACGATCGACGCCACGACCACCACCTCCACCACCGTGCCCTCCTGTGCGACCGCCGATCTCGCGGCGGCAAGTTGCCGCTGTGCTCTGCGTCCGGGGGCGGGGTGCCAGGGGGTGACGCTGCGCGCGCCGGTCGGAAAGGGCGTGAACGGCCTGTGCACGAAGATCGCCAAGGCGACGGCGGCGAGCGGGAAGAAGCAGCGCCGGCTCGCGAGGCAGGCGGTCGCGATCGCGCGGAAGACCCTCCGTACCGTGAACGGCAAGAAGGGCAACGCCATACCCGAACCGTGCCGGGAGGAGCTGCGCGGGTTCCTCCAGGCGACGGAGACGGACGTCGGGACCGCGACGCACTGACCGGAGCCCGGGCGCGGCCGGCGTTCTGACGGAACGCCGTGAAGCGCCCCTCTGCGCCACGATGGTGCAGAGTTCGAGCAGAGTGCAGCCGAATTCGCCGCTCACGCCCCGAGGCGCCGCACGAACCCGCGGAAGGTGGAGTGGAACCGATGGGGGTCGAACCCACGACCTCTAGAGTGCGATTCGTCGCAGCCCGCGCGACTGGAGGCCAGAGCACGCCACAACAAGCCGGATGTGGCGGGTTCCCTGCTGGGCGGAGCTCGCAGAAATGGCGCCCTGTCGTTGGCTCTTTGGGCAGAGAATGTGCAGAGCCCTCACCCCCTGCGTCCGCATCGGCGTCTATGCGCCCAAGAAGGCCGTCGTGACGCTCGGCTTGCTGGCACTTCCATCGAAATCGACCGCGCTCATCCGCGCACTCCACGAGTGGCGCGATTCCCTGATCGCGGACCTCGGCGGCGTGGACACGATCTCGACCCAGCAAGCCACCCTCGTGGATATCGCGATCAGAGACCCCGCGTGTTGCGCCACCGAAACGCGCCGCATCTCAATGAACGGCGCTATAGCTCGCTGCCGCCGACTGCGGAGGGCGGATATCCGAGTGCACAAGTATGGCATCGTTGCTGCGACCGCTTGCGTTCAGCCAGCTGACCAGTAGCGCCGCGAGCACGATCACCACCATAGCGCGAAGGACGTGGCGCGTCTCGCCGCTCTCCGACGGCGGCAGGACTTCGACCGTCCTGACTGCCTCGTCCCCCGTCATCGCAGCCACCTCGACGGCCGGAGCCGTCGCTGGCGTCCAGGTCGCCCCCGCTGCGGTGCGGCCCGCCTTCGAACGCGAGGGCGTCGTCGCCACGTCGAGCGCGAGCGCGACGCCGAGACCCAGCAGCAGCAGCGACAGACCGCCGGAGGAAACGAAGTTCTCGACCGGCGGCGCAGCGCCGTCGGGGGACACTGGTGAACCCCTGCCCCCCGATGCGGCGGCGACCTGTTGCCAGAAGGGATCGGGCTGACCGAGCGAGTCGACGTGCGCCAGAGCGGCCGGCGCGCTGACCAGCGCGAGCGCCAAGACCAGGAACGCGAGCGGTTTCACGCGCAGGCGAGTCCTACATCCCTTCTCGCGCACGATCAACGAGGCTGACCGGTCTGCGGCTGGAGTTCCCAGGATCTAGTGGACACCCCGGCGTTGCGCCTTCTGTGTCGCTTCAAACGCGTCCGGGCTCAAGCCCCCGAGATGACTGTGGCGCCGGGTATCGTTGTAGAAGGCATCGATGTAGTCGGCCACATCGGCCAGCGCGAGAGCGCGAGGCCGGTAGATGTGCTTCTTGACCCGCTCCTTCTTCAGGGTGCTGACGAACGACTCGGCGACCGCATTGTCCCAGCAGTTGCCCTTCCGGCTCATGCTCGGCTCGAGCCGATGGGAACGACAGAAGCGTCGCCACGCGTCGGCGCCGTCCTTGGTGCCCTGGTCCGAATGGATCAGCGTGCCCCGCGCGCGGCGTTTGCGGACGGCCATGAGGAGCGCGTTGAGGACGAGCTCGCGGTGGATCGTCGGCCCGCCGGCCCAGCCCACGATCTTGCGCGAGAAGAGATCCATGACGACGGCCAGATAGAGCCACCCCTCCCACGTCCGAAGATACGTGATGTCCGTGACCCACGCCTTGTTCGGGCGCGTGACCGTGAACTGGCGTTGCAGCAGATTCGGAATCAGGACGGCCGGTTTCCCGACCGACCAGCGCCGGGTGCGGTACCCGTGGAGGGCACGCAACCCATTCTCCCGCACGAGGCGCATCACGCGGTGCTTGCTGCAGGTCTCTCCCGCCTCGCGGAGATCCAGGAAGACGCGGGGAGCGCCGTAGACGCCCTGGCTCGCGACGAACGACGCCCGGATCAACCGCAGGAGCCTCGCGTCCTCCTGAGCCCGCCGCGAGAGCGGCTGCTTGAGCCACGCGTAGTACCCGCTCGGCGCCACGCTCGGTACGCGGCAGAGTGCCAAGCAGAAAGCTGGTGGTTCCGATGGCCAGCAAGCGGTCCGTTTGCTCCTCACGGCAGCCGCGTGTCATTGGGGGGTCGGTCCTTTCCGCCTGTCCGCCCATGGGGCCACGCTTGGATCCTCCACCTCCAACCCGAACGTTCGAAGGAGCCGCCTGCATCCATGCCAGCCCACGGACACGCACCGAACGAGGCCGACGCGCTGTTCGAGCAGATATTCCTCACCACC
>Ga0335069_10011102_pt1 | contig 12731 bp, 8 predicted proteins | sample Lox_Sample_11_FD_206714 | JGI IMG/M metagenome (GOLD analysis project Ga0335069, IMG submission 206714) | Soil microbial communities from Loxahatchee National Wildlife Refuge, Florida, United States - Lox_Sample_1.1 | ecosystem: Environmental > Terrestrial > Soil > Wetlands | place: USA: Florida... | reverse complement strand
GCGCGCCTCGTCCTGGGGGGAGAGAGCCTGGAAGCGCACGCCCATGCCGGGCCAGAGATCGCCCGAGCGCGAGGGCTCGCGCGTCCAGCGGACCTCGCCGCGCACGTGGAGGGGCTCGGCGTCGCCCGCGAGCTGGACGCTGAGGTCGAGCACCGTGCCGATCGGACGCAAGACGTACGTGGCCACGAAGACGCCGCCGCCGGAGAGGTTCTCGGCGAAGCCGACGTAGAAATTCGAATCGCTCGCGAAGTCGACCTCCAGCTCGACGGCGCGGCGCTCGTGCGCGCGCACCGAGGGGCGGGAGCTCGGCGCGGGAGCGACCGCCGGCTCCTCGGGCGAGGGCACGACCACGGGCGGAGGCGGAGGCGGAGGCGGCGGTGCGGGTGCAGGCAGAGGAGGAGGCTCAGCGCGTATGGCCGGCGGTGGGGGAGGGAGCGGCGGTATGGGAGGCATCGGCGGAGGCACTGCCGATCGATTGCGCGGCTGCCGTCGCCGCGCGCGAGCGATGGCCACGAGCGACGCGAAGTCGACCTGCGTCTCGCCACGCGAGACGAAGCGGGCGACCCGGCACGCCTCGTCGTAGACCTCGACGAGCAAGGCGAAGGCGCGTGCGAGCCAGTCGTCCCACTCCGAAGCGACCGTCCTGCCGGCGAGCTCCCCCTCCAGCGTGTCCGCGAGCCCACGCGCGCGCGCCTCGTCGTCACGCACGCCCCAAACGTCCTCGAGCCGCTTCTCGTCGAGGCGGTACACGTGCGCCAGGGTCCGCAGATCGAGCACCAGATCGTCGTCGTCTCGCGCGGCGCGCACGACCTCGAGCCAGAGGCGCGCTTCGTCGCTGTCGGCGAGCTCGCGCTCGATCACGTCGATCATCGAGGCGCGCAGCTCGCGAGCGTCGCCCTCCGTCGGACCGGGCACGCGCGGGGGGCGCCGCGGGTGGTCGCCGACCTCGCCGAGCACGTGCAACATGGCCCTCGCCGACTCGCGGAGGTCGTCGACGCATCGCGCGTCGCACGCCCCCACCTTCCCGAGCTCGCCGAGCTTCCGCGCGACGGTCGGCTGGGCGAGGCAGTCGGCGACGAGCAGCGCCGTACGAGCGAACGAGCGCCCATCGAACCAGGGGCGCAGGGGCATGGCCACCGCGAGCAGGCGCGAGCGCATTGCGTGGAAGCTCTCCGCGTCGGAGCCCCCCAGGTGCGGCTTTGGCACCCCCTTCCCCCCTCCGCTCACCAGCACGCGGCCGATTCTACATCCTCTCGAGGCGCACTTCGTTTCGCGTGAGCGTCGTGCGCGCCTCGTCGAGGGCGGCGAGGGTCTCACGCTCCGTGGCTATCGCGCGCCGCTCGACTTCCTGGATGCGCGAGATCGCCTCCTCGTGCCGCTCGAAGGCACCCGCGAGGCCCGCGTCGAGAGTCTCGTGGAGCACGCGCGTGAGATCCGCGCGCCGGGCAGCGAGCAGACCCAGCGCCCGCGTCTGCGCGTCGCCGACGCAGGAATCGACGCGCGCGAGACAGTCTTTGCGGAGCGCATCGGAGCGCGGGAGGAAACCGGCGAAGACGCCCACGACCGCGCCTATCGCCGAGCCGATGCCCGGCAGGATCGCCGTGCCGATCGCGGCCCCCACCGCCGCGCCGCCGAGGCCGATGGTGACTCGCTTCTTCTCGAACGCCACCGTGGCGGCACCGAGCGGCGCCGGCGCCACCCCCACGGCCTGCTGCGCGTGCGACCAGTCGACCGCGAGCGGCGGCAGCAGATCGCTGCCGAGTCGACGCGCGAGCGGGTAGTTCGCGCGAAGCTCGTCGAGGGCGAGCATCTCGATCGACTGGGTGACCTGCCGGAGCTCCTCGTCGATGCGCGCCGTGGTCCCCTCGAGTGTCTGCGCGATTCCCGACGCGATGCCTCGATCGAGGTCGGCGGCGAGCGCGACGAGCGCGCTGCGGCTCTCGCATGCGGCGACCGATTCGGTCCATTGAGCACGCAGCGCACCCAGGTCCCTTCGCAGCAGGGCATCGGCCGACTTCAGCGCGTCGTCGACTCCCTGCTCGATCGTGGCCTTCACGCGCTCCACCTGACGCGCGCGGAACTCGGTCGGATCCGGGAGACGCTGGCCCTCCAGGGTCGCCAGGCGCTTGCGGTGGGTCGCGTCGGCCTCGTCGCGCGCCGTCCTCAGTGCAGGCAGGCACGCGCGCAGCCGCATCGCCGCGGCGCGTGCGGCGAGGTGGGCGCCGTCGGCGCGAACCGCACGCAGACGCTCGCCGATGACGGCTCCCTCCGCGGTCTCCGGGAGCGTGAACAGCCTCGGGACCATGCGCGCGAGCTCCTCGATGAAGGAGACGAGCGCAGGCGGCATGGGTCGCGAGGCGTCCTCCAGGACGACGAAACCGTGGACGTCGCGCTGTACGGCGCCCGAGGCTGCCCGCCGGCTCTCCTCCGTCTGCGGCGTGGGAATGTCGAGCAGCGTCATTCCTTCGGGCAGGTGCAACGTCGGGTACTCGATCTTCAGCTCGACGATGTCGTCGCCGAGGCGCGCGAGGTGGGCGAGGAACTCCTCGCGCCGCTCCTGCGCGTACTTGGCTTGCTCGGCGGTGAGGCGCTCGATGGTGCGGTCGGCGCGTTCCACTGCGTCGTCCTCGGCGATCTCGCGCTCGAGCGCAGCACCGCGGTCGTGCGCGGCACGCGCCTCTTGCCGGAGCGCTTCGGCGAGTCGCCGCCGCTCCTCCCTGCGCACCTCCTTTCGGCCCGTTTCTTCGTCCGGCGCTGGAGCCGCGGGGAGCGGCGGCGCTTTCGGGCGCAAGAGCGCCGCGAAGAGGCGCGCAATCCAGAGCCAGATGGCCCACCACGGCGGCGGCTGCATCGCGCCCGGTCGGACCGACTTCGCGTGAACGAGGGTCGTGTCCTCCGCTTCCTCCGCGCTCGGCGATCGCCCCGCGGTCTCGCGCGCGGCGCGTTCCTTCTCCCGGGCTTCGCTCAGGCGCTTCTTCCGCTCCTCGAGCCCGCCGAGGGCCTTCGCACGATCGCCGCGTGCCTGCTCCAGTCGCTTCTCGAAAAGGTCGCTTCGGTCCGGCTCGTGCTGCGAGAAGCGCACGATGCGGCGCGCGTTTCGCGAGTGCGCGACGGAGTCGAACACGACGGCGTGCCTCACGAACGTGATGCGCCAGCCGCCCTTCGACGGGGCCGCCCCGAGCAACGCTGCCCCGGCGATCGCCTCGATGACCCGGAGCCGCCCTGCCCGCGTTCCGACGATCGCCACCGTCGGCTGTACGTCTGCAGCCGACCGCGTCGCCTCCTCCGCCATGCGCAACGCCGGGTCAAGCTCCGGCGGCGTCGCGCGCGTCACTTGCGCGACCGCGCGGAGCTCCTCGGCGGCGCTGCGTAGCTCGTCGACGATCGGGTCCCGGTCCACGCCGCTGTCTCACTCTAACAAGGAGTCCAAAGATGAGGGGTCGCCGACGCGCAGCCGGTGTGATCCGAAATCCCGTGGTCCTCTCGTGCGTTGCCTCGCGCGCGCCGCGAGCCTGGAACCCGAGTCGACTCGCGTTCTGCTGGGACGATACTGCCCCGAACCAGCCCCATGAATCGACTCGGTGCGCTCGTCGCAGCAGGGTTCCTCGCAGGTGCTTCCCTCACGCCTCTCGCGTGCACGTCGATGTCGGCGGACCCGGGGTGGACCGCGAGGTCGGGCGGAAGCGACGGGGTCACCGCCGCCGCGGGTGTCCCTCGGCACGTGGCCGTGTGCCCGGAGACGCGGCGCCCGAGCGCGGCGCGCTGCCTCGCGCACGTCCAGGTCGACGCGAACGGAAAACCGCTGGCGACGACGACGCCCACGGGTTACGGCCCGAGCGACATCCAGAGCGCCTACGGGCTGGCGGGCGTGTCGACCGGTGTCGCGCCGATCGTCGCGATCGTCGATGCCTACGACGACCCGACGGCCGAGAGCGATCTCGCCGCGTACCGCTCGTACTTCGGCCTGCCGGCGTGCACGACGGCCAACGGGTGCTTCCAGAAGGTCAACCAGTCCGGGGTCGCGGGGAGCTACCCGTCCACGGACCCGCAGTCGGAGTGGGCCGTCGAGATCTCGCTCGACCTCGACGCGGTGAGCGCCGCATGCCCGAGCTGCAAGATCCTCCTCGTCGAGACGAACTCGGACGACCTGTCGGACCTGGGCGCGGGAGACAACGCGGCAGCAAAGCTCGGCGCCGCGGCCGTGAGCAACAGCTACGGCGGCTCGGAGGACTCCACCAACGCGCAGTCGTCGCTCTCCTACTACGACCACCCCGGCGTACTCGTCACGGCGAGCGCGGGCGACGGGGCGTACGGCGTCGAGTTCCCCGCGTCGTCCCAGTACGTGCTCGGCGTGGGCGGCACGAGCCTCGCGAAGGCGAGCAACGCGCGCGGCTGGTCCGAGACCGTGTGGTTCACGCAAGCCGGCGAGGGCACGGGCTCGGGTTGCAGCGCGTACACGCCGAAGCCGAGCTGGCAGACCGACACCGGCTGCTCGCACAAGACGGTGGCCGACGTGTCCGCGGTGGCCGATCCCTACACGGGCATCGCCGTCTACGACACGCAGAGCCCGTACTCGGGCTGGACCGTCATCGGTGGGACGAGCCTGGCATCGCCGCTCGTCGCCGCAATCTTCGCCGCTACGGGGCGTGCGTCGGGGGGTCCTTCCTTTCCTTATTCCAACCCTTCCGACTTCTGGGACGTCACGAGCGGGAGCAACGGCACGTGCAGCCCGTCGTACCTCTGCACGGCGGGGCCGGGTTACGACGGGCCGACCGGGATGGGCACGCCGAACGCCGCGGCCATGAGCGGAAGTAGCGCGCCGCCGGTCGACGGGGGCAGCCCTCCGCCGGTCGATGGGGGCATGGGTAGTCCGACGGTCACGCTCGTCTCGCCGGCGAACGGTGCCACGCTCGCGGGCAACGCGACGATCTCGCTCGTCGCGGACGTGACCTCGAGCGTCGGGATCGCCGACGTGGTGCTCGAGTGGGTCCAGCCGTCGGGCACGGTGGCCGTGGACTGCGCTTCGCCCCCTTCGGGCACGACGTGCACGCACACGACGGCCGGGCAGTACACGTGGAGCTTCGCGGCCACGACGGGAACACGCTCCTGGTCCGTCGTCGCGAAGGACACGGCCGGCAACTCGACGACGTCGGCGACCAACACACTGACGCTCGCGAGCGGCAGCAGCGAGACGCCGGTGGTCACGATCCTCCAGCCCGCGGCGGGCACCGCGTACCCGCCGGGCGGCACGGTGCCGGTCGTCGTCACGGCGAGCGCGCTCTACGGCGTGAGCCAGGTGTGGCTCACGTGGAGCGGCCCTGCGGGGTCGACGCAGCTCCAGCTGTCGGCGCTCGGCGGCGACGAGTGGGGGCTCGACGTGCCGTTCAGCGCGAGCGCCGTCGCGGGCACCCGCACGCTCACCGTGACCGCTTACGATCCGTACGACGTCGCCGGCAGCGCGGTGACCACGATTCGCGTCGAGTAGCTTCCTTCGCCCGGATCGACGATGTTCGATCCGGGCATGGCGCGCACGAACCGGGTCCGGCCGAGGCGCGAGGCGACGCAGGCGCGCTCGCAGGACACGGTCGACGTCATCCTCGTGGCTACCGACCGCGTGCTCTCCCGCGTGGGCCTGAACGAGGCGACGACGCGCGAGATCGCCGACGTGGCCGGCGTGAGCATCGGCACGCTCTACCGCTACTTCCCCTCGAAGGACGCGCTCTTCCTCGCGATGCTCCAGCGCCGCTGGGGCGAGGAGACGCAGGCGCTCGGCAAGCTCATGGCGAAGCTCGCCGAGGAGCGCGCGTCGCTCCGCAAGACGATCGAGCACGTCGTCCTGTGGACCATCGACGCGATCGATCGCACCCTCGGCCGCTACCGGACGCACGGCGACATCGAGGCGGGCTTCGTCCTCATGACGGGCCCCGACCAGCTGAACCAGGTCGCCGCGATCGTCGCAGGGGCCCTCGAGCCGTTCCGGCAGCGCCTGTGGCCCGAGGACCTGCACCTCGCCGCCGTGCTGGTCGTGCGCACCGTGCTGCTGCTCGGGCGCGTGGGGCGGCGCGACTATCCGAAGGCGTTCGAGCAGGGCGCGTTCGCGCGCGAAGTGTCCCAGCTCGTGGTGCGCTACCTCGTCAAGCCGCGCGGTGCGGCCGCGTCCCGGTGACGGGGGAGTGTGAAGTGGAAGCTCGTCGTCTCGCCCGGCGTGCTCTCGGCCCACATGCGGCCCCCGAGGGCTTCCACGATGCCCCTGCAGATGTAGAGTCCGAGGCCGATCCCGGCGATGCCAGAGGCCCGGCTCGTCTTGCTGCGCATGAAGCGCTGGAACAGCCCGGGCACCTCGTCGGCGGGGATTCCTCGGCCCCTGTTCGTGACGGTCACCTCGACTTGATCGCCGCCCCCATCCACGTCGACCCGGATCTCGGTGCCGGCGTCGCCGTACTTGGAGGCGTTGGAGAGCAGATTGGCGATGACCTGCTCGACGCGGCGAGGGTCGGCCCACGCTGCCTGGCTGCTCCCCGACACCTGGATGCAAACGGAGTGACCCTGGGTCACGTTCCGCATCCGGTCGCAAACCTCTCGGGCGATCGCCGCGACGTCTATCTCCGCCGGTTCGATGGCCAGCTGACGCGACTCGAGCCGAGTCGCGTCGAGCAGCTCCTCGATCATCTCCGCCTGTCGCCGAGTCGCCTCCTTGATGCGCTCGAACTGCTTCGCCTCCACCTCGGGCATCGGCCCCGCGTGGGATCGTCGTGCCAGGTCTGCCGCAAAGGAGATGACTCCGACGGGCTGGCGGAGGTCGTGCGCGATCACGGCGCTCCACTCCGCGCGCAGCCGCTCGAGCTGCTTCTGCGCGGACACGTCGCGGAACACGGCAATGGCGCCGGTGGGCCCCCGGCCACCGGTGCCGGAGTGGATGGGGACCGCGCTCGCCGACACCGGCAGAAGCTCGCCATCGGGCTTGCGGATTTGCAGGTCCACGCCGATCGCGGGCTCGCCCCGTAGGAACGCCCGGACGTACGGGACGTCGTCGGGCGGCACCGGCGCGCCGTCGGGGAGGCACAGATCCATGGGGATCGCGTTGCCCAAGACGTCGCGCCGACCCTCGTCGCGACATCGAAGCGTCGCCGCCGAGCGATTCAGCAGCGCCACGCGACCGCGTGCGTCGAGGAGAACGACGGCATCGGGTAGCTGGTGGATCACCGCCTCGAGCCACGCCCGTTCGGTCCCTTCGGCCTGGTACAGGCGCGCGGTCTCCACGGCGATCGCTGCACGGGACGCCAGCTGCTCGACGACTCTCTGGTCGGCGTCGGTGAATTCCTCGGCGCCGAGCTTGTTCGCGAGGTAGACGTGGCCCAGGCTCCGACCACGGTAACGGATCGGAACGCTGAGGAAGCTCGACATCTCCGGGTGGCGTGGGGGAAACGACACGTGGGACGGGTGACGCCGGACATCGCGTACGCGAACCGGCTGGTCGGCGCGGGCGGCGACGCCCAGCACCCCGATCGGTCGCGGATGAGGACCGATCGCGGCCTCTTGCTCGGGCGACATACCGACGAAGACCCATGGGTCGAATGGTTTGTCGGGGTCGGTGCCCAAGCCGACCGCGACGTACTCTGCGCGTGTCAGCTCTCGCGCCTCCGACGCGATGGTGTGCAAGACCGCGTCGACGCTCTCCGCAGGCAACCGCGCGACGGCCTCCGAGATCGATACGCTCGCCCTGCTGACGGCCTCGAGCTGCGCGCCGAGCATCCTGATTTGCCGCTCGGCGCGCGTCTCCGCGATCGCGCTCGCCACGCGCGCGAGGAGCTCCTCCGGACGGAACGGCTTCGTGACGTAATCGCGCGCGCCCTCCCGCAGAAGGCGCACGCGCGACTCGTCATCGGCGACCGCCGTCAAGGCGATGACCGGGGTGGTTGCCATCTCCGGGCGCGCGCGAAGAGCGCGCACGAGCTCCTCGCCACTCATCTCCGGCATCATGACGTCGGTGAGCACGAGGTCGGGCAGGAGCTCGATCGCTTTCTCCAGCCCCTCCCGGCCGTCGAATGCGGCTGCGACCTGGTACTCGTCTCGCAGGAGGTTGCAGATGGCGTCGCTCATGTCGGGGCTGTCCTCGACGACGAGGACGATCGGTCCACCCTCACGACCCGACAGGTTCGCGACGGCCTGGGGCGGCCGCCGGATCTCCTCGACGAACGAACGGGCTTCGGCGGCCACGGCCTGCGCCGGTGCCTCGGTGCGGGCGGGCTTCACCTCGGCTCCTGGCGGGGCGGTGCGTGGCAGGTCCACCAGGACGGACGTTCCACCTTCCGGAGCCACCCCGATCGCGATGCTCCCGCCGTGCGCACGACGAGCTCGCGTGCGATGGGCAGCCCGAGGCCCGTCCCCGCGTGCCGCCGCGCGGTTCGTCCGGCGTGCTGCAGATACGCGTTGAAGACGGACTCGCGCTGCTCCGGCGGGATCCCCGGTCCGCTGTCGGCCACCTCGAAGAGGACATGCGCCCGCTCGTCGTCCTCGCGCAGCGCGAGGCGCACCCGGCCGCCCTCGGGGGTGAACTTCAGCGCGTTCGACACGAGATTCAGGAGCACGCGCCGGATCTTCGCGGGGTCGACCTGCGCCTGGAGCGACGCGGGTGCGTCGACCACGAGGGTCATGCCCTTGGCGCGCGCGGCCAGCTCGAAGTGGGACGCGACGAAGCGAGTCAGCCCGGACAGGTCGATCGTCTCGTACTCCGGTTCGACGCTGCGGGCCTCGAGCCGCGTTATCTCCAGGAGGTCGTCCACGTAGTGGACGAGCGTGCGCGCATTTCTTGCGATGAGCTCGACGTCGCGGCGCACGCGCAGGTCCTCGATCGGAGTCGCGGCGAGACGTTCCGCTGGGCCGACGACGAGCGTGAGGGGAGTTCGCAGCTCGTGGCTGACTCCGGCGAACAGGCGCGTCTTCAGCTCGTCCACTTGCTTCGCCTTCTCGTAGAGGCGCCCGACCTCGTCCTTGGCGCTCTCTAGCAACCGCGTCGCTCGTCGGAAGCGCTCGTGGAAGATGCTGATGATGACCCCCAGCACGATGAAGAGGGCCAGGACGGCGAAGTGCCTCGGCTCTTGGACCGCCCAGGTCCTCTCGGGGGGCACGAAGAAGTAGAAGATCATGAGCGCTCCAGCGATGGTGCTCAGGAGTCCGGCGTAGAGACCCCCGATCCAAGAGCTGAAGTAGGCCGCCTGGACGAAGAGGAACAAGCCGAAGGGCCGAATGGCGGTCCAGAACGCGAGCTGGAACGCGAGGGTGATCGGCACCGGCAGAAGCCCCAGCAGAAAGCGCAGCATTCCCACACGCGACACGCGCGGCGCGCCCGTGCTCCGCCGTTCGCCTCCGGTCGTGCTCGGGGGCGTTGCCGTTTCGCCGCGCGGGGCGCCGACGATCACACCCTCGAATCTCGCCCCGGTCGTCATGTGCGTTCCCGCATGCTCGTAAGCATGCCGGACCGATCGCGAAACTGGCGCGAGCCTGGCACGCGATTCGCGTGAGGGCTTCCGTGTGCGCCGAACCATTCGTTCGCGCCCTGCTGGGCATCGACCGGCTAGCGGCAGAGCGGATCCTCACGGCCGCGATCCGGGAATCCAGCCTGGAAGAGGTGGTCCGATCCATGGTCGTCCCGGCGCTGGAGCAGATCGGCGACGACTGGGTGCGGGGTCGCGTCGCGCTGTCCGACGTCTACATGAGCAGCCGGATCTGCGAGGAGCTCATGAGGTCCCTGGCGCCAAACGCGGCGCCTCTGATGAGGGATCAGCCCCGCATCGCGATCGCGGCGCTGCAGGACTACCACCTGCTCGGGAAGAAGATGGTCCAACTGGCCCTTGTGTCGTCGGGATACGCGGTAATCGACTTCGGCCAGGGAATCCTGGTCGCCGATCTCGTCCGCCGCGTGCAGGAGGCGGAGGTCGAGGTGCTCCTCATCTCGACGCTGATGCTGCCGTCGGCGCTCAGGGTGAAGGACCTGCGCCGAGAGCTGGACCGAGCAGGGCTGAAGCCCGCGCTCGTGGTGGGAGGAGCTCCCTTTCGGTTCGACCGTCGACTCTGGGAGGAAGTCGGCGCCGATGCCATGGGCGTCAGCGCCGCGGACGCGCTGAAGATAATGGGCCAGATCGTCGAGGAGCGCGCTCGTGCCGCGCGTCGAGACCATGAACTCCATGCAACGGGTCCTCACGACCCTCGGGCATCGCGAGCCTGACCGGGTTCCGCTGTTTCTCCTCGTCACGATGCACGGGGCAAAGGAGCTCGGCCTGTCGATTCGCGAGTACTTCTCGAAGGCGGAGAACGTCGTCGAGGGGCAGCTTCGGATGCGCGCGAAGTTCCGCAACGACTGCGTGTACCCGTTCTTCTACGCGCCCGTCGAGGTCGAGGCGTGGGGCTCGGACGTCATCTACGTCGACGATGGTCCCCCCAACACGGGTCGGCCCTTCCTGCGGAACAGGGAAGACATTCTCCGGCTCGCTCCTCCGCGCATCGACCAGTCGCCGTCTCTCCTGAAGGTCCTCCGCGCCGAGGAGCTGCTCAAGGCGCGTCTCGGAGACGAGGTGCCCATCATCGGCGTCGTCATGTCCCCCTTCTCGCTGCCCGTCCTGCAGATGGGCTTCGACCGCTACCTCGACCTGATCTACGAGGCGCCGGCGCTGTTCGAGCGCCTCATGCGCGTCAACGAGGAGTTCTGCGTCGCGTGGGCGAACGCGCAGTTCCAGGCCGGTGCGACGGCGATCACCTATTACGATCCCGTTTCGTCGACGACCATCGTGTCGCGGGAGATGTACCTGCGCACCGGCTTCCCGATCGCCCGGAGGACCATCGCCCGGCTACGAGGCCCGACGGCCACGCACATGGCTTCGGGTCTCTGCCTGCCGATCGTCGATCTCATCGCCGAGACGGGGACGAAGGTGATCGGCATCAGCGTCGACGAGGACATGGCGCAGATCAAGAGGGCGTCGGAGGGCCGCCTGACCGCGCTCGGGAACCTGAACGGAATCGAGATGCGCAACTGGACCGGCCGGCACACCGAGCACGTGGTGAAGGCCGCGATCGCGAACGCCGGACCCGGAGGCGGCTTCATCCTGTCCGACAACCACGGCGAGATCCCGTTCCAGGTCCCCGAAGAGGTCCTGCTCGCCGTCTCGGACGCCGTCCACAAGTGGGGCCGATATCCGCTCGAATGGGTGACGGAGGCGCAGCGTGGCCACGTCGACGTCTGAGGCATCGGGCCCGCAGCACGCCGACTCCGCTCGACATCTGGCGGACTACGCCATGGCCTTCGACTTCCTGGGAAGGCTGGCCGGAGGAGCGACGACCGAGAAGGAGGTGGTCGAGAACGCGTTCGAGCTCTTCTCCGCGCTCTTCGCGCCCAGCACCATGGTGTACGTGTCCGTCCGCGAGAATCGGCCGCCCGAGGTGATCTCCCGGTGCGGCCCCGACGTCGACCTGCGGGACACGACGGCGCAAATGCTCGAGGTCGCGACCGAGCACGCTTGGACTCGCTCGGGGAGCGGGTTCGACATCCGCATCGGCGAAGGACCCGCGAGGGATGTGCTCCGGATCGACGAATTCGGGTTCTCCGAGTACCGCGAGCGCTATCTGAACCTGGCCCTCAGCGTCGCTCCGGTGTTGAGCCTCGCGCTGTCGAACGCCAGGAACTTCCAGCTCCTTCGCGACGAGCAGGCCAAGCTTCAGTCCGCGCTCCGGGCGCGCGATGCCACCCTCGCCGTGGTGAGCCACGAGCTGCGCAATCCGGTCGCTTCGATCCTCGTCAACGCGGACACGCTGGAGCGGTTCGTCGGCCCCGGGGGCGCCATGGCCGACGACCGCGTTTGCACCCGCGTGCGGTCGATCCGCCAGTCGGCGGCGCGCATGAACCGGCTGATCGACGACCTGCTCGACATTCGTCGAATCGAGGCCGGGGGCCTCACCATGCAGATGACGCACGGCTGCGTGGCGGACGTGATGCAAGAGGTGCTGCGAGACCTGAAGCCTCAGGCGGAAGCGAAGGGAGTCCGGATCGTGGACGCGTGCCGTGCACGCTTGGCTCTGTGGTGCGACCATGATCGGATCGTCCAGGTGCTGTGCAACCTGGTCGGCAACGCAATCAAGTTCGCACCGCGGCAGACCGGAGTGGTCACGGTCGACTGCGAGGAGACGGAGACGGAGGTTCGTTTCGCCGTTCGAGACAACGGTCCGGGCATTCGAGCCGAGGAGCTGCCGCACGTGTTCGACATGTACTGGCAGGGACGCGACAAGAGGCGGCTCGGCATCGGGCTCGGGCTGGCGATCGCGCGGGGAATCGTCGTGGCCCACCGAGGCACGATCGGCGTCGAGAGCGTGCTCGGCGAGGGCGCGACGTTCCGCTTCGCGATTCCACGGGCCTAGTCGGTCACCTTCTTGCGCGCGGCCGTCTGCACCGCGCGCGGGACCTCGCCGCTCTTGGCGAGGCGACGGAGCTCGGCCGGCGGGAGCTTGTCGAGGAGCTTCACCGCCGTGGCCGACGGCGTCTTCGGGTTGCGCACGAGCGCCGCGAGCACGCCCTGGTTCTGTCCCCACTCGCGATGCGCTGCAATCGTCACGAGCGCGTCGGGGTTCGCCTGCCTGTAGCCGGCGATGTACCGGATCTCGTCGATCGTGATGCGCGGGTTCTGGAGCAGGAACGTCTGGACGTTCTTGTTCACGTCCTTGAGCAGCAGCAGGCGCGCGTTGCG
>Ga0335069_10011101_pt1 | contig 12734 bp, 8 predicted proteins | sample Lox_Sample_11_FD_206714 | JGI IMG/M metagenome (GOLD analysis project Ga0335069, IMG submission 206714) | Soil microbial communities from Loxahatchee National Wildlife Refuge, Florida, United States - Lox_Sample_1.1 | ecosystem: Environmental > Terrestrial > Soil > Wetlands | place: USA: Florida... | reverse complement strand
AAGACAGCGACCAGTAACGTTTGGTGTAAAACTGTTCTCAGTCATGGTCAGCCAGGCTCTCCATCATAAACCTCATAGAGCGCGACGTGAATCCGATGGAGACTGAAACGACCGGCCCTGCCGGTGCCGGCCGGCCCAGACGGGCCGGTGTGCTCATCCCGCTTTTCTCCGTGCGCACGAAGAACGGCTGGGGCATCGGTGAGATCCCGGATCTGGTGCCACTCGGCGCCTGGGCAGCGGAGGCCGGTTTGCTGGTCGTGCAACTGCTTCCGGTCAACGAGGTGCGCGGCGGGGAGACGAGCCCCTACTCGGCCAGCACGGCCTTTGCCATCGATCCCGTGTACCTGGGCCTGGACGAATGTGAGGACTTCGTCGCGGCCGGGGGACGGGCCGCGCTGTCGCGCGCTGACCAGCACCTGCTCGACGAGCTGGCGGCCTTGCCCCGGGTGGACTGGCGGCGCGTGCGGCCGCTCAAGGCTCGCGCTTCGCGTCGGGCTTATCAGAGATTTCTCGACAAGGAATGGAACCAGGCCAGTGCGCGCGCGCTGGCTCTGCGGCGCTTTCGCGACGAGCACGACTGGCTGGCCGACCATGCGTTGTTCTGTGTTTTGCACGATCGTTTGGACAAAGATTGGCGGGCCTGGCCGGCCGAGTGGCGCGACCGCGAGCCCTCGGCGCTCTCGCGTGTGGTCGACGAGAGCCGGGACGATTGGCTGTATCATTGCTGGTTGCAGTGGCAGCTCGACGAGCAATGGCGCCAGGCGCGCGCCCGGGCGCGTGGTTTGGGCGTGGACTTCATGGGCGATCTGCCCTTCGTGGTGGCGAGTGATTCCTCGGACGTGTGGACCAGGCGCGGCCTGTTCCGCCTGGACATGCGCGTGGGTGCCCCGCCCGATCCGTTCTCCCCAAGCGGGCAGGACTGGGGCTTGCCGCTCTATGACTGGCCGGCCCTGGAGCGCACCGGGTTTCACTGGATGCGCCAGCGGGCGAGTCGTGCCGGTGAGATGTTTGGGCTCTTTCGGGTGGACCACGTCATCGGGATGTACCGCACCTACTACCGGTCAAGCGACGGCCGCAAGGCGGGCTTTTCGCCTTCCGACGAGGAGGCGCAAATCCGCCTGGGCGAGACCCTGCTCTCGATCATCGCCGGTTTTGGCCAAGTGGTAGCCGAGGATTTGGGCACGGTGCCCGAGTTTCTACGGCCATCGCTGGCCCGGCTGGGCATGCCCGGTTACCGAGTCTTGCGCTGGGAAAAGACCGACGTGTGGCGCGCGGGCAGGAAGGAGACCTTGCTGCACGACCCAGCCGAGTGGCCCGTCACCTCGGTGGCCACCTCGGGCACGCACGACACCGAAACCCAGGCGGGATGGTGGGACTCCATTTCGCCCGACGAGCGGCGAATTTTCCTCAGGTTGCCGGGGCTGGACGGCATCGATCCCCACCGTGGCTTCGACGACCAGGTTCGCGACGGCCTCTTGCGCGTGCTTTACGCCGCGCCGTCGGAGCTGTGCCTGCTGCCCTTTCAGGATCTTTTCGGCACCCGCGAGCGGGTGAACCTTCCGGGAACGGTCAGCGACACCAATTGGACCTTTCGCATGCCCATGGACGTCGACAGCTTGCGGGCAGACTCCGCCACCACCGCTCGGCTGGCCAGGCTGGCAGCCGAATCCCAGCGGCAGCTGGGTAGTAAGCCTTAGGACCTAACCACTATCCCTTCGAATCGCCGGCTGAAGATCCGGATTTTCACCACAGAGTTCACCGAGGCCACGGAGGCCGGAAAGAAAGGGTTCCGGAGCCAGGTCCGAACCCTTCTTCCTTTCCGTTCGGTCTCTGTACTACTAACCCCGGGTTTCTTCGCAGGACGCGAAGATCTCGTAGCACCGGATCCGGATTTCACCACCGAGGCCACGGAGGCCACAGAGCCGGACAGGAAGGAAAGGGTTCGGATCAGACTCCGGAACCATCAGATCCTCCGTGGCTTCTGTGCCCTCTGTGGTTAAATCCGGCCTAGCTGATGGCGCGGTTTTGGTGGCGGGCCGGAAGGCTGCGTTGTGTTCTCTGTGACCTCCGTGGTGAAATCTGGGGCTGACGTGCGGGAGAAGAGGGGGGCGGCGGCTAGCTGGGCTCTCTTTCTTGGGCTAGCGCCAGCGCCAGTGCCACAGCCGGGGGGTGGCCGGCCGAACGCGAAGGTACGCTCAAGAACGGCATGGGCGAACGGGCCGCCAGGGCCGGATCGAGCGACTTGCGCACCAAGCGAGACACCAGCTCCGGCGGCGCGGCAATCCGGTTGAAGAGCGGGCGTCTGGGCGCGACGGGCTCGGGCGCGCAATCCAGGGGGTTCATTCCATCGATGTCCCCATCCCCTGCTGGTACATCGGGCTCACTGAGCCATCCAGAAACTGAAGCGCTAGTCTTCACTGCGAGGAAGAGCATTGCAATCCAAGGACCATGCGGAGGTCCGCGAAACTGCAGGGCCGAGCCCACGCTTCGGCTGCCCGGCCGACGGGATCAAGCGGGGCCGGCCTGTCGGCCGGCCGGCGGGGTGGCCCCGCTCTAACGCGCAGTATTACTTCTTCTTTGCGGCGGGACGCGGTGCGCCTTCGACGTAGGGGACGAACTTCCCATTTTTGACCGTCAGCATCTCAAAAGCGTCGAGCGCCAGGCCGTTGTGGTCCTGGGGCGAGAAGTTGAACACACCGGCCGTACCAACGAAGCCCTGCATGTTCTCGATGGCGGTGCGAACCTTCTCTCGGTCGAGGCCAACCGTCTCGATGGCCTTGGCCAGGATCATGAGGGCATCGTAGGTGTGGCCGCCAAAGGTGCTGACGTCCTCGTGGGTGCGCGCCTCGTAGTCCTTCTTGTACTTGACCAGCACGGCCTTCTGCTTCTGGTCGGCGGGCAGCGACTCGGCTATCAGCAGACGGCCAGCCGGGAAGATCACGCCCTCGGCAGCCGGCCCGGCGGCTTTCGCGTATTGGATGTTGCCAAAACCGTGGCTCTGGAAGATGGGGATCTCCCATCCAATCTGGCGGGCGTTCTTGATCACGATGGCCTGGGCTGGCTCGATGGACCAGTTGACGAAGGCCTGCACGCCCGCGGCCTTCAGCTTGGTCACCACCGCGGTCAGGTCCGTGGCCTCCTTGTCGTAAACCTCGTTGGCGGCGATGGTCATGCCGTACTCGGGCGCCAGTTTTTCCAATTGCTCTTTGCCTGCCTTGCCGAAGCCGGTGTTGCTGGACACGACCCCGATCTTGGCGATGCCCAGTTTCTTCATCTGTTCGTAGATCCTGCGAACCGCGAAGCTATCGTTCTGTGGGGTCTTGAACACGTACTTGGCCAGCGGCTTGACGATGGCCTCGGCCGCCGCGCAGGACAGCAGGATGGTCTTGCCATCCTCCGCGATGGCCTTGATCTTCATCGTCTCGCCGCTGGTCGAGGGGCCGATGATGGCGAAGACTTTCTCCTCGTCGATGAGCTGCTTGGCGAAGGAAATGGCCTTCTCGGGACTGGCGCTCGAGTCCTTGATGATGAGCTCGATGGGATTGCCCTTGATGCCGCCCTTCTTGTTCATCTCCTGGACCAGCATCTCCAGGGTGCGCGCTTCGGGACCGCCCAGGTTGGCGGCCGGGCCGGTCACGCCCAGGATGGCGCCAATCTTGATCGTCTCTTTCGCCAGCGCGGGCGAAGCCCAGCCCACGCACGTCACCATCAGCATTGCCAGAATCTTGCGCATTCGATGTCCCCCTGGTTGTGAGTTCACGGAAAATGGGGCGGATTGCTCCGCGCAGGGCATTCTGAACCCTGCTTGGCGGCGCAAGTCAATTGAAGATTGAGTGAGTTGAATGCGCCGTCCGAGGGAGGTTCCGGGGTCGTCGCGGTCTACAGCCCTGACAGCATCTGGCCGCCCGCAACCAGGAGATAAAGGCGGCGCAGAGTGCCCTGGAAGTAGGGCGTGTCGTCCATGCCGGTCGCGGTCATCCACGAGCTCACGTAGCCGTCGATCTTGGCCTGGCTAATCGCGATTCCCGAGTCGGCAAACGCGCCCACGAAGGCGCTGTTCTTGGCGAAACCGGTGCTGGTCACGCCGCCTTTCCCGTCGACGTAGCTGCCGATCTTCTCCAAAAACGTCTTCGCCTCGGGCGTGCAGAACCACATGAAATCCATGGCCACCCGCCAGGGCGTCCGGCAGGCGTTGTAGTCGTAGGTGCTGGATTCAACCCGGCCATCGTTGTATCCCCATTCGGGCACCAGCCCATTCATCGTGGCTTGGTACTGGGCGAGCAGGGTGTACGAGTCCGCGGCCAGTTGCTTCCAGAAGGCGGCGTTGGCGGTGTCGATGGTGGCGAAGACGCGGTAATGGCCGGGCGAGAAGTAGGATGGATTGACCTTGCCCTTGTTGTTCGGATCGCTGCATCCGCCCCAGTTGTCGCCCGGACGGAGGACGACGAGCCCGTTCGAGCAGGAATCGGTCTCGAATTGCTTGATCTTTCCAATCAGGTTTTGCGCCTGGCTCTGATAACCGCCCCACTGCTTGTTGGCGATCGCGAGACCCAGGCCTGCATCCAGATCGCCATCGGCGGCCGCGTTGGCGTTGTTGTTGCCCGGGGCGGCGCACGCGTCCATCGACCAATTCATCAGGCCGTTGGGATCGAGGTGGTCGGTGTAGAACTTCCACAGCTTGTCGAACAGCGCCTGTTCGTTGTTGTTCGCGGCCAGGAGCATTCCGTAGCCGATGCCCTCCGAGTAGACCCCGCCGCCGTTTTTCACCACCGCGCTTCCGTTGGAGGTGCATTCCTGGATGAAGCTGGTCTTCCAGCTCGAGTATTCGCTGGACTTCCGGCCGGCCGCATCCGCCGAGAAGAACGCGGTTGCGCACAGCCCGGAGGCGGAGCCGCCCGAGCCGGCCGAGCTGGTGGAACCACCCGGGCCGCCGGAGCCAGCCGAGCTGGTGGAACCGCCGGAGGCGATTGTGCCGCCACTGCCTGCCTTGCCGCCCGAGCCGGGCGATGCGCCGGCGCCACCAGTGCCGCTTGTCTTGCCTGCAGCTCCGCCGGCCGCTCCCGCGCCAGCCGTTCCGCCGTTGCCCCCCAGGTTGCCACCGGTGGCGCTCATGCTACCGCCAGCACCGCCCTTGCCAGCCGCACCGCCGATGCTGCTGGCGTTGCCTCCGGTCCCGCCCTGTCCGCCCGCCCCAGCCGCGCCGCCCGCGCCGGCGAGCCCACCCGCGCCGCCCGGGTTGCTGGAGCTGCCGCCCGTACCGGCCGCGCCCCCAGTGCCGTTGCCGCCCGAGCCGCCTTTCACGCTCGTGCCGCCCGTGCCGCTCGTTCCACCGCTGGGGCTGCCGGCCCCGGCTCGGGTTGACGTGTTGCCCCCCTGACCGGTTCCCGGGCTGCTGCTTGGCGCGCAGGCCGCGCCGAGCAGCCAGACAAGCGAAAACATGGACGCGGAAGCATTGGCGACGCGCAGGTGGTGCATTCGGTGGTTCTCCAAGTGCAGCAAGAAACCGTGAGCCGGCACACGATCAACCATTCGGGAAACCCGATTGAGAAGGAAGACGATCCGCTTGCGGACAGCGACTCTCTAAGGAACGCAGGAAGCTAGGAAATCTTGGTGTGGCCGTCCGGGGACAATGGCACGCTTGTGACCCTGCTGGTCAACTCTTCATGCTCGATGTCCATCTGTTCGTCCCTGTTTGTCCTTTTCCTGCTTTCCTGGCTTCCTCAGAGATTATCAGGCCCGGGCCTTGGACGTCGCAGGGGTGACCACCAAAGTCAGCACGCGTCCGGGAATCGAGGTTTGACTTTGCACCAAGCTTGGCTTTTGCTTTGCCAATGCTTCGCGCTCAGCGACTTTGTGCAGCAGGGGTCGTCGCGTTCGTCTGTGGCGCTGCCTCGGACGTCGCGGCCAAGGGGGCATCTGCCATGCGCCTGTCATCCACCGCGTTCGCGGCCAACGCCGAAATCCCGTCCAAGCTCACCTGCGAAGGCGCCGATCGGTCGCCGCCGCTGGCGTGGACCGAGGTCCCGGCCGGAGCCAAGAGCCTGGCCCTCATCGTCGACGATCCGGACGCGCCCGATCCGGCCGCGCCCAAGATGACCTGGGTGCATTGGGTGCTCTACGACATCCCAGCGGGAACTGCGGGGCTGGCCGAAGCGATCGCGACGACGGCTCTGCCGGCCGGCACGCTCGAGGGTCTGAACGATTGGAAGCGAACCGGCTACCGCGGGCCATGTCCCCCCATCGGCCGCCATCGCTACTTCTTCAAGCTGTACGCGCTCGACATCGTCGTGCCCGATCTGCACAAGCCAAGCAAGACCGTGCTGGAAAAGGCGATGAAGGGACACATCCTGGCGCAGGCCGAGCTGGTGGGCACGTATCAGAAGAAATAACTCTGTTAGGCGGTTGCTACCGCCCACGGGCACACTGGCCGGCCTTCGCCCGACGCCTATCGGTCCCTATCCCTTGCGCTTGTGGGCCGCTGCCTCGTCCTCGGCTTTGACCGCTTCCATGGTGGCGCGCAGGTTGCCGCCGGTGTCGTTGGCGCGCACGCCCGCCGGCCGCTCCCAGGGAATATCGCGCAGGGGCTGGCCCGCGGTGGTCTCCCAGAGAAAACGCGCGGCCATGGGCACGGTCAGCATGAAGGCGGCGTCCTTGTACCCGAGCGGCCGCTCGCGCCGGTCGTCGCCAATCCAGGTGGTGATCATCCAGCGCGAGGTGTAGCCGACGAACCAGGTGTCCATGGTGGCGCTCGAGGTGCCGGTCTTGCCGGCGACGAGCATGCCGGTGTTGCGCAGCGCCGGGGCGTGGCCCTTGGTCACCACCCGGCGCAGAAGCTGCGAGGTCAGCCAGGCGGCGCGCGGGGGGATCACCGGCTTCACCTGCTTGCCGGCCAGAGCCACCATGCGATCGAGCCGCGCATCGGGCGGTCCCATGGGATCGGATGCGGCGGTGTTGTCCTCCAGCACGTTGCCGCCGCGATCGCGCACCCGGCGCACGTAGACCGGCTCCTGCAGTGAGCCGTTGCGCGCGAACGCGGAAAAGGCGCGGGTCAGCTCGTCGATGCGCGTGCACGAAGCCCCCAAGGCCAGCGCCTGGTCGGGAATGATCGGGGTGGTCATGCCCAGCCGGCGCGCCCAGGCTTCGACTTCCTTGCCGCCCACCAGCTTGAACAGCTGCACCGACGGCACGTTCTTCGACCACACCAACGCGTATTCGAGATTGACCTGATACTCGACCGTGTTGTTCAGGTTCTGCGGCACCCAGATCTCGCCGGTGATGGGATCGACCTCGGCGCGCGGGATGTCGTTGAGCAACGAGCCGAAGCCGTAACCCTTGTCGAGCGCCAACGAATAATAGACCGGCTTGTAGGTGGAACCCGGCTGGCGGCAGGCCTGCACCGCCCGATTGAACTCGGAGCGATCGAAATCGAGCCCACCCACCATGGCCACCACGTAACCGCTCTGGTGATCGTAGGAATAGAGCACACCTTGCACGCGCGGGGTCTGTTCCAGGCGCAGCTGCGGCGGCCCGGGCGGTGGCTTGTGATGGTCGTAGGCCCCCAGCCATTGTACCTCGTTGGCGCTGTCGTAGCTCCAGTCGGAATAGCGGCGCAGGCGCGTGCGATGGGCATTGGCCACCCACACGACATCGCCCGGCTTGAGCACGCCTACCGTGCTGGTCAAGGCGCGGCCATTGGTGGAATCGACCATGCTGAAGGGCACGGCCCATTCCATGCCCGCCGAGGGCAGCAGATAGATCTTTTCGCCCACCCGCACTTGGACACCCGCACCGGTGGCGGTTTCGACCAGGCCCAGGTACAAGCGATCCTCGGCCAGTGGCTCGGCGCCATAGCGCTGGGCCGCGCGGCGACGAAACTCGTCGGCGGCCGCGCCGGTCAGGTGGGCCACCGGTCCGCGCCAGCCTTGCCGCTTGTCCAGCTTGCGCAGAGAAAAGTCCACGTTCTCCTGGGCCGCCCGATCGACCCCCGGCAAGAGCGTGGTCTCGATCTGCAAGCCGCCCTCCCACAGTGCCTTCTCTCCGTAGCGCTTGCCGACATCACGGCGCACATGCTCGGCGAAGTAGGGCGAGCCATCGCGGAAGAAGTCGGCTGGCGGTCGCGGCGCCAACGGCTTGGCCGAGGCCGCGCGCGCCTCCGCTTCGTCGACCACGCCCGCGGCGACCATGGCGGCCAGCACCTGATCGCGGCGGGCGCGCGTCAGCTCGGGCTCGAAAAAAGGCGAGTAGCGACTGGGCATCTGCGCGATGCCCGCGATGGTGGCCATTTCCGCCAGGTCGAGATCGCCCACGGCCTTGTCGAAGTAGCGCCGGCTCGCCGCGGCCACGCCGTACGACTGATGGCCGAGGAAGATCTGGTTGAGATAGAGGCTGAGGATTTGATCCTTCGTGTAGCGGGCCTCGAGCCGGCGCGCCAGGATGGCCTCGCGGATCTTTCGCTGCAGGGTTTGCTCGGAGGTGTGCAGGAGGGCGCGCGCCACCTGCTGGGTGATGGTCGAGCCGCCTTGCACCACGCGACCGGCGCGCAGATTGGCGAAGGCGGCGCGCAGCATGCCGCGAAAATCGACACCGCCGTGTTCGTAGAAGCGCCGATCCTCGATGGCCACGAAGGCCTGCACCAGCCGCTTGGGGAACGCCTCGAAGGGAAGGATCTCGCGCCGCTCGGAGGCGAATTCGGCCAGCGGCGTGCCGTCCCAGGCGCGCACCAGGGTGGATTCGGCCGACTCCAGCCGGAAGCGCTGGAAGCTGGGCAGGCTGGGCAACTTGGCGGCAAACGTGATGAAGAGGCCGATCCCGAGCAAGGCCACCAGGCCCAGCATGCAGCACGCGGCAAAGGCATAGAACTTGAACAGCCAGTGCCAGAAGCCGCCGTCCGAGGGATTGCTCACCTCGACGCGGTCGTAGCTCGCAAGCTTCGCTTGCCGCGCATCATCGCGAGGGGAACCATGCTTGCGCCAGAGCACTGCCGGAATCTACGCGAACCTCTAGTAAATCGCCAACTCGCCGGTGAAGGGAGTGGTGTCGGCCCAGCTCGTTCCGTCAGGCGCGGTGCGTGCCGTGGTCCAATCGCCGCGTGCCATCAGGCGATGGGACAGCTGTGTCCGGTGCGGTCGACTACCCGCCGACTCATCCCGGCGCCGAGATGCCTCTGACTCCGCCTCTGAGCGGGTTGGCACGCCGAAAAGGATTCTCAGACGCGGGAAAAACTTGCCTGGTTTCGGAGCGGCGCCCCTCAGGATCGCGCCCATGTCGATTCTGCGGGTGGACGTGAAGATGTAGATGCCGATCGTGTGGTCTGGCGTTCTACTTCACGTCCGTTCTGAACGGCGACGCGGGAAGAGCCGCCCGGTTGCTCAGGTTCACCGCCGGGTTGTCCGCCCATCCGTAGCGCACGGCCTTGGGCTGGCCGACCCGCGGACTGGACACGATGACCGTCTGGCCCGCGATTTTGGCGTCAGCCCATACGAATTTCCCGTCGGCGCCCGCGACCGCGAAGCCCTCGATGCTGCCACCGCCCCCGGCGATCAAGCCGCCCTTCGCGTGATCGAACCAAAGCACGACTTGGTTTCCCTTGATCGTCATCTTTCGGTACAGCGGGCCACTGTATTCCATGCCGTTCCGTCCATACAGCTTGGCCTGCGCCCACAAGGCCAGCCGCTTCCCGACGTCCTGCTTGTTGGTGGGATGGATGTTGCCCGCGTCGCCGACATCGATGATGACGGCCATCCCGGTGTTGTTCAGCCGAAGCGTCATGCTCTGCGCCTCGCGCAGCCCGGCCCATTCGCTCTCGGAGGGCGCCTCGAGTCTCTGCATGAAGTTGGCCAATTGGACGAAATAGAACGGGAAATAGCCCTGGCCCCAAGCCCTGCGCCAGGACCCGATCATCGCCGGGAACAGCTTGCGGTACTGCAGGTAGCGAGAGGTGTTCGATTCGCCCTGATACCAGATGACGCCGCGCATCGCGTAAGGAATGAGCGGTGCAATCATCGCGTTGTACAGGACGCTTGCGACTTGCGAATCGTCGGCTTGCTCGGGCCTGACCGGATCCCGCTTGGGGTCGAGCTGGAAGGCGGTCCGAAACATCCAGGGGCCGGCCAGCGGAACCGCGGCCTCGGCAGGAGCATCCTTGCGTCGGATGTGCATGCCCGCGGCGTCCCCGCCAAATCCTCCGCCCAGCCAGCTGTCGACGATGCGCACCGCGATCGTGTTCTTGCCCGCCCGGACCAACGCGCCCGGAACCGTGTATTCGCGCGCGGTGAGGTACCAATTGGGCGTGCTCTTGGTGATGCGGCCGACCTCTTTGCCGTTGACATAGGTGATGTCGAAGTCGTCGATCGGGCCGAGCGACAGGCTCAGATCCTTGCCGGCCCACGCTTCCGGGAGGTCCACGTCCCTGCGGTACCAGACCACGCCGTCGATGTTGGACAGGATCGATGCTTCCTTGGGCACGTCGGTCTTGGTCCAAGCGGACAGGTCCGCTTTGCCATCCGCCCAGCCTTGCGCCAGCTCCTGGTTATTCACGAATACGTCGTCCCAAAACTTCTCCCAGTCGGCCATCTTCTTCTCGATTTCCCGCCGGCCGGCGCTCGGGCCGCTCTTGAACGCGTCCAGCGGGCCGAGCAGGGACGCGAATTCAGGATCCGAACGGATGGTCGCCTCGTCGGTCCACGCCTCTGCCGGCGTGCCGCCCCACGAGCTATGGATGATGCCGACGTTCAGGCCCTCTTCGGTGGCGAGCCTGCGCGCAAAGAAGTACGCCACCGCGGAGAAGCCCGCAGCATTTTTCGGCGTGCACTCGACCCAAGATCCCTTGACCGAGTCGAGCGCCGTGACGGATGTGGCTTTTGCCACCGTGAAGAAACGGATATTCGGATAATTCGCGGCCGCGACTTCGGCGCTGCCGTTCATCGCGCCGGGCAGCCCGAATTCCATGTTGGATTGCCCGGACGCAATCCAGACCTCGCCGACCAGCACGTTGTTGAGCTGGATTCTGTCAGTTTCCGAGGAGACGGTGAGGACGTACGGTCCACCCTGTTTCATGGCCGGCAGCTTGGCCATCCATTTGCCGTTCTTGGCCTCGGTAACCGCCGTCCTGCCATTGAGCTGCACGGCTATGCGCGCCCCGTCTTCCGCCGTGCCCCAAACCGGGATTGTGCGCTCCCGCTGGAGCACCATGTTGTCGGTGAACAGGCTCGCGAGCTTGAGACTACCGGCCTGCGCAGCCGAGGTCAGGGTCAACACGAGCGGCAAAACGAGGAGAGTGGACCATCTGGGCATTTTGAGCATGGTGGTTCCCCTGTTTATCGCGCTTTTGCTGTTTTGCCGAGTCAAAGCAGGCGCCCGCTGCCCATCGGCTTGGCCCATAGTCCGGCAAGGAGTAGATGACTCAGCCATGATGCGAATCGTTCTTGTCCCCTGCAACCCAGCGCTGGTTTCGATTTGCTTGCTCCTGGTTGCCGCTTGCGCGTCGAGCCCTCGCCCTCATGCGGCCGGGTCGGCCGCCCCTGCGCGCCCGCTTCCGGTCAAGTACGGGAGGCTGCAGGTCATCGGCAACCACGTGTGCGGTTGCGACGGCAAGCCCGTGCAGCTCCGGGGCATGAGCACGGCCGGGCTGCAGTGGTTCGGCGAAGCGGTCAACCACAAGGCGTTCATGGCCCTGGCAAGAGACTGGCGCGCGGACGTCGTGCGCCTGGCGCTCTACGTGGGCGAGAACGGCTACGGCACCCATCCCGAGCTCAAGCAGAACGTCTGGAAGGGTATCGAGCTGGCCGTGGCACAGGGGCTTTACGTCATCGTCGATTGGCATGTGCTGACGCCCGGCAATCCCAACCATCCCGTCTACAGTGGCGCCCAGGCATTCTTCGACGAGGTTGCGCGCAAGTACGGCAAGTACCCGAATGTCCTCTACGAGATCATGAACGAGCCCAACGGCGAGCTGGACTGGGCGACCGATCTCAAGCCCTACGCCGAGAGGATGGTGGCGACAATCCGGGCCCATGATCCCGAAGGCATCATCCTGATCGGCTCGGGCACCTGGAGCCAGGACGTCGATATCGCGACCCAGAGCCCGGTCGCGGGCAAGAACCTGGTGTACACGTTTCATTTCTATGCCGGCAGTCACGGCGAGAAGCTGCGCAACAAGGTGCAGGCCGCCTTGGATTCCGGCGTCGCCGTGTTCGCCAGCGAGTGGGGCACCAGCGAGGCGTCCGGGACAGGCGGTCCCTACCTGAGCGCGTCCGAGGAGTGGCTCGGCTTTCTGGATCGCCACGACATCGGCTGGGTCAATTGGTCACTGTGCGACAAGGACGAGACCTCCGCGGCGCTCAAGAGCGCGAGCGCCGCGCGCAAGGAGGGCCTTACCGCCCTGCTCGAACGGGACTCGCTCTTGCTTCCGCAGACCATCGGGCCGGAAGGCTACGCGGTCTGGCCGGCGCAAGAGCTCTCGCCGAGCGGTGCCTTCGTCAGGGCGCACATGCGCGAACGCAAGGCGCCCAACCCGGGCGCGGGTCAATAGATCCCTTCACATGGGCACATGAAAGAAGATGAGACAAGTTTCCAATGCGCCACGACCGAGCAAGGATCGCGATGCCTCTTAGTGTCCCCGCTCGGGGATGGGTGAAACCCCTCGCCTTCAGGCGAAGCCTTTAGGGGGCTTGCGGTACGATGGCGGAATGGCGGAATATCGCAAGGGGTCGCACAGCATCTATTCGTTGCACTAC
>Ga0335069_10011100_pt1 | contig 12734 bp, 14 predicted proteins | sample Lox_Sample_11_FD_206714 | JGI IMG/M metagenome (GOLD analysis project Ga0335069, IMG submission 206714) | Soil microbial communities from Loxahatchee National Wildlife Refuge, Florida, United States - Lox_Sample_1.1 | ecosystem: Environmental > Terrestrial > Soil > Wetlands | place: USA... | reverse complement strand
TTCAAGCTCCCCGAACCAACACCGCGCGGTAAAGTGGCGATTGCAGCCGGTCTCCTAACGCCAATAATGCTCGCTGCTATCACGGTCGGACCCGGTGGCATGGTCGCTTTTGTAATCGTGCTCGCCCTCATACTTATAGCGCTCATGCGCGGCGGACGCTCTACGCTCCCGGTGCCGGCCACCAGTTAAAAAGATATAAACAAAAAATATTACGCGAACTCGTTTTCCAGAATTCTCCACGACTTCCTCAAAGGGCGTTCCCCGAATTGGATAAGTTTCAAACTGCAAACGGGACGGAAGTGGAGAAAATTGAACAAGTTGAGTTTTGCATATAAAGAAAAACGCGCCCGATGAGCAGTCTCATCGGGCGGGTGATGCAGCAAGCACTGGTTGTCAGGCCGCTTTGTAGCGATAGTACAACCTGACAAGCTTTCTATCCTTTGCACATCTCATCAGTGCGTCGTTTTCAACCACAGTAAGCGGTTTCTTTGCTGTTATCAACGTAACGAAGATCTCTTGGTCGCCATTTTCCAGCGAGAAGGTGATCCTTGTATACAGACAAATGCGCTTGATACTATAGGTCAGAAGCTGTGGAGACACTTCTGCAAGCGCAATACCATTTACCCCGAAGCGTCGCAGCTTACTTGCGTAGCGCAGCTTCCGATCGATATTATCGAACGCCAATCTGAGGATAGACGGCCAAGTATTGATCATCTTCACCGGATCGCCAAAGCCGCGCTGTCGCAGTCCATCGAGCTTCTTATTCACAAACTCGTCGGTGAACAACTTGGGGGTGGTTTTTCCCAATATTCGCACATACGATTACGAAGGGTGATTATCATGCTAGACTTGGCACATGATCGTGGGTCAGATTTGGCAGACAATTATCAACTTCGTGGCAGGGGTGCTGTTAACAATCGTGCCCTCGCTTGTGGTACCGGCTACACCTTTGGTACGGACGTCGGCGACGGCTGTCGTTACCGCATCAACGACACCTGCACCTACTCTTACATCTCCATCACCACTATATTCGACCGAGACTTCTCCTGGAGCGGCCACACCCTTCGTATGCAACAGGGGGCAAAATCCACTCTGTTTAACCGCGACTCCAGGATCGGGACCAGCACCTCTTGCCGTAACCTTCGCCCTCACAACGGAGGACAATTTCCTCCCAAACGCTACATGGACTATTGATTTTGGGGACGGTACACAGCCGATGCAATTTAAGCTCTGTTCTTCTTCAACATGCTCGTACTCAATAACACATACCTATCAAAAAGCTGGTGCCTATGAAGCCGCGTTGAGTGAGACAAATACGGCCCCGTGGGTTGTTATAGGAGCAGGTACTTCAACCACGATTATGAGGACTACACGAGGTGACTACGGAGAGGTCGGAGTTTCCGTTGGTGGCGTTAGTCTATTGCCCCACCTATCGTCAATAAGCCCCTCAACGGTAATGTCCGACGCGTGGCAACAAGTAACGGTACGAGGAACAGGATTTTTTATCGGAGCTGTAAACCACGATGAGATTGTTTTTGATGGAGATTTTACTTCCCCCGATACGGATCACAGCTTAAGCGTCGTAAACGATACAACTTTAACGTTCGATGTCCCGCGGGCAGTGTGGGGTGGATGTGGTAGTCCGAAGTCGTCGGCGCTGTGCGAACCAGCCGAGTCTCAATTGTCACCTGGACAGCATACGGTTGAGATTCAAAACGAAAACGGGACTAGTAACGCGCTTACGATTACCATCCAAGCGAGCGGAACGTCTCAATAGCTTGGAACCACTAGAAAAGTTCTGATGTCTTATTTGTGTATCAAAAAAGCCATTGAAATACAATGCTATTTTAGAGGGCTCCCGGAATTGAGCAGCTTGCGTTTTGCATATAAAGAAAAGCCGCCCTACTGGAGGACGGTCTCGATAGTTGGTTTTGGAAACATAAAATGTATTATTAGATGCCCGTCGACGGGGTCGTTTTCAGTCTGAGTAGAGAATTTTAAATCCACGACCTCGTTTGGATCTGAAGATATCCAACCTTGTGTGTGGAGCGTATTGGATATCTCACCGCCAGGTTCAAAAAGATATCCAAGAACCTCGATTCTGTATTGTTCCCTGGGCTGGGTAGTTTTCAAATGTGCGATGACGTGTATGTACCCGTCTCCGCATTGGATATCAACTTTTCGCATAAGTGCGCGGATAGGTCGCAGCTGAGTTACTGTCGTCGTCATAGAGCCCTCCCGGGTTTGTCCTCATCGAGTAATAGCCTTTTTGAAAACGAAAGTCAATCTCTTGGCGCGCGTTAGCTGACGCGTTTCGAACGATAGATTGTATTCAGACTGAGAGGAGATTAAGTCGGTTGAGTTTTATATAAAAAGAAAGCCGCCTTGTGGAAGGGCGGCTTCTAGATGGAAAGATTGTTATATTACTAATGATATGCCCGCACTTCTTTCAAGAGTGCCTTCATTGCTGCCTCATCACCCACATTGAATTGGTAATCAGGATGTTTATCCATATAGGCTCCAAAGCGAACTGCAAGCGGTATCTCACCTTCTTTCTCACCCTCAAGCCACTTCAACATCGTTGCTTTATGACCTTCATGATCATCAGTAGCTGGAGGATATGCCATTTCTGCCAGTATAGTTTGTGCTGTCATACGAGGATCAGCCCAACGTCTCTCATGTAGTGATTCGTAGCCCATACTGTATAAAAGCAAGCATATCACATTGGATATTTCTTGGTTGCTCCCCGAATTGGACGCTTTTCGAACGATTGATTGGATGCAAAGAGGATAGGGAAATGCGGAGACTTTTGGTGATATGAAGAATGTCCCTTCACCACTACAGCACAATAATAATCGCCACCGGACTTCAAGGAAGAAAGGTGGCGATCGCAATTTGCAATGCACTCTTACACAAGTGGACCTGGCTCCAAACACCGAATGTAGGCGGTTCGCTTTCCATCAACCTCAGTGGTCCACACGACCCAAACTTCAGCCACGCTCGGAGGCGTTGAGACGCTGGGATCTTGAAGCTTCACCAAGGCTCCATCAGGGACTTCTTGCCACACAGGCTGAACCTCACCTGCCTCTGGAAATGGGGGACGTATTTGGACCCTGAAGTGGCGGCCATCTGGTGTTGTTTCCATGTTATTAAATTCTCCGTAGTCTGGATTTCGGACACCTAGCCGAATCCCATCATAGTCTCCGCAACAGCACTCGCGAGTTTTCGACTCCGCATGGGCATACCAATTTGCAGTTTTGTTGGTCGAGATCTGTTCCTTCGTCTCGCACGACTTCGGGTAGGTATCCGCAGAAACGTTCATTGTCATTACGAGCAGGGAAGAAACCATCCCCGCTAACCTTTTATTTGGCGACATCGAGATTCTCCTTGTTGCTCGTCGCTGTTAGCCGGACATTGACGGTGTTTGCCGAAGAACATCCACACTAACTAGCATGACTATGCGCTAGTAATGGAGATTCTGCAATGTATTGATCAGATTCGGGACAGAAGAATTTCAAGGGACAAAAGCCGAAGTTCTACTTGCGACGCAGGAACACGAAGCGGTCGTCAGAGTTCCAGAAGCCCTCGGGACGCCCATAGTAACAGAGGAGCCACGGCCGGGCGCCGATGCGGTCCACCGCGAAGATGCAGGGGGGTGGCCGTCCGAGTCTCCTAGAGTTCGTCTCATGCCATAGTGCTCGTTAAAAGTGCGCAAGTCAATTGTCCGAACTAGACGTTTTTCGAGCAATTGATTGATTGGACGGAAGTTGAGAGGGAATTGAGCAGGTTGAGATCTGTATAAAAAGAAAAGCCGCCCATATACCGGAGCGGCAAGTGGTCACTATGCTAAGAGTGCGTTACTCCCGGTGACCCTCAGCTGAATTGAGATCGCGAGCATTGGTCTATTCTGTGATATCAGCCCCCTTCTCAAGAGTAATCTCTCGCCAGTAATCGGATTCCGAGAATCTTGGTGGGATGTTTTCGATATGAAGCTCGTCCCCAGTTTTGAAGGAGGCGAATCCTATACTCTGATGAGCTTCACTCCCCATGAGCGACAAAAAACCGACGAAAAACTCGCAGCTCCCGTGGGTACCGAGCGTTTCTATGGTTGCAACGTCAATCACTCCTCCGTTACGCACGACCAGCGCTTTCTCATTATCATATCTATAAGGTGCCCAAAGTCTTTGAGCGATTTGCGGAGTGCCGGTAGGCGGTTGCCAAACGAAACCCCTATCAGTAACTTTGAGTATAATTTTCACGACTTTAGCGTCCTTCGGCGCATAGTAGAGGAAACTCCTAATTCAATCGATAACATTTACTGAAGTAAATATCAAATGGGCACCCTGTCTTGGACGATTTTCGAACCATAGATTGGGCGACAGAATATCCGTTTCCAAGTGTTGCTCTCAAAGAGTTGGAGGAATTGGTTTCATAAAAAGAAATCTTGCCGCACCACTTTGGGCGCGGCAGGACGAATTGCTAGGGGCGAACGTCGATACGTTGGATACCTTCGCCTTGAAGAACGATACCCGCCTCGGTATTCATGAGCATCTCTTGGCGGGAAACGTAGGGAGTGTGTTCCTTGTAGGTTATGCTCTTGGCGAAATCCTCCATGACTCGTTCGAGCCGACCTTCGTAGTCGATGGCGAGACCACCCACTACCTCGACTGTTTTCTTGTCATGATCGGAAATATAGGCGACGCCGAGCATCATGTCGAGCGCCACTTCGCCTTGATCGAAGCGGATCTGGCACCACTCCGGGTATACGGATGCGGACAGGCGTCGCGTGCCGCGAAAACGGAACGTGATGCCATCGTCGCGCTTGCCGGCCACCTCGTAATGATCGAACCCTTGAATCCCAAAAAGGGCGTTCATTAGGTCAATCTCGTGGTTAAGATGGTCGAGCAGAAGACTGCGTGTATATTTCCATTCGTTCGACGGTTTGTGATATGAGAAGTCGAAGTCGAAACTCACGACTTTGCCGAATCGGTACAGAAACCCAACATCGTTTCTACGCCGGCGCATCGCTTCCAACAACCAAAGAATTGGGCGGTCGTGGCGACGTGGGTGGCAGGTCGTCAGAACGCGACCGGATGCATTGGCGGTTCCGAAAGCCATTTCGAGCCGAGCGATGTCTTCGCCCGGCACCAAGAGCGGCTTCTCGCAGAAGACGTGCTTCCCAGCCGCAAGTGCCATCTCGATTTGTGTCAGATGAAACTCGTCGGGCGAACAGATCATGACGGCCACGATTTCAGGCTCGTCGAGAAGATCTTCGAGTCTTCCATACCTCTTGCCGATGAACTTTCCCATGGCCTCTGGATCGGGATCCCAAACGCCATAGGTTTCGAAGTAGCCGCCGTAGTGCAGCGTGTGATGCTTGGCGTGCTCGCCGCAGCCAATAATGCCCATATACCGCATTTTTCAACCCTTCCTGTAATTGAACTGCTAAAAATACAATATCACGATATCTGCACTCTGTCTATATAGCTCCCCGAATTGGACAAGTTTCGAATGATTGATTGGAAGGAAGTTGAGAGGGAGTTAGGAAAATTAGGGGTTGCATAAAAACGTCAGCGGCCGTAGATACGACCGCCGTAACAATTCACTTTCGTCGAAACTGTTCCTTGAAGGCATCACTGATAGCTCGAGTTCTCCTTGTTTATCGTTTCATTCTTCGAAAGCGCTTTTGCCGGTCACTGGCCTGCGATTGAAGGCCGCACTTGCGCAAGAATTTTCCGATTGAAACAACCTTTCTCGTCAAGACTCGATCTCCTCAAGAACACTTTGCCACGTTTATTTCATAGGCAGAGCTCGTAGCGGAACATTTGCCCATACCTCCTTAAAAACTGCCAAAGGCGCTCGGAAAGAGTAGCAGCCAGACGAAACCCGAGATTTCAATCTCATCTGGATCTTCTTCACGGATCGCTTGGACTACGTCTCGAACCTTGTCGAGTATCGTTTCCTTCTGGTCCTCAAGGTCAGCCTTCCGTTCGGGAAAGTCATGAGCGAAGATAACGATCGCGAGATCGTCGGCATGAACGTCTGAGTCGCTACTCTCGCTGCACCAAACGATGATATCTTTGGGAGCAACAAGCCCATCCAACGCTGTCCGCTCTGGCAGCGTCAATGCAGGCGCCACAATGTCGGGAAGAAATCCCGCCAAGCGGGTCGCGATTTTCCTTTGCCATGGCTTATGTCGGATTATGATAAGCGGCACGGCCGCCTCCTTTTGGTTAGCCTAAGAGGAAAATACACAATTAATTGTAATAAGTCAAAAGTTCTGGCGTCCTATTCGGGTATCAAAAAATACCTCAGAAAATAAGGATAAAATCAGTGGCTCCCGAACTGGACAAGTTTCGAACTATCAACTGGATGGAAGTTGAGAGGGAATTGAAAAAGGTGAATTTTGCATAAAAAGAAAAAGCTGCCCGGGAGCAGGCGGGGCTGACTCCCGGGTTGCTCTCGAGCGGCTAGGCCGCTTCGGCCATTTGGAACAAACGCACCAGCTGGTTTCCCTTCGCTCCCTTGTGGGTTGAGCGGATCAGCTGGATGGCTTCGTTGGATTGACAGAACTTACCACCGTTCTCGAACTCCGGGCAGGGAAACGAATTGTGCTCGTCGCCCCTGCTGCCAAAGATCATCGTGTCGACCCAGGTCGGAAGAAAGTCGAGTTCTACGAGGAAGGCATACAACGTCTTGCCTCGATAGATTCTCCCGCCTTTCTCTACGCGAAAGTTGCTCCTTTCCTTGAAGAGGAACGTGGGCTTGCCACAGATGGCCTCGCTCCAGCTTTGGGTCTCGCCGAACATTTTTCTGTAGTCGCCGAGCTCCTCCTCGATTTCTCGCCGAAGTGCATCTTCCCAATGTTCTCCGGGCTCAATGCCGCCTTGCGGAACCCCATACGCGAATTCCCAATCTGCGCGATTCTGTTCCTTGATCCAGAACTCTTGGGCCCGCCTGGCTTCATCAGGATGAGGCGGCCGTTCTAGAGCCGCAAGTAAGTCGGCCTCGCTCTCGATAGGGAGTTCGGTCCGTTTGCGTATCTCTTCGAGGACTGGGTCGTCCATTATATCCATCATCGCGGCCCATGAGCCACGACGTTGGCCGACGAAATAATACCCAGACCACCGTAAGGCAATCATGATGCCCGGGCGGTACCCCTCGTTGCGATCCCGTTCAGGATCGATATCCAGCACCTGCGATAGCGTGAGACGCCACTGCCAGGCGACGGGGCCCTTGGGACCGGGTTTCTGATCGAAGAAGATCTCTCGACCGAGCGCCGGCTGACTATGTTCGTCAGGGTGGCGTTGACTGGCGTGAAAGAAGACATCGGGACCGTTCTCGACACCGATGAAGCCGAAGCCTTTTTTGAAGTTAAGGTGCTTGATGATTCCGCGCTGCATAGCAGCCCTCCATTTCTTGAATGACACTATTCCATAATATGTAAGCACATCAAATACATAAAGTCAAGCTCCCCGCATTGGACAAGTTTCGAACGATTGATTGGATTGAAGTCGAGAGGGAATTGAGTGCACTGAGTTATGTGTAGAAAGAGAACCACCCCGATCGTTGATGTCGGGGCGGATTCACAGAAACCAGAACAAAAGCGTAACCAATTAGTTAGTCGCGATCGACCCAGATGGTATCGCCGTTAACGCGGGCGGGGCTCGTTTCGAAATTCTGAGGGTAAAGATGGTTTGAAAACCAGCAAAATCAAATGAATCATATTTCGTGCTCCGGTCTTCTTGCATATAGCCTGACGATGTATTTTGACGGTGGCCTCCGATATGCCCAATTTATGGGCGATACATTTGGATGGTTCACCCAAAAATACCCACATCAACACTTCGCGTTGGCGATCCGTGAGATTTGCACAAACTGGAGATGCTGACCAGAGCATTTCCCAATTTATCCCGCCGGCACTGTCCAGGGTGTCCATCAAAGCTCTCCTTGTTTTATTAGGCACTGCATGAAGCAATACCTCTGAAAGGAGACTACCGTTTCTTCATATAGAAGGCAATAGATTCTGATGTCCTATTCGAGTGTCAAAAAATACCTTGAGAAATATGGATAAAATCGATGGCTCCCGTCTTGGACAAGTTTCGAACTATTGAGTGGGCGGGAGTCGAGAGGGAATTAAATAAAATCCATGTTAAAGTCGCGTCAGGTACCTGAGCCCTTTGCTCAAAAAGCACTACAGCAATACGGTACCCGTTGCCAACCACCTCCAAGGATAGCTTCTCCATAAGAGGAAATACTTGTGCGTGCGCGGCTTCTCGATAGCGGGGTTTTCGGGAGATTTTTTAAGGCTTCACTGAATGATCTCTCCCCTGATGTGCTGAAGGGAAAAAACGATACTGGTCGTTACTAACGCATCGCGCGACGGATGGCACAGCCGCCGGGATTGATTCCTCTCGTTAATAGTGATCGAATCGCGGGTGGGCTCCTTCTGAAACGCCTCGGAGGCATTGTCGCTCCGAAGAAAACGACAGTCAAGGAAATTCGGGATCGGACGTCAACCTTAAAATAACCCGATCAAGTGGGAGCGACGACCACTGAAAGTAAGTCGCGGCTAATTCGTTGCCGAACACGATAATAAAATTATGAGGTTGCTAGCACCTCACCTCAGCCCGGTCACAGCTCGACCGGGTTATTTTTTATTTTAAAAAAGTGCTAGGACAAGTTCAGAACTATGGCTCCGAGGACTGGACGACGTTAGAACCTGTTTGCTTGAGGGCAAGAGTGAGTTTTTTCGGCGGTGTCACGCGTTTGCGATGAGCGCATAGTGCCCTCGGCAGGAGTTGAACCCGCGACTTCTCTGTTATACTGTGGGGTAGTGGAAATAAGTGGCAATTTTGCGGTCGCGGCTTCGGGCGTCAGCAAGCCACTCCCCACATATAAATCGAAGCCGTTATCAGCTAACCCTTTTGCTATGAACCTACAGGAAATGCACGACGAGCACGTTCGTCATGGGTACGACGCAAAAGATGGCATGAAGTTTGGTCTCAAGGCGATGAGTTGGAGCGGCTGGGGTTCACCAGTAGGTCTCGGTATCTTGTTGCTGTGCGCAGGGGGATTTCTCTACCTCTTGCACCTTGCAGGCCTCATCGGCTAGCAGAAGGAAATGACCTGCGGCACATACCCCGCAGGTCATTTCTCTTCGTGCCTTCGGCAGAGGTAGAATAAGTGTTATTAGTTTAGGAATATAAAATGCTTGAAAAACAAATAGAACTAGCAAGAAAGCACATTGTTTTCGTTGGTCTCATCCACTTTACGGGGGGATTCGGGCTGGCGCTTTTGTTCCAGTACTATCTTGCAGGTAATCCCTTTTTGCCAGTATCAGTAGGATAGGTGCTGGTAGCTTTTACTCTCATCGGGCATATCTATATGATGAGCTACAAAGGCGATTCGAACCCCACTCTCGGAGAAAATCAGTAATCACCGAAAGACATGCTCTCGGTTCAACTGCTTTAGCTCCCCGCATCGAACAAGTTCAGAACTCTGGATTGGGCAGAGATTTGCAAAGAGTTTGGCATGATGAGTTTCTTTTCTGAAAAACTAACATTGGCATAAAAACGAAAGGGCCGACGCTTGCGCAAACGCATAGCATCGGCCCCCATTTCCACTCGGCTCGTTAGCGCTTATTACGGCGCTTACGGCTCGGTTGGAAGAAGTCCTTACCCTGACCAAACAACTGCTCGACCTGCTCTACCGTGCGATGAAGCACTTGCCGGGCGACGCCAGGGACGTGGGTCTTTGGCAGACCCCACCACTGCATGTCGTCCCAATACTCGCGATAGACTCTCCGGTATTCCTGTTTGAGAACGTGCTCGACGGCTTCGATGACAAGATTGAGACCATCAAAGCGAGCCGATGAGGCCGATTTGCAGCAATAGAGGTAATGGGCGGTACGTTTGCCGTTCTCGCCATGACGAACGACCAGGGCATAGAGTCGTTCATTAACCGGAAGTTCGATAGTGCCGCCACCGAGACCGCCTGCACCATCGTAATAATGAACTTCGGTCCTGGCGCAGTCGGCGTACAGAGCGACGACCGAGTTCACACCAATTTTGAACCGGAACGACCCGGCGTCGAACCGCGTGTTCCATCCACCGTTGAAGGTGATAGGGCAGGGGCTGCTATAGCCGCGCATGCCTTTCTCGCACCACTCGGCTTCCTGGTGCAGCTCGATAGAGCCTAGGGTTGAGTCACACGCACCAATCGCGATCTGCTTGAAATGCGAGCGCACGAGGTGAATGGCGAACCTCGAGTCGGTGACGTAGGTCGGCAGAATGGTCTTGTCAAGCATCGCATCCTCCATGGGCTACTCCTGCGATAGGAGTCCGAACCGCAACGCCACCACAGCGTTTATTGGTTCATGTTGAGGACTATGTACCACCACGGCACATAACTCCGCTGAAATTATATTATGAAAATTATATTTGTCAATTGCTCCCTTCATTGGACAGGTTCAGAACTGTAGACTGGAGGGCGTTTGAATTGGAATTGCAATACCTCCCGTCACCCGAAACACGCATCGGGGTTGAATGTTTGAACGCTCGATGTTGAAGTGACGCCTAACGCGTTCGTAGAAACGACTATATAGGGGTACGAATCCTGGAACTCGCAGTAATAGGTAAGAATGATGGTATGACTCGTTACCAAAGCGGGATCGTATTGTGTCCAAATGTACGAACCTACCGTATACCCAGAGTAAACACGCGAGTCAGAGGCCTGGTCGGTAGTCCACGTAATGGTGGCTTGAGAATCGGTAACTCCGCTTGCGCGAATATTCGAGATCACGGGCCCGTCATTTTGGATAGTAATGACAACGCCGGTCGAAGTCGCAACATTGCCTGCGGCGTCCTCAGCCGCGGCACTTACCGTATGTGAACCGTCGGCCACGTAGATACTATTCCAGTTGTAGGTATAGGGAGCCGAAGTAAGGGGGGTTCCGGTTGCAACTCCATCGATCAAGAACTGCACGTTCGATATACCGACATTGTCCGAGGCCGAGGCTGTGAGTGTGACGATGCCTAGCGTCGTAGTGCCAGCCGCGGGGGCAATTATAGAAACAGTCGGTGGGGTAGTGTCTCGTTGTGAGGGCTGAGAACTTGGCTTACCCCCTCCACCGAAGCCCGGAATCCAACCCGGGGGTGGGGCGTGACTGTTGAAAAATGCGAGCCAGTCGGGATTTTGCGTCGTTGATGTAGCAGCGCTTGAAGATGCGGTGAGATCTGAAGAAACCGCAACGCCTGCTGTCACCGTGGTCGTCGTACTTGTACCGTTTCGAAGCATTGAGTTCACGAGGGTTCGTGTGAGAGGCCCGAAATAACCGGTCGATGGTAATCCATTGGCTTTCTGAAAGCGTTCGAGGCTAGATTGCAGCTCGAACCCAAAATATGACGTTTCCATTCCGGGCGACCCGGGACCCGTTTGTGCAAGCATGTAACCATGTGTATTGAGAAATATCTGCAGTAGCTGCACTTGAGGACCACTTTCCCCGCGCTGTAAGTTGATCGTGAAAGAAGAGTCATCTGCTAAAGCAACTATAGAAAAACAAGATAAAGCAGTGAGGGCAAGGGCGAAGTGGGCGCCATATTTATGCAGTGTCATACGATGGAAGGCAGTAAAATAATATCACGGTTGAAGTTGAAGCGCCCGGTATATGGGAAAAAGTTAGATTTTACGCTCGCAAAACCCTTCGACACAGTTCTCGAAGTGGCTACTTGTCCAACTGGGCTCACTTCGTTGGACAAGTTTCTAGCGATTGATTGGGGGCGGGTGAGTAGGGAAATGGCAGAGGTCGAGTCGGTTTAAATAGCTGTACTATCGATTTTCCTTCTTGATAATAAACTTTCCAACCTGATCATCGATGACAAATAAAAAGGCCTTGCCATGATTTTCGAGCCTCTCGTTGAGGTTTTTTAGATTTTCACCAACAAACTTTCGGAGAGCATCAAAATCTCCTTCCTGTGCCTGAACGGTGAGGCTGTCATGCTCTTTTTCTACCGAATAAGTAATATCGTTTTCTTTCGAGAAAGTCCTGATTTGATCATTGATATCATTCAGGGTCTTTCTTTGAAATTCAAGTTCAAGACGAGCCGGACTTGGTGCCCATGGGTTTCGTGGTGTTTCCATTCGTTTATAGTATACCCAAAAGTTAGATTTTTGTTTGCTCCCCGCATTGGACAAGTTTCGAACGGTTGATTGGGTGGAAGTTGAGAGGGAATTGAGTTTGTTGAATTTTGTATAAAAATAAAAAAGAAAAGCCGCCATTTCGGACGGCTTCCCATGATATAGCAAAACATCGGTTATGCAGAGACGCGAGAGCGGAAGGAGAGGGATGGTTGCGCAAAGAATACTGCTCGGGCGACAACCTCTTCCATCGTGCGATAAATCTTGAACTCGCGGCCGAGCGCCAATTCGAAGTTACGCTCGATTTGACTTGCGCCAGGAAATTCCACCGCCATACCGACAATCACGCGCAAATGCCGTGCCCACATCATTTGCCCGCGCCACTCTCCAATCTCGCCCATCGTCTCTCTCGCGTATGGACCTCCATCTTTGCGAGGATTCAACGCATCTTCAGGTGGAAGCCAGAAGATGATGCATCCGGTTTCCCACCTGTCGGCTGCTAATTGCAGAAAATGACGTTCCCAGTCAGTTTGACGAGGAAAGCCATCGGGCCCGTTCACTCGATACTTGTAGAGCGGGTGATTGTAGTCATAGCG
>Ga0335069_10011099_pt1 | contig 12734 bp, 10 predicted proteins | sample Lox_Sample_11_FD_206714 | JGI IMG/M metagenome (GOLD analysis project Ga0335069, IMG submission 206714) | Soil microbial communities from Loxahatchee National Wildlife Refuge, Florida, United States - Lox_Sample_1.1 | ecosystem: Environmental > Terrestrial > Soil > Wetlands | place: USA... | reverse complement strand
TGGCTGGCTTGCTGGCCGGGCGATCGATTCAAATGGTGGATTTCCCGGTCAGCGGTGGCCCAGTGCGGGCCGCATCCGGGAACCTCGCCGGCTTCGTTGGCGGGGCGCCCGACGTCGTCGGAAGAGTCTCGCCGGTTCTGGATCTACTGGCGTCGACAGTCGTCGTGGTGGGACCCAATCCCGGGGACGGGCAGGCGATGAAGACCGTCAACCAATTGCTATGCGGGATCCACATCGCGGCTGCAGCCGAAGCCCTATCCCTGGCAGCGAGGCTGGGCCTGGACCTCCCGAAAGCACTGAACGCCCTGAGCGAGGGCGCCGCCGCTTCGTTCATGCTGGCCGACCGGGGACCCAGGATCGTAGAGGCAATTAAGGGCCACGACCCCGACGTGCTGTCTGCTCTCGCCATCTTCGAGAAGGACATGGGCATTGTCAGGCAGGCCGGTCATCTCGCCGGTGCCGCCCTGCCAGTCACGTCGGCAGCGGAGCAACTCTACCGGCTCGGCGCGATCGCCGGCCTGTCCGCTGCGGACGACTCGGCCATCGTGCGGTTGCTGCTGTGGGAGGACGCGCTGGTCGGCGTCGCTGCCGCCCGCGGACGCCCGCCCAGATCGCGGATGGGGATGCCCGACCCGGGCTCGGCGGTGTCGTAGACGGGCGGCGGAAGTCTTTCCGTTCGGGGTGAAAGCCTTCGGTGCCGGCTCGAGGAAGTCGTCGGCGCAGTTGGAAGGGGTAGCCGCGCTTCGGGCCTAGGAACAGGTGGTTTGGGGGTGCTGACGTAGCTTATGTGGGCCATGAACTCACGCGAGGTCGTCCCAGCCCTGGCATGTCTAGCCGCCCATGATGTAAGCCCTTTCGTGTACGCGCCACGGTCATGGTCTGTGTTAGGTGGGTGGGCGAGAATAGCGGTTCCTCGGTGGCGGGGGAGACCCGTGTACGCCCCGCACGCGCTGCTCCGCGCGATCCTGGATCACGTCCCGCCGCTGCTGGGTCTCGCCGACTTCAGGGTCGTCGGCTGAGCCGTGAGTGTGGATCTGCAGTTCAAGCTGCGTGTACGGACGCTGTCCGTACCCGTCCGTGGCGTCAGCCGTTTTGTGTCGCTGACGGCACGGACATACAGCCGACAGGCCCGGGTATTCATATGATCGTTAGAGAAGTTCGGCCAGGTCAGTGACCATTCGATTACCCGGTCGGCGAGCCGGTCGTGGGGGCATCGGACGATTCGGGATAGTCGTGCCTGCTGAGCCTTTGGAGGCCTGCTTCAATCTCCTGGGCTGCAGCTTGGTCGAACGGCCCTGAGCTGTGCAGCGGCTGACCGCCGGATCCGGGCTGGCGGCCAGCGTCGACGCCGAAACGGCCTACCCGGGCTGGCAGCTGCCGTCGAGGTCGCCGCCTATCGCATCGTGGTCGAGGCGGTCACCAATACCGTCCAGCACGCTCACGCCTGTCACTCCAGGCATCGATAGCCTCCACCCTCATACAGACGCCGGTGGTTGAACCAGTCGACGTACTCGAGAGCGAGTTCGACCTGCTCAGCGGTCCGTCAGGGGGCCGCGGGGTTTGATTAGTTCAGCCTTGAACAGGCCGATCACCGGCTCCGCCAATTCAGATGGTGTCTATGTTTTGCCTTCAGGCCCGACGGAAGGATTCTTGTGGCGCCTGAATATTGACGGCCAAATACATCTTTGAGGTGTAAACAGCCATAAAGTCTCACCACATTACATGTCTCAAACAATGAGAGTGGCGGGCTAGCCGGCTACCTGTCATTCAGTCCGCGGAACTGACAGCCAGAAACTCCTTTGGTGTACCGTGCTCGGCTCATGCAGCACGATCAATGCGGGCCCGCCCATGCTCTGCGGCAGACTCGCGATGTAGTCCGGCTATCAGTGGGATCCGAACCTGGGCGCCGATAGTCCCGAATAGTGGATCGGTGGCGATTTGAACCAGGTTGTTAAGGGTAGGTTCGGATTATGCGCGGCGGGGAGCTGCCGGTCAGCGGGGGATGGTTCGTTGGCCGGGTCAGCGAGTTGGCTGCGATCCGGGCGTGCGTTGATGCGGTGCTGGGCGGAGCGGGCCGCGTTGTGTGGATAGAGGGGGATCCCGGCTCGGGTAAGACGGCGCTCGTCAATCAGGTGGTGGCTGGGCTTCCGGCTGATTTTGTGGTGTTGCGGGCTGTGGCGGATGAGTCGATAGTCGTCCAGCCGTTCGCTGTGCTGGGGCAGCTCGGCCTCGATGGCAGGGGGAGCCCGCAGGCCGTGGGGCTGGACCTTGTCGCGTTGCTGACCGAGGCGGGCGGTGGGGGGCCGGTGGCGGTGGTGGTGGAGGACCTGCATTCGGCGGATCGTGAGTCCCGCCAGGCGTTGCTGGCTGTCGTCCGGCGGGTGGGCCAGGAGCGGGTGCTGCTGCTGGTGACTAGCCGTCCTGGCGCTGCACCCGACGGGTGGGAACGTCTGCTTCTGGATCCATCTGGTGGTTTGCGGGTCGTGTTGGGCGCCTTGAGTAGAGATGAAGTGGCCGAGATGGCCCGTGTCGCCGGTATGGCCTTGCCCTCGCGGGCGGTTGAGCGGCTGCACGAGCACAGCGGCGGCCTTGCGTTGTACGTCCGGACGTTGCTGGCGGAGCTTTCCTTCTCGCAGCTTGCCGCTCCGGGCGGGGAGCTTCCGGTGCCCCGGTCGCTGGCGTCGATGATCTTGGCTCGGCTGGCCGAGCTGCCGCCAGATGCCCGACGAGTGGCTGCGGCATTGGCCGTTGTGGGCGAGGCGGTGCCTTTGCCGACGGCAGGGCGGATCGCTCGGATTGATCATCCGGCCGAGGCGCTGGAGGCGTTGCTGGGGACAGGTTTTGTGACGTGGTGGCCTGATGAGGCGAGTACGCCCGCAGGCTTCGCCCACCCGCTGTACCGGTCGGCGCTGTACGCCGACCTCGCTCCCACCCGGCGCCGCGAGCTGCACCGGGCCGCGGCGGAATCCTTCGACGCGGCCTCTGCCCTGCGGCACCGGGTGGCCGCAGCGGAGGGGGTCGACGACGATCTGGCCCAGGATCTCGACGAGTCGGCGGACGAGAGGGCCAGCAAAGGAGCTCGGGGGATGGCGGCCACGTATCTGCTGTGGGCGTCAACTGTTGGCTCTGATCCTCAACTGAACGAACGGCGGCTGCTGCGAGCAGCGCAGCTGCTGCTTGAGGACGGGCAGACGGCGCGCGCCGCTGAGCTTCGTGATCAGGTGAAGAAATGCAGCGAAGGGCCGCTCCGGAGCCTGGTCCTCGGGCAACTGGCATGGGAGGAAGCTGCTACCGTCCCCGCAGAATCCTGGCTCATCGAGGCATCGAAGCTGGCGGGCGGAGCGGGGTCTGACGGTGAGGTTGCGGCCGCGGCGCTTGGTCGCCTCGGCACCCTGTATTACACCCAGGGACGTGCCAAGGAGGCCATCGGTGCCGCAACGAGATTGCTGGCGTTGAGTAACCTGCCCGGCGAGCTGGAGCGAAGCGGCTGGATAGCGCTCGTGGCCGGAATGGCCATGGGCCAAGGTGCCGTGGCGGCTCTGGATCGCCTGGCCACCCGGCTGCCCCAGCCCGCTGACAGCGTGCCAGCGGCTGACACTGACCTGCTTATTGTGCGGGGCGCAGTGGGGTTTTATGCCGGAAGGACAATGGCGGCCATCGCCGACTTGCGGGCGGCGATCCGGTTGGCTCGCCACGGCGCGGCCGCCAGTCAGTTGCCCAGAGCGCACGTGCAGCTAGCGCAGCTGTTGCTGAGCTCAGGGGAGTGGGACGAAGCGCTCGTGCACGCCCGGACGGCCCTGTCGCTGGTGTCGGCTGAACGGCGGGTCTGGATGGACGCGCAGGTGCACGCCGCGCTGGCTCGCTTGTTCGGCGGCCGGGGCGAGTGGCAGCGAGCCGGTGAGCACCTCGCGGCGGCGGACGCCGCGGCGGCAGAGGCAGGCACCATCGAGGCGGTCGTTACCACTCGCATCGCCCATGCAGCGGTGGCGAGGGCCCGTAACGATCCCGAGCAGGTCATCAAGGCCCTCGCTCCGCTGGTCGAGAACACCGGCTTGATCCCCATGGCCACCTCGCTGGCGTGGTGGCCCAGCCTTATTGCGGCGATGATCGACGTCGGCGAGCTAGCCAAAGCAGCCGAGCAGATCGAACTGCTCGGCACCGCAACGCGGCAACGCGGCCTGGGGATGCGAGCCCGCATCGCGGGGGTCCGTGCCCAGCTGGAGGCGGCCCAGGGGCACCCTGATCAGGCGTGCTCCAGCTACGGCCGGGCAATCAGCCTGCTCGGCGCGGACGATCCGGTGCTGGATCGGGCCGAGCTACATCACAGATTCGGCCAGCTGCTGGCTGCCCGGGGAGGCAGGCGACGCCAAGCTGTCGACCAACTGCGCGTGGCCGGTGACCTGTTCGCCCGGGCGGGCGCGGAACCATTCCTGGGCCGGGTGCAGGCCGACCTGGCCTCGCATGGGATCACCGTCGGCCGGCCAGGATCCCGATCCCCTCTGGAGCTGACCGATCGGGAGCGCGACGTCGCCGTCCTGGTAGCGAAGGGGATGACCAACCGCGAGGTCGCCGCCGAGCTGTACGTCAGCCCAAAGGCCGTCGACTACCACCTGGGCCACATTTTCGGCAAGCTCGGGATCACCTCACGGCGGGACCTGCGTCAGCGGGTGCTCAACTAGGCATTTCTCCTAGGGACCGTGGTCTCGCCCCCGAGCATGCTCGGAGCATGCAGATCGTCATCGATGTCGCCCGCTCCAGCGACGGACGGCTGGTGGGCACGGCACGGTCGGCCGGTTCGGCCGGTTCGGCCGGCGAGAGCCGCCGTTTCGCCGGCGTGATGGAGCTCGTCGCGTGCCTTGAGCAGCTATGCGCCACCGCCTCGCACGACAACACGCCTTCCAAATCGGACCGTGGGTCCCGTCCCCAGGCGCCGCCTGCTCCCGTTGCTTCCCAGCCGCCCAGCACAGAAGGAAACCAACATGGCTGACCCGGCCATGGTGCTGTTCGGCACCGCATCCTACGAGGGCCAGCTGATGCGCGTCACGGCTCATTCAGCTACCGCGCCTCAGGAGGCCAATGGCCATTGCAGCGGTCTCGGCCAGCAGATCTGGTCGGGGTCGTCTACCGCTGGCTCCAGAATACCCCCGACATCACCCACTCAATGTCCGGCAAGGAGAAAGAACATGAACGCTGAACACCCACCCGCTGACGTCTCAGCGCTGACCGAGCAACGCCAGGGAAAGATCCCCTGGCCCGCACATATCGCTGCTCGCGGGGCTCCAGGAAATGCCATGCGCATTTCATGGCGCCAGGCGCTGATCTCGCTGATACCCCTGGCCATATGCGGGATCGTGGGGTGTGGCTCGGCTGGCCCAACGGCGGCACCTACGACTGCGGCACCTGCGGCCACGACCGCGGGACCTGCGGCCACGACCGCGGCGCCTGCGACCACAGCAGCGGCATCGAGCAGCGACACCATACCCGAATACAAGCCGTCGTCTGTCCTCAGCAGCGGATCTGCCACTACGGTGCTCAAATCGCCTGATTCGGTGGGCAAGGTCGCCGCGTTTTATAAAAGCGCGCTTAAGTCGGGAGGCTGGCAGTGGCATACAACGGCCCTATCCTCTTACAGCGCCCATTTCGAGGCGGCGAAGGGCAGCGCGCACGCGGTGATCCAGATCAGCTCGGCCGGCCAGGGAGTATCGATCTCTGTCACGATCACCAAGTAACCCGCGGGCAGAGGTCCCGATAAGCGTCGAGCTAGCCTGCCGACCAGGCGCCGGTCAGGGCAGGCCTCCGTGCTCACGTCCTAGCAGATCGGAAGAGCAGGCGTGGGATACCTGACGGCTGGGACCGGCGGCTAGCGGTACGGGTTCACCGATCCGCGCTCACGCCCGTCATACAGGCTGCGAGGCCGAGGCATCTTTGACAAGCCAGCGGCCTCACCAGCCCATGACGCCGACGGCGGCCGGGATCACACCCGCCAGGAGCAGGGCGAACTCGAAGCCCCGAAGGAATGAAGCAACCGCCGGGCAGAGCGTACGCGGTGGAGGACTTCTGTGACCGGGCCTGGGGCAGCCGGCCGGAGTGGGCCCGGCCGGCCGTCGGCGGTATCGCCTTGGGCCTGGTGCTGCTGGCGCTGCCGCAGATGTACGGCGTCGGTTATCCGGTCATGTACAAGGCGGTGGCCGGGGATTATGTGCTGTGGTTCCTGCTGGTGCTGGCGGCCGGGAAGATCCTGGTCTGCAGCCTGACCCTGGGCATCGGCGGATCGGGCGGCGTTTTCGCGCCCTCGCTGTTCATCGGGGTCACCTCCGGGATGGCGCTCGGCGAGATCGCCGTGCACCTGGCTGGGGCGGCGGCCGGGCCGCCCGCGCTGTATGCGGTGGTGGCCATGGGCGCGGTGTTCAGCTCCGCCACCCGGGCGCCACTGACGTCCGTCGCCTCGGTCCTGGAAATGACCGGCGACTACGCCCTGGCGCTGCCGGTGATGATGGCTGTCGCGATCGCCACCGCGCTCTGACGTTCCGGCGGGTGGCCAGTCTTGCCGCGTGTGGACCTGGCGGCCCAGCGGCGGCGGACGATGTCGCGGTGCCAGCGCAGGATCGTGTCCGGGGTGACCAGCAGCCGCAGCCCGTGGCGCCGCGCTTTGGGTATCACGATGGCCGGGGGTCAGCTGGGCAGCCCGGGCTCGTGGAAGATCAGCACGACGGCCAGGATGAGCAGCGCGGTGCCGAAGGTGATCAGGGCGTACCGGACCTGGTGCAGCCTGAACGTGCTGCCGATGCCGACCAGGAACAGCACGGCGGCCAGGAACACGGTGATCCGGACGTAGTTGTCGCTGGTCTGGGCGGCGGTGTTGCCCTCGTTGAACTTGGCCGTGGCCTCGGCGTCCAGCGCGTTGGCCGTGGCCTGCTCGGGCGGGCTGTACTGGGGCATGTAGGTGGGTCCGGGTGGGGCCTTCGGGTTGTGCAGCGGGTCGGTGGCCATCCAGGCCTCGAACGCGACCAGGAACCCGGGCCGGAAGCGGCGGATGGCCACGGCTTGCTTCTGCTTGTCACCCACCAGGACCGTGGTGAACCACGCCGCGAACGTGGAGGAGTCGAAGTTGCGGACGGTCAGCGCCTCGAGGTCGGCGCGGGTGGCCAGGCTGCGCAGGTGGGACGACTGGGCGATGTCCACCCGCGAGGCGGTGCCCCACTTGGCTGCGGCGTACCCCGCCCAGGCGGCGGCAATGGTGACCAGCGCGAGCAGCAGCGCCTCGCCGGTCTGCACAATCCGCGAATGACGTTCGGCCGCCTTGCCTGCGGCTCGCTCGTCTTCCCCGTGGGTGTGCTCACGCAGCTTCCGCCCGGCCTCGACCGGGTCGAGCCCCTCTGGCATCGTGGTGCCCTCCGCCCCCGATCTGTCCGCGCATATGCTCCTATCGTGCGGACCAGGCTAAGGAAGCGGATCGTCCTGAACGGGTGACCTGCCCGGCGCCTAGTTGCCGCCCGAGCCGTGGCATTTGCGCGACGCTGAGAGAAGTGGTGCGTGCAAGTTCGATTGCTCACGGCATAACACGGTGCTTAGAGCCTGCTTGAGAACTCAGGTGGCATGAATGAGGACACCCGGCTCCAGGAAACCGCGCCACTACCGGCGGGTCAGGTTGCTACAGCAAGGGACCTCATGGGGGTGTGATTTGGCCGTGCGATCAGATCCGGACTGCCGAGCAAACGTGGAGCACCCATAGGCTGGAAAGTGCCTTCACAAGCGCATCGGGACGGCTATAACCGCAGACCAGCGCGTCCTCGCGGCGCGGCTCCTCGGTCCTGGTCAGGAGCTTCCCGGCATCGTTATGCGGCGTCCGGCGGCATCGGGCCTGGGTAGCGCCGCATGTTCAGCGGCGAGTGTCATGACGAACTGGCGGTGCTCTGCCGGGATGGGGACGACGCGTTCGAGGGCGATGTCGACGTGCAAGAACATGAGCTCATTCGTTGCCGCGTCCGGGCCGCCCGCCGCCGCCATCCAGTGGAACACGTGCAGCCGCTTGGCGTCGCAGCCCAGCACCTGTGTGGAGTAACGGAGTTCGGCCCCGGCCTGCACACTTGCGCGAAAGCACAGGTGGCTCTCGGCCGTGTACATGCCGCAGCCGGTTTCGGCCCGGTACCCGGCGCCGAGGCCGATGTGGTCCAGCAGTGCCTCGGTGGCTTCGGTGAACGCCAGGAAGTAGTAGGCATCCATCATGTGGCCGTTGTAGTCGATCCACTCCGCCGGCACAGTCCGGCCCCCGGTACTCAAGGGCTGCCCGGGCGGCTCGCCGGCCCTCACCGGCCACGCCAGACGGGTGGACGCCGCTCAGCAAACGCCCGCGGCCCTTCACGGGCGTCCTGCGAATCCAGCATCGCCCGGTAGGCGGGCAGGCCGCTTCGGCTCAGGATCCGGTAGCCATCACGTACGCTCATCCCCTCTGTCTCACGCAAGATCTCCAGCACGGCGGCGACCGCCAGCGGGGCCGCTGCGCAGATCGCCCCGGCCAGCTCGCATGCGGCGGTCATCACCTCGTGCGCCGGGACAACCTTGTTGACCAGTCCCCACCGGGCGGCCTCGGCAGCGCCGAACCGGCGCCCGGTCAGCAGGTACTCCAGCGCGATCGTGCGCGGGACCCGGGCCGGCAGCCGCAGCAGCCCACCGGCGTCAGCGACGAGACCAAGTGTCGCCTCGGTGAGCGCGAAGTCCGCGTGCTCGGCGGCCACCACTAGGTCCGCCGCCAGGACGAGTTCGAAGCCGCCGCCGAACGCCATCCCGTTGACCGCGGCGATCACTGGCTTGCCTAGGTCGAAGAACTCAGTGAGGCCAGCGAAACCGCCCGGGCCGTGGTCGGCCTCGATGCTCTCGCCCTGGGCAGCGGCCTTCAGGTCCCAGCCCGCGCAGAAGAACCGGTCCCCGGCGCCGGTCACGATGCCCGCGCGCAAGAGCGGGTCGCGACGCAGCCGGTCGAATGCCGCGTGCAGCGCCCTGCTCGTGGAAGTGTCGACGGCGTTGGCCGGCGGCCGGTCAATGGTGATTACGAGCACCTGGCCCTCGGCGACGGCCCGGACCGGCTCGGGCCGAGGCTCAGGCTGGGCTGTCACGTCACGCTCCATGTGCCCGCAGCAGTGACCGGGCGATGATATGCCGCTGGATCTCGCTGGTGCCGTCCCAGATCCGCTCCACCCGTGCATCCCGCCACCAGCGCTCCACCGGCAATTCGCTCATCAGCCCCATCCCGCCGAAGATCTGCACCGCGGCATCGCAAGCGCGGCCGAGCATCTCCGAGGCGTACAACTTGGCCATCGCCGCGTCTGCGGCGGTCATCATCCCGGCATCCAGCCGGGCCGCAGCACGGAGGGTGAGCATTTCCGCCGCCTCGAGTTCGGTCGCCATGTCGGCGAGCTGGAACCCGATGCCCTGGAACCTGCCGATGGGCTGGCCGAACTGCTCGCGGCGCGCCGCCCACGCAGCTGCGGCCTCCAGCACCCGCCGGGCCCGGCCCACACTGGTCGCGGCCACGGTCAGCCGGGACGCGCCGAGCCACCGGTCCATCAGGCTCAGGCCCTGGCCCTCCTCGCCAAGCCGGTTCGCCACCGGTACCCGGCATGCGGAGAAGACCAGCTCGCACTGGTGGTACCCGCGGTTCGAAACACAGGCCGGGCCACGGCGGATCGTCAGGCCGGGAGTGTCGCAATCCACAAGGAGAACGGTGACAAGGCTTCTGCGGCCCCGGCTGGCCAGCTCGGACCCGGTGGCCGCGAAGAGGATGATGAAATCGGCAACGTCAGCATGGCTGATGAAGTGTTTGGTCCCGTGCACGACGTAGTCCTGGCCGTCGCGCACCGCCGATGTGGTCATCGAGCGGACGTCGGAGCCCGCGCCGGGCTCGGTCATCGCGACGCAGTCGTGCCGTTCGCCCCGGATCGCGGGTAGCAGGTACCGGTCACGCTGCTCGCCCTGGCAGGCCTGAAGGATGTTGCTCGGCCGCTCGACCAGCATCTGCAGCGCGTAGCCAGCCCGGCCGAGTTCTCCACCAGGACCATCGACACCGCGTCCAGCCCACCCCCGCCAAGTTCGGCTGGCATGTTCGCGGCGTACAGCCCGGACGCGACGGCCTTTTCCCTGATCGCCGTGGCTAGCTCCGGGGGCACTTCATCGAGGCGCTCGACCTCGTCCTCATGCGGGTAAAGCTCGTTGCGCACGAAATTGCGTACGGTTTCGACGATGAGGCACTGCTCATCTGTCAGCTCGAAGTCCACCGGCCTCACCCGCCAGGCGCCCGGATGACGCGCCCGGCGTAGCCGGGGGCCGGCAGACCCGCGTGGGCGTCCCGGATCTGCCCCAGCCGATCCGCGACCCACCCGGGGAACGGCGTAACTTTCCCCGCGCGGGTATCCACGTGCAACAGCAGCTGCTCGGCGGTCGCGATGGTGCGGTGCGTTGCGTTCGTCATCTCGTGCGCGATGTGCAGCCGCTTGATGTCCGCGCCGAGCACCTGCAGGGTAAGCCACAGCCGCTCGCCGAGGCGCGCCTCATGCAGGTGGCGCAGATGCGTCTCGGCCGTGTACAGCGACTGGCCCGCGGCCCGGTACTCGTCGTCCACGCCGAGGTAGCGGAAGAAAGCGTCCGCGTTATCGCCGAATACCAGCAGGTAGGCCCATTCGCTCAGGTGGTCGTTGTAGTCGACCCATTCGGACGCGACCGTGGTCTTGTGCAGCCGTAGCGGCGCGGGGATCAGCGGGCCCGGTGGCCACCGGCCAGCCAGGTTCCCCATGGGGGAAACGCCGACCGGCCCCATCAGGCCTCGCCCACCGGCGTTTCCAGCTTGGGCACGTCGGCGAGCAACTGCGTGGTGTAGGGGTCCCTGGGAGAGTGGAGCACCTCGGCGACGGGGCCGTCCTCGCAGATCACTCCCTCGTTCAGCACCACGACCTGGTCGGCGATGCTGCGGACCAGCGGCAAATTGTGCGTGATGAAGATCATTGACAGCCCGCGCTCAGCCTGCAGCCCGCGCAGGAGCTCGACGACGGACGCCTGCACCGACACGTCCAGCGCGGAGGTGATCTCGTCACACACCAGCAGATTGGGCTCGAGGACGAGCGCACGGGCGATGGCCACCCGCTGGCGCTCGCCGCCGGACAGCTGATCGGGGTAGTAGTCGACGAACGACTCGCGCAGCGCGGCCGCGGTCAGCGCCGCCACCACCCGTTCATACCGCTCGCTGGCGGACAGCCTTTCGAAGTGGGCCAGCGGCTGCTCCACGATCTGCCCAACGGTCCGGCGTGGGTTCAGTGACTGATACGGGTTCTGCGACACGTACTGCATCCGGCGCAGTTGCTCGTCGCTGCGCCGGCGAACCCCTCTGGCCAGCGGCTTCCCCGCGAAGAAGACGTCGCCGCCCCAGGTCGGGTGCAGCCCGACCAGGCACCGGGCCAGCGTGGTCTTGCCGGAACCGGACATGCCGACCACCGCGACGCACTGGCGCCCGGGCACCACGAAGTTCACGTCGCGCAGCACAGTCTTAGTGCCGTAGGTGGCCGACAGCTGGCGCACGTCCAGCAGCGGAGCGGCCGCATCCGGCCCGGCCGACCTGACCTCCCGCACTTCCGCCGTGCGGCCCAGCCGGGCTACCTCCACAGCGCGTAGGCAACGGGCGCTGTGACCCGATTCCGCCACCTTGACCAGCGGCGGCTGGCCCTTCTCGCAGTCGGGTATCGCGAACTCGCAGCGCGGCTGGAAGAAACAGCCCGGGGGCCGGCTGCCCGGCCGTGGTGGCTGCCCGGCCAGGCCCACGAGCACTTGGGCGTCGGCCAGCGATGGGATGGCCCGCAGCAGCCCGCGGGTATATGGGTGCGCCGGCGTGCTGAACACCTCACGGGCCGGGCCGACCTCGCCCACCCGGCCCGCGTACATGACCGCGACGTGGTCGGCAATCTCCGCCACCACCGCCAGGTCGTGGCTGATGTAGACCGCGGCCACCTGGTAGGACCGGCACAGGTCGCGGATGGTCTCCAGGACCCGCCGCTGGGTCGTCACATCCAGCCCAGTCGTTGGCTCGTCGAGCACGATGAGCTGGGGCCGGCAGGCGAAGGCCATGGCCAGCCCGACCCGCTGCTGCTGCCCGCCGGACAGCTGGTGCGGGTAGGAGTCCAGGATTCCGGGAACCGAGGACAGGCCGACCTCGGCGAGCATCTCGGTCAGCCGGTCGTCGCGCGCCTTCTGCTCGCTGCTGTAGGAGTCGAGGACTTCGCGCAGCTGGGTGCCCACCTTGAGCGTGGGGTTCAGCGCGCTGGACGGATCCTGGGGCACGTAGGCGATCCGCCGGCCGCGCAGGTGCTGCAGGTCGCCTGGGGAGAGCTGCAGGATGTCCTGGCCGTCGACGATGATCTTCCCATCGCCGATGACAAGGCCCCTGCGGACGTGGCCGAGCAGCGCGAGCGCCATCGTGGTCTTGCCCGAGCCCGACTCGCCGACCAGGCCCAGCACCTCGCCCGGCTGGACCCGGAAGGAGATCTCGTCTACCACGTCCACGGCCGCCCGGCCGCGCACTGGCGTCCTGAGCACCTGGAGGTCCTCGACGACCAGCCGCACCTGCAGTTCGCCTGTCCCGCCGTCGGCGCCGTTGCCGGGCACGCCGCTGGCGCTGCCTGCCTGGCCGTCTGTGACATTGTCATTGCCGGTCATGTCATCGCTCCCGCGGCCGTAATGCCGGGCAGCAGCGC
>Ga0335069_10011098_pt1 | contig 12734 bp, 12 predicted proteins | sample Lox_Sample_11_FD_206714 | JGI IMG/M metagenome (GOLD analysis project Ga0335069, IMG submission 206714) | Soil microbial communities from Loxahatchee National Wildlife Refuge, Florida, United States - Lox_Sample_1.1 | ecosystem: Environmental > Terrestrial > Soil > Wetlands | place: USA... | reverse complement strand
AGGTGCTCCAGAGCGTCGGCGCATCGTGGAAGTAGAACACCCAGGCGCCGCCGGTCAGCATGGCGATCACGATCCACGTCGCGTGCTTGCCGCCCTTGCGCAGGACCTTGTCGAGCGACCAGCCCTGCCCGTCGAGCCGCATGCGCGCGTTGCGGTCGCCCTCGAACAGCCGCTCGACGGCGATGTAGAGGTCGGTCCAGACCGTCTGGGGGCAGGCGTAGCCGCACCAGAGCCGGCCGAACAGGGCGGTCGTCAGGAACAGCGCCAGCGCCGCCATCACCAACAGACCGGTGATGAAGTAGATCTCCTGCGGCCAGAGCTGGATGAAGAAGAAGTAGAACCGCCGGCCGGTGAAATCGACCAGCACCGCCTGCTGCGGAGCGCCGCCGGGCCGCGCCCAGCGCAGCCACGGCGTGACGTAGTAGATGGTCAGCGTGACGACGAGCAGCGCCCACTTGATCGCGCGCCAGCGGCCGTGGACCAGCTTGGGATAGATCTGGCGGCGCTTCTGGTAGAGCCCGCCGCCGCCGGTCTCCGGCGCGGCGGTCGCGCGCCGGGCGCCCTTCGGCCCTCGGCCCGCTGCACTGTCGATAACGACTGTCATTGCGTCGTCCGAACTACTGACCGCCCGCGTTGGCGTGGATGTAGACGGTCAGCGCCTTGATCGTATTGGGATCGAAGCGGTGGCCCCACGCCGGCATCACGCCGCCGTGGCCGCTCCAGATCTGGTCGCGGATCGACGCGCGGTCGGACCCGTAGAGCCAGTCGCGGTCGGTCAGGTTCGGCGCGCCCATCGACTGGTTCCCGAGGCCGGTCGGCCCGTGGCAGAGCGCGCAGTTGGCCGCGAACACCGGCGCGGCGCGCTGCACGGCCGCCGCGTCCGCCGGACGGTGCGAGAGCGCGACCACGTACTCGGTCAGGTCGTCGATCTGGTCCGGCTTGAGCATCTCGTCGTGGCCGAACGCCGGCATCTGCGAGGTTCGCGCGTTGGGGTCGCCGGAGCGCACGCCGTAGGTGATCGTCTGCTGGATGTCCTCCAGCGAGCCGCCCCAGAGCCAGACGTCGTCGCGCAGGTTGGGGTAGCCCTTGCCCCCCGTTCCGCCCGGACCGTGGCAGGGCGCGCAGTTGTCGCTGAAGATCGATTGCCCGACCGCGAAGGCGTACGACTGCATGGCCGGGTCCTTCTCGATCTGCTCGAGCGAAGCGCTCTGCAGCTTGACGGCTTGGGCGGCGCGCTTGGCCCTCAGCGCCTCGAGATCCTTCATCACCTTCGCGCGCTCGGAATAGTGCAGGATCCCGGGCGTATTGCCGCTGAGGAGCGGCCAGGCCGGCATCAGCACCCAGTAGACGATCGAGAAGGCGATCGTCGCGTAGAAGATGATCAGCCACCAGCGCGGCAGAGGCGTATCGAGTTCCTTGATCCCGTCCCATTCGTGGCCGGTGGTGGAGGTTCCGGAGGCCTCGTCGGTCTCTCGCTCGGCCATCGCTATTCCTCCGCGTCCAGGGCGGCGCGGGCGGCCTTGCGGAACTTCTCCCGGTTCTTCGGCCAGAAGGCGTAGGTCAGCACGGCCGCGAACATCAGCACGAAGTAGACGGTGCCGCCCTGCTGAACGACTTTGGCGACGATGTCGTAGGTCACCATGGCCCTCACCTCTGATTGGCCGGCGCGTCGGCGTGATAGGTCGAGAAGTCGACGAGGGTGCCGAGCATCTGCAGGTAGGCGATCAGCGCATCCATCTCGGTGACACGACCCGGTTCGCCGCCGAAGTTGCGGACGTTGACGTTCTTGCCGTAGCGCGTGCGCACGCCGGTCCCGCCCGAAGTCGGATCATCCTGCGCGCGCAAGTCGGCGACGGCGTTCTGGATCTGCGCGTCGGTGTAGGGCACGCCAACCGTGCGCAGGGCGCGCATCTTCTGTGCAACGTCCTGGTAGTCGAGGTCGGTCTCGGCCAGGAAGCGGTAGGGCGGCATCACCGACTCGGGCACGACCGAGCGCGGGTCGACCAGGTGGTCGCGGTGCCACCCGTCGGAGTACTTGCCGCCGACGCGGGCGAGGTCGGGGCCCTGCCGCTCCGACCCCCACTGGAACGGGTGGTCGTACATGCTCTCGGCCGCGAGACTGTAGTGGCCGTAGCGCTCCACCTCGTCGCGGAGCGAGCGGATCATCTGCGAATGGCAGAGGTAGCAGCCCTCGCGGATGTAGATGTCACGCCCTTCCAGCTCGAGCGGTGTGTAGGGGCGCATGCCCTGCACGGGCTCGATCGTGTTCTGCAGGTAGAACAACGGGACGATCTCGACGAGACCGCCGATGGCGACGACGATGATGATCGCGATCAGGAGCAGCAGGGAGTGCCGCTCGAGCCGGCCGTGGGCGGTCCAGGATGAGCCAGCCATGGTCCGCTACTCCGCCGGGGCCAGGGCGAGCGGCAGCGAGGCCGGCGTTGCGGCCCGCTCGGCGGACGGCATGCGGACCGTCCGCCAGAGGTTGTAGATCATGATGAAGACACCCGAGAGGTACATCAGGCCGCCGCAGAGCCGCACGATGTTCTCGACGTGGCGGGCGGAGACGGTTTCGGCGAACGAGTAGGCCAGGAAGCCTTGGGGCGTGTATTCGCGCCACATCAGGCCTTCCATGATCCCGGAGACCCACATCGAGGTGATGTAGAGCAGGATCCCGGTGGTCGCGATCCAGAAGTGCCACTCGACCAGGGCGTTGGAGTAGAGGCGCTCCTTCTTCCAGAGCCAGGGGACCAGGCAGTAGACCGAGCCGAAGGTCACGAACCCGACCCACCCCAGGGCGCCGGAGTGCACGTGGCCGATCGTCCAGTCGGTGTAGTGGCTGAGGGCGTTGACCGTCCGGATCGACATCACCGGACCCTCGAAGGTCGACATGCCGTAGAAGGCCAGGGACACGACGAGCATCCGGATCACCGGGTCGGTCCTGAGCTTGTCCCAGGCCCCCGACAGGGTCATCAGGCCGTTGATCATGCCGCCCCAGGACGGCATCCACAGCATGATCGAGAAGGTCATGCCCAGCGTCTGGGTCCACTGCGGCAGCGCCGTGTAGTGGAGGTGGTGCGGGCCGGCCCAGATGTAGATGAAGATCAGCGCCCAGAAGTGCACGATCGACAGACGGTAGGAGTAGATCGGCCGCTCGGCGCGCTTGGGGATGAAGTAGTACATCATCGCCAGGAAGCCGGCGGTGAGGAAGAAGCCGACGGCGTTGTGGCCGTACCACCACTGCACCATGGCGCTCTGGACGCCCGCCCACACCGAGTAGCTGCGGTGGCTCAGCAGGCTGACGGGGACTTCGGCGTTGTTGAAGAGGACCAGGATCGCGATGGTGACGATGAACGACAGGTAGAACCAGTTCGCCACGTAGATGTGCGGTTCCTTGCGCTTCCAGATCGTGCCCAGGAAGACCAGCAGGTAGGCCACCCAGACGATCACCAGCCAGAAGGTGCTCATCCACTCCGGCTCGGCGTACTCCTGGCTGCGTGTGACGCCGGCGAGGTAGCCGAGCCCGGCGGTCAGGATGAACAGGTTGTAGCCCCAGAACACGAACCACGGCGTGACGCCGCCGAAGAGGCGCGCCCGGCAGGTGCGCTGCACGACGTAGAAGGAGGTCGCGATCAGGGCGTTGCCGCCGAACGCGAAGATCACCGACGAGGTGTGCAGCGGCCGCAGGCGCCCGAAGTTCAGGAAAGCCGTGTCCGGCAGATAGAAGATGTTCGGGAACGAGAGCTGCGCGGCGATGACGACACCCACCAGCATGCCGGCGGCGCCCCAGAACATCGTGGCGATCACGCCCGCCCGGACGACGCCGTCCATGTACTTGTCGGGCTCGGGCTGGAATGCGTCGTTGGCCAGGCCAAGAGCCAGCGCCGCCGCGCCGAGCACGAAGCCGGCGATGAATATCCAGCCTTCGAAATGATAGAGCGGATCGCTCGAGCGGGCGACCGCGAACGTCATCACCAGCGCCCCGACGGCGCAGGCGACCAGGTAGCCGACCGCATCGGCAGGCGCGTATGGCTCTCGCTTCGCGAGCGTGGACATGTGGCGGACTCACCCCCGGCAGAGACGTGCGAGCCTTGTGGCCGCCACCCGCCACGCGGGCATTGACCCAGATCAAGCGACCCGCCGCCGCGGCCGTTTGACCTGCCTCAAGGCCCTCCGGCGCCGACGGCCCTAGAGGTTCGGTCAGGTCCGGCGCGCCGCCGGGCCTGGCCACCGGAGGTTGCCTTGCGTCACGCGGTAATCCTGTCCCATCCGGACCCGAAGAGTTTCAATGCGTCGGCGGCCGAGACCTACGCCGCGGCGGTCCGTGAGCTTGGGCAGACGGCCGAGGTGCACGATCTCTACGCCCGGAACTTCGATCCCCGGCTGCCGGCGCACGAGATCCCCTGGCGGCCGGATTTCGCCCCTGCGCCAGAGGTGGCGGCCGAGCGCGCGTGGATCGCGGACGCTGACGTGCTCGTCTTCGTCTATCCACTCTGGTTCAACGCGCCGCCGGCGATGCTGAAAGGCTACGTCGAGCGGGTGCTCGGCATGGGGTTCGCCTACGCGACCGACGCAGGGGGCACCCGTCCGCTGCTGACGTCAAAATGCCTGATCTCGATCACCACGTCGGGCGCGCCCTCGGCCTGGGTCCAGGAGAGCGGAGCGCTCGAGCGGCTGCGGGCCGGCTTCGACGACCACCTGGGCGCCGTCTGCGGCCTGGCGGTGCTCGACCATCTGCACATCGGCGGCGTCACGCCCGGAATGCGGGACGACGCGGCCAAGGAGCTGCTCGACCGCGTCTCGCGGATGGCGCGGCGCCACTTTGCGCCGGCGGCCGCCGACGCCTGAGCACACGAGGAGACGTTCATGAGCTATGCCGCGGTCATCACCCATGTCCAGGCGGACGCCGAGTCGGCGCCGCGCCTGACCAGCGCCCTCGAGGTCGCGCGCCGGTTCGACGCGGCCCTGATCGGAGTCGCCGCCGAGATGATCCCGCCGATGGCGTTCGACGGCGGCTTCTACAGCATCCAGGCCGACTGGATCACGGTAATGCGCGACAACGTCGAGACGCGGCTGAAGGCCGCGGGCGAGCGGTTCTCCGCGGCGACCCAGTGCCTGGGCGACAAGGCGATCCTGCTGTCGGGTCTGCGCGTGCCGACGCCGGCGCTGGTGGCCGCGTCGCGCGCCGCCGACCTGATCGTAGCGGGGGGCGCCCCGCGCAACATGCGCGACGCCTACGTCTACTGCGATCCGGCCGAGCTCGCGATCACCTCGGGGCGGCCCGTGCTCGTCGCTCCGCCAAGCGCACCGCCGCTGCAGGCCCGCAATGTCGTGCTGGCCTGGAAGGACACGCGCGAGGCGCGCCGGGCTCTGTCGGACAGCCTGCCGTTCCTCGAGCGCGCCGAGCGCGTGACCGTCGTCGCGGTCACGCCGGCGGCCGACGCCACGGAGGCGCGGCTCGAGGTGGACGACGTCGCCGGCGCGCTGGCGCGGCGCAACATCAACGCGGTCGCCAAGGTGGTCGAGCACGCCCACCCGGACGGCTTCCAGATCATGCGCCAGGCGAGCCTGGAAGGCGCCGACCTGATCGTCAGCGGCGCCTACGGACATAGCCGGCTGGGCGAATGGGTGTTCGGTGGCGTGACCGCCGATCTGCTGTCACAGGATGAGGTCTATCTGCTGCTGAGCCACTGACCCGGCGCAAGGAGACCCATGACCACGCGAAATCTCGAGGCGCTGTTCGCGCCGCGGTCCGTCGCGCTGGTCGGGGCCAGCAACCAGCCGGGATCCGTTGGTGCGGTGCTGGCCCGCAACCTGATGGAAAGCGGGTTCGCGGGGCCGATCCTGGCGGTGAACCCGCACGAGCGCTCGATCCGCTCGGCGCTCAGCTACCATAGCCTCGCCGAACTGCCGTCGCCGGCCGATCTCGCCGTGATCGCGACCCCGCCGCCGACCGTCCCAGGGCTCATCGCGGATCTCGCCAGGCAGGGCTGCCGCGCGGCCGTGGTGATCACGGCGGGCTTCGGCGAGGCCGGGGGCGGCGGCGCCGACCTGCGGCAGGCGATGCTGAGCGCCGCCCGTCCTGCGCTGCTGCGCATCGTCGGCCCCAACTGTCTGGGCGTGATCTCGCCACCCGCGGGGCTCAACGCCAGCTTCGCCCAACTGACGCCGAAGCCGGGACCGCTGGCCCTGGTGCTCCAGTCCGGCGCGATCGCGACAGCGGCGCTCGACTGGGCCGACGCGCGCGGTTTCGGCTTCTCCCGTATCGTCACGCTCGGCGACATGGCCGATGTCGACTTCGGCGACATGCTCGACTTCCTGGCGCTCGACGAGGCGACCGAGGGCGTTCTGCTCTATGTCGAGACCGTCACCAACGCGCGCAAGTTCATGTCGGCGGCGCGCGCGCTGGGCCGGACCAAGCCGGTCACGGTCATCAAGGCCGGGCGCAGCGCCGCCGGCGCCAGGGCCGCGCTCTCGCACACCGGCGCTCTGGCCGGGGCCGACGCGGTCTACGACGCGGCGTTCCGACGCGCCGGGCTGCTGCGCGTGTTCGAGTTGCGGGAGCTGTTCGACGCTTTGACGACGCTGTCGTCCGGCATGTCCGTCGCCGGCGATCGGCTGGCGATCGTCAGCAACGGCGGCGGCGCGGGCGTGCTCGCCGTCGATGCGCTGGACGCGCGCGGAGGACGCATCGCCGAGCTCGCGCCGTCCACGCTCGAGGCCCTGGGTCAGGCGTTGCCCGCCGCCTGGTCGAAGGGAGACCCGGTCGACATCGTCGGCGACGCCGGCCCCGACCGCTACGAAGCGGCGCTCGAAGCGGTGCTGGCCGATCCGGGCGCCGACGCCGTGCTGGCGATCAACTGCCCGACCGCCGTGGCCGACTCGACGGCCGCGGCTGAGGCTGTCCTGAAGGTCGTGAGCCGGCGGCGGCCTCGCCCGGCGCTGCTGACCGCCTGGCTCGGCGAGCGCGCCCCGGCGCAGGCGCGCCGGCTGTTCGCGGGCGCCCGCATCCCCAGCCATGAGACACCGGACGAGGCGGTGCGGGCGTTCATGCACCTGGCCGATCACGCCAAGAACCAGCGGCTCCTGATGCAGACCCCGGCGGCGGACGCCGGCGACGCGCCGGACCGGGCGGCGGCCGCGCGTCTCGTCGAAGGCGCGCTGGCCGAGGGACGTACGCTGCTCGCCGATGCGGAGGCCAAGGCCGTGCTCGCCGCCTACGGCGTGCCGGTGCTCGCGACCGCCATGGCCAAGACACCGCTCGAGGCGGAGGCGGTTGCGCGTCGCCTCGGCGGCGCCGTCGCGCTGAAGATCCTGTCGCCCGACCTGACGCACAAGTCCGACGTCGGGGGCGTGGCGCTGAACCTCGCGCCGGAGGGTGTGGCCGCCGCCGCCGAGGCCATGCTGGCGCGCGTCGCCAAGGCCGCGCCCGCCGCGCGGCTGGAGGGCTTCATGGTGCAGGCGATGGCCGCCAAGCCGCGCGCGCACGAGCTGATCGCCGGGCTGTCGAGCGACCCCACGTTCGGTCCGGTCGTGCTCTTCGGGGCCGGCGGCACGGCGGTCGAGGTGCTCGCCGACCGCGCCGTCGGTCTGGCGCCGCTGAACGAGCACCTGGCCCACGACATGATCGCCCGCACGCGGATCTCCAAGCTGCTGGCGGGGTACCGCGACCGCCCCGCGGCGGACGTCGACGCGGTTGCGGCCGTGCTCGTGCGGCTGGCGCGGCTGGCCGTCGACATTCCCCAGATCGCCGAGCTCGACATCAATCCGCTGCTCGCCGACGAGACCGGCGTGCTGGCGCTGGACGCGCGCATCGGGGTGACCGCGGGCGAAGCGGCGCCGCCGGCCATCAAGCCCTACCCTGCGGAGCTCGCCGGCCAGGTGACCGCGGGCGATCAGGTGCTGGAGCTGCGTCCGGTCAAACCCGAGGACGCGCCACGCCTGATGGATCTCGTCGCGCGGACCGACCCTGAGGATGTGCGCCTGCGCTTCCGGGCCGGGCTGCGGCGACTGCCCGAAGCCTGGGCCGCGCGGCTCTCGCAAATCGACTACGACCGGGAGATGGCCCTTGCGGCGATCGACGCGGCCGGCGACATCGTCGGCGTCGCCAGGCTCGCGGCCGACCCGGAAGGCGAAACCGCCGAATTCGCGCTGCTGGTGCGCACCGACCACCAGCAGCGTGGGCTGGGTCATGGCCTGATGGACGCGCTGATCGCCTATGCGCGGCGGCGTGGCCTGAGTCAGCTCTGGGGATCGATCGGGCGGGAGAACCGGCGGATGATCTCGCTGGCGCGCGAACTGGGCTTCGTCCTGGCGGCCGATCCCGATCCCGCCCTGGAGCGCGCCACGCTAGCGTTCGGCGGCGCGACGACCTCGGCGCGAAGCTGAAGATCCCCGGCGCGCGCAGCGGCGTTGGTGCGATCCGGGTGCTATTCCGCGCGGCGCGCCGGCGTCACGCTCCGAGCCGGCGCCGTCTCCTGACGGCGTTCGCCGGTCGCGACATAGATCGAGACGCCGAGCAACCCGATCATGAAGATCGCAAAGCCTGAAAGCATCAACCCTAGCAGCATGAGCTGGACGGTCATGCAGCCCTCCTATTCGCAGAGCTCGACCAGCGCCGACAGCCGCGAAAGCCGCACTCGGCGGCACCCGTTCAGCTGGATCAACCGCTGGCCCTGAAGTTGCGTCATGGTCCGAGACACGGTCTCGATGGTGAGGCCGAGGTAGTCGGCCATATCCTGCCGAGACATCGGCAGCTCCAGTTCGCCGTCCGCACCGAGGCGGGCGTTGAGATCGATCAGGAAGCTCGCGACGCGCTCGGACGCCGAACGCCGGCCGAGGGTCAGCGCGTGCTCGCGCGAACGGCTCAGTTCGCCGAGCGCGTGCCGCCAGAGCTTGGCGGCCTGTTCCGGGTCAGAGGCGATGGTCGCGCGACGCGCGGCCACCACCACCACTTCGCCGACCGCCTCGGCCGTCTCCGAGCGTTCGACGTCGAGCTCGACCCCGAACACGTCGCCCGGCAGGTAGAAGTCGTCGATCTGACGGCGGCCATCGGCCAGCACGCGGAACGAGCGCACCGCGCCCGAGACCACGCGGTAGACGTAGTCGGTCGCCTCGCCCTGGCCGAAAATCTGCTGGTCGTTTCCGTAGGTCTTGGCGGCGCCCACGATCGTGAGCGAACCGGGCGAGCCGCCCGCGCGGAACGGCTCGGCGACATGGTTGGCCCTGAGGGCTGCGGCTACTGCGGGCATTTGGGCTCTCCCCCATCGGAGAATTTCGATGGTGAAGGCTTAGGCCCGCGCCCGCCGGGCCGACATTCGTGTCTTGTGCCTAAGGGGTTCTACGGAGGCCGCCTTGAGACAGATCAAGGCCTACGCGCCTCGGCGGCGCGATGCTGCCTCCATGAGCGACCGGCCGCGCGTGACCATTGTCGAGGATGACGTATCGCTCCTCAGCGCCCTGACCTTCGCACTGGAGGAAGAGGGCTTCGCCGTGAGTCCCTACGACCGCGGCCAGGAGCTGCTGAACGGGCCGCCAGACACCGACTGCCTGGTCGTGGATCTGAAGCTCCGCGATGCGGATGGTCTCGCGCTGATCGCTGACCTGCGACGGCTGGGCGTCTCGCCGCCAGCGATCCTGATCACCACCAACCCCGACGGCCAGTGCCGCCGCCGCGCGGCCGCCGCCGGCGTGGAGATCGTCGAAAAGCCCTTGCTTGGGGCCGACCTCGGCCGCCGGATCGAGCAGTTGATCGCGGGCCGGTAAGGCCGGCGTTCAGGTCAGGCCAGCGACCATCGCCATGCGAACCAGCTCCGAGAGGCTGTGCGCCTGCGTCTTGGTCATGACGTGGGCGCGATAGATCTCGACGGTGCGCTGACTGATGTCGAGGTCGAAGGCGATGACCTTGTTGGCCTTGCCCGCCACCAGGCCTTCCATGACCTGGCGCTCGCGTGGCGAAAGCAGGTCGAAGCGGCGAAGGAATTCGGCGCGCTCGCTGTCGCGGGCCTGCGTCTCGCCTCGGCGCGCCAACGCCGCGCGCACGGCGCCCAGCATGACCTCGTCGTCGTAGGGCTTTTCGATGAAGTCGAGGACGCCGGCTTTCATCGCCTCGACCGCGAGTGGCACATCCCCGTGTCCGGTCATGACGACGACCGGCAGCCGGACGCCCTCGGCGTGGAGGCGCCGGATCAGCTCGAGCCCGTCCATCTCCGGCATCCGGACATCGGTGACGACCACGCCATCGACGTCGTGAGCCACCTTCAGGAAAGCCTGGGCGCTGGAATAGGTCTCGACCGGTATGTCGTCGGTGGAAAGCAGGAAGGCGAGCGAATCACGCGCGTCGTCGTCGTCGTCGATCACATGGGCGACGGGCTCAGGCATTCGCCGACGCCTCGGCCAGGGGCAGGGTGAACGAGAACGTCGCGCCGCCACTGGCGTTGTTGTCGGCCCAGATCGAGCCCCCGTGGGCTTCGACGATGCTGCGGCAGATGGAAAGGCCGACGCCCATGCCTTCCTTCTTCGTCGTCATAAACGGCTCGAAAAGACGCCTCCGCACCTCTTCGCTGATGCCCGAGCCCGTATCCGAAACCGATACGAGGGTAAATCCCGGCGCTTGCAGCGCAACACGGACGTCCAGGTCGGCAGGCCGCCGGCCGCGCATCGAATCGACGGCGTTGCGGAGCAGGTTGATCACCACCTGTTGGATCTGAACACGGTCGGCCAGCACCAGGTCGGCTCTCGGATCGAATCGCATTGTAACGCGCACGCCCAGCTCCTTGACCCCCACCAGGGCCAGCGCGCTGGCTTCCTCGATGAGCTTCGAGATGCTTTCGATGCGCCGCTCGGTCTCGCCGCGGCCGACGAAATCGCGCAGCCGGTGGATCACGTCGCCGGCGCGGAGCGCCTGATCGGCGGCCTTGTCGAGGGCGTCGGCGAGGCGCGGCAGGTCGGCTGGATCGCCCTTGTCCAGCAGGCGCTTCGATCCGCGCAGATAGTTGGCGATCGCCGAGAGGGGCTGGTTCAGCTCGTGGGCGAGCGCGGAGGCCATCTCACCCATCGCGGTGAGCCGCGAGACGTGGACAAGCTCGCTCTGCAGCTCCTGCAACCGCGCTTCGGTCTGCTGCCGTTCGGTCAGGTCGCGGACGAACCCGGTGAAGAAGCGGCGGTCCGCGACCCGCATCTCGCCGACTGACAGCTCCATCGGGAAGGTCGACCCGTCGCGACGCTGCCCCACCACGACGCGGCCGATGCCGATGATCCGCCGCTCGCCGGTCGCGAGGTAGCGCGCCAGGTAGCCGTCGTGCGCGTCCTTGTAGGGCGCCGGCATCAATAGGTTGACGTTCTTGTCGATCACCTCGGTCGCCGACCAGCCGAAGAGCCGTTCCGCCGCCGCGCTGAACGACTGCACCAGCCCTCTCGTGTCGATGACGATCATCGCGTCGGGAATCGTGTCGAGAATCGACTGCAGGTGCGCTTCGCGTTCCAGCAGCTCCTGCGCCCGGCTGCCGGCGCGCCGGCGGTTGACGGCCATGCTCTCTCCGCCGAGCGAGAGAGCAAGGCAAACGACGAGAAAGAGGGCGAGACTGGCCCTGTCGACCATCGTGTTGGTGACGCGTCCAAGCAGGAACACGGCCGCGATCGACACGGCCGTGGCGGCGATCCCTGGAAGGCCCCCCCCCAGTGTGGCCGCCGCCAGCACGGCGGGAACGAATAGCAGGAACAGAGCGTGGTCGCCGAGGTAAGGCTCCAGCGCGAGCCGCGCGAAGAACGCGCCGGCCACGCCGATCGCGCCGACGAGCAGACCCCAGACGTTGATGCGCTCGGTCAACCCGCGCTCCGCACTAAGTCGGCTTCCATCGACTATAGGCCAAGCTTCACCCCCCGCCACTCGTCACCCCATCGGCGCGACCGGCCGCTGTCGCGCCATGCCGGACGGCGTCGAGCGCCTGGACGATCTTCGCGTCCCAGCCGTAGGGGTCGGACCGGAACACCGGCAGGCCGTCGGGGCCGGCGACGACCGTCCGGTAGACCACGAACACCGGCGGCTGGTTCGTCAGCGCGACGGCGCGGGTCGTCTTGGCGGCGATGGCCGCGTCGATCGCCTCGCGCGTCCATCCCTGCGGCGCCAGGAGTTTCGTGGCGAGCTCTCGGGGCGCCTGCAGCCGAATGCACCCGTGGCTGAGCCAGCGGTTGTCGCGGGCGAACAGCGTCCGCGACGGCGTGTCGTGCAGGTAGACGGTGAACGGGTCGGGCATGTCGAACTTGATGAAGCCGAGCGCCGCCTGGGGTCCGGGCCGCTGGATCAGTCGGCCCTGAACGATGGCGAAGTCGTGCCGCGCGAAGTAGCCGGGCGATCGGCGTTCCTTCGGGTAGAGCTCGCGCGCGGCGATGTCGCTGGGCACCAGCCAGGGCGGGTTGAACACCACCGAGACGACCTTCGAGACGAACGTCGGCGTGCGCTTGGTCGGCTGGCCGACGATCGCGCGCATGGTTAGCGTCGGCGCGCCGGCCTCGAACAGAGTCGCCGACGGGTCGCCCGCGTCGACTTCGATGCGCATGGCCGGTAGCTGCGCCGGAAGCCAGCGCGCGCGCTCAAGGTTGGCGTCGACGGCCGCCAGTCGCGTGTCGGCGGACACGTTGAGAGCCTGCGTCGTCTGGGCGTTGAGGACGCCGTCGGGGCGCAGGCGGTGATGCGCCTGGAAAGCCGCAAGCGACGCCGAGAGGGCGGCGTCGAA
>Ga0335069_10011097_pt1 | contig 12735 bp, 10 predicted proteins | sample Lox_Sample_11_FD_206714 | JGI IMG/M metagenome (GOLD analysis project Ga0335069, IMG submission 206714) | Soil microbial communities from Loxahatchee National Wildlife Refuge, Florida, United States - Lox_Sample_1.1 | ecosystem: Environmental > Terrestrial > Soil > Wetlands | place: USA... | reverse complement strand
AGCAAGCGCTGGATGCCGACCGGTCGACGCAACAGGCCACCGTCGTGCTCAACGTCAAGCAAGCCTACTTCAACGTGCTCGCGGCGCGCCGCCTGCTGGTGGTCGCTGACGAAACCGTCGGCCAAAACCAGAAGCATCTCGAGCAGGCGGCGGGACGCTTCCGCGTCGGCATGGCGGCCAAGTTCGACGTCACGCAGGTCCAGGTACAACTGGCGCAAGCCGAGCTGAACCAGCTCACCGCGCGCAACAACGTGTCGCTGGCACGCGAGACCCTGCGCAACGCCCTCGGCCTTACCGGCCCGCTCGACTTCGACGTGGTCGACAACTTCGACGTCCACGCCGCGCAGATCAACGAGACTGACGCCTTGGCCGCCGCCTACGACAAGCGTCCTGAGCTGCAGAGCTTCCGTGCCCAGGAGTTTGCCGCCAACGAGCAGATCGCCGCGCTGCAGACCAACTACCTCCCGAACATCTCCGGCAACGGCAACTACATGTGGTCGGGCAGCGAGTATCCGCTGCAATCCAACTGGGACATCGGCGCCAACGTCAACCTGAGCATCTTCAGCGGCGGCCTCACCACCGCGCAGATCGGCGAACAGAAGTTCAACCTCGCCAACATTAGGTTCAACGAAGAGGTGGAGCGGCAGGGCATTGCGCTCGAGGTGCGGCAGGCGACGTTGAACCTGCAGCAAGCGCAGGAAAGCATCCGGGTCGCGGCCAAGGCCCAGGAATCAGCGCGGGAGAACCTGGAACTGGCGGAGGGACGCTACAACACCGGCGTCGGCAGCATCATCGAGCTCACCGACGCGCAAACCTCGCGCACCAGCGCCGAGGCCAGCTACGTGCAAGCCCTCTACAACTACAAGACGAGCCTCGCGGCGTTGGAGAAGGCGACCGCGCAGGACCTGGGGTCGGAGTAGCCGCCGCATGTCGAGCCGCCCCCGACGCACGGCGTACGCGGTGAGCGCGCTGGCGCTGGCCGGCTTCGCCGCCCTCGTCTGGCACCGCGTCAGCGCCGATCGCAACAGCGTTGAACGCGCCCGCCCCTTGCCGTTGGTGCAGGTGACGACGCCGACCCAGATGGACATGCAGCGCACGCTGCTGCTCACCGCCGACATCCTGCCCATCCAACAGGCCGACCTGATGGCCAAGATCGCCGGCTACCTCGATTCGATCGCCGTCGACCGCGGCGACCGCGTGCACGCCGGACAGGTGCTGGCGGTGATCCACCAGCCGGAGCTCGACCAGCAGCTGCAACAAGCGCAGGCCAACCACGACTTCGCCAAGATCACCTTCGAGCGCTTCCAGGAGCTCTACACCCACAGCCTGGTGCCCCGGCAGGACCTGGACGACGCGCGCACCAAGTACGAGGTCGCCAAGCGGGTGCTCGAGGTGCAGCGCACCTACGTCGGCTACGCCAAGATCGTCGCGCCCTTCGACGGCTACGTCACCAAGCGCTACGTCGATCCCGGCGCGTTCATCCCGCAGGCGAGCGGCTTCGTCTCCACCGTCAACACCATCCTGACGATCATGGATCTGTCGCAGGTGAAGGTGCTGATCAACGTACCCGAGCGGGACGTCACCAGCGTGCACCTGGGCGACGAGGTCTCGCTGACCCTCGACGCGTACCCGGATCGCACCTTCCGCGGGCGGGTCAGCAAGTTCGCGCCGGCGCTCGAGGCCAGCAGTCGCACGCTGCAGGTGGAGATCGACGTGCCCAACGCCGACCTGGCGCTCAAGCCCGGCATGTTCGCCCGCGTCACCTTGGTGCTCGAACGCCATGCGCAGTCGCTGGCGCTGCCCAGCGAAGCGCTCCTGGTCAACGAGCTGGGCACCTTCGTGTACGCCGTGAGCGGGGCAAGCGACGGGGCGCCGACCGTGCGCCGCGTCCAGGTGCGTACCGGCATCGAGGACCACGGACAGGTCGAGATCCTGGTGGGCATCGGCGCCAGCGACCGCATCGTGCGCACCGGCAAGGAGCTGGTGCGCGACGGCGGCGCCGTGCGTATCGCCGCGGACGCCACGCCACCGGAGCGCACTGCGGAGCGTTGATCCATGTGGCTGACGCTGCTCGCCTTCCGCAACTCGATCGCCATCCTGATGGTGTCGCTGGCGATCCTCGTGCTCGGCATCGTGTCGTTGCAGCGACTGCCCGTCGATCTCTTCCCGCGCATCAACCTTCCCATCGTGCAGGTCGGCACCATCTACAAGGGCGCCGGCGTCAAGGACATCGAGAAGAGCATCACCTATCCCATCGAGAAGGCGGTGAGCTCGGTCAGCGACGTCGAGCACGTCGAGTCGCGCTCGAAGCAAGGCATCTCGGTGGTGCAAGTGTGGTTCAACTGGGGCGCCAACATCGACGCCGGCGAAGTCGAGGTCATTCAGAAAATCCAGGCGATCATGAGCGCGCTGCCGACCGGCGTGCAGCAGCCGTTCGTCGTCAAGTTCGATCTCTCCAACATCCCGGTCCTCCTGGTGACGCTCTCCGGTGACGGCTACGACGAGAAGCAGCTCTACGACGTCGCCTACAACACCGTCGAGCCGCAGCTCGAGCACCTGCCGCATGTCGCGTCGGCCAGCGTCGAAGGCGGCAAGATCCGTCAGATCACCGTCGACTTGGACCGCGATCATCTGCAGGCCAAAGCCATCAGCATGCAGGACGTCGTCGATGCCGTCGCCGACGCCAACTTGATCCTCGCCTCGGGCGACCTGCGCACCGGGTCGCTGGACTACAACGTCTTCACCAACAACCAGTTCGACATCGTCAAGCCGATGGAAGACATCGTGGTGAAGACGGCGAACGGCGTCCCGATCCACCTCAAGGACATCGGGACGGTCACTGACTCCTATCAAACGCAGACCTCGATCGTGCGCATGAACGGCCAGAAGGCGGTGTACTTGCGCGTCAACAAGCAGCCGGGCAGCAACACGCTCGAGGTGGTCGACGCGGTCAAACGCGCCTTGCCGAACCTCCTCAACATCCCGAAGGGGCTGACGCTCGGCTACTTCTTCGACCAGTCGACGTACATCCGCCAGTCGATCGACGCGCTGGTCCACGAGGCGCTGCAGGGGTCGGTCCTGGCGTTCCTGGTCATTCTGGTCTTCCTGCAGAGCTTCACCTCGACGCTGATCATCTCGCTCGCGATTCCGTTGTCCATTCTCATGACGTTCATCTTCATGTACTTCGGCGATCAGACGCTCAACGTCTTCACCCTGGGCGGGTTGGCGCTGGCGGTGGGGCGTCTGGTCGACGACTCGATCGTCGAGTTGGAGAACATCAATCGGCATCTCGCCATGGGGGCATCGCGGCGCCAGGCGGCGCTCGACGCGGCGCGCGAGGTCGCGATGCCGATCCTGGCCTCCACGGTGACCACGATCGTCGTCTTCTTCCCGGTCGTCTTTCTGGTCGGCGCCGCCAAGCTGCTCTTCGTGCCGCTGACCTTGACCATCTCGCTGGCGCTGATCGCGTCGTTCTGGGTGTCGCGAACGGTGACGCCGTTGCTGTGCGCGCGGCTCCTGCCCGAGCACGGCACCCACGCCAGCGGACGCCTGGCACGACTGGCGGAAGCCTTCTTCGCGCACATTGACGACCTGTATCAGGCAACGCTGCTCTGGGCGCTCCGCCATCGGCGCACGGTGCTCCTTGGTACCCTCGCGGTCTTCGCCGCCAGCCTGCTGCTGATCCCGCTGATTGGCTCCGAGTTCTTCCCGAGCACCGACGAAAGCCAGTTCCGCATGATCGTCAAGGCGCCGGTGGGCACGCGCGTCGAGGAGACCGATCGCACCGTGGGACGCATCGAAGCGGCGCTCCACGACAACCTGCCCCCGGGCTACCAGAAGGCGATCGTGTCGAGCATCGGCCTGCCATCGACCACCTCGTCGGTGTACAGCCCGAACACCGGACCACACTCGGCGAACATTCAGGTCGAGCTGACCAGCCCGGAGGAGCGCAGCGCCAGCACCGAAGAGGTGGTGGCCGCGTTGCGCGCGAAGATCGTCAGCCAGTTTCCCGGCGTGGCGATCTACTTCGACCCCGGCGGCATCGTGAAGCGGGTGCTCAACTTCGGATCGGCGGCGCCGGTGGACATCGAGATGCTCGGCTACGACCTCACCACCGCGCGCAACCTGGCGCACGAGGTCCGCGGCATCATGGGCAACATGCCAGGGCTGGCGGACATCCAAGTGAGCCGCGAGGAGGACTACCCGGAGCTCGACGTCGTGGTCGACCGCGAGAAGGCGGCGCTGCTCGGGCTCTCCGAGCGCCAGGTCGCCAACGCCGTGCTCTACTCGTTGTCGAGCAACGTATCGAGCAACCCGTCGCTGTTCACCGATCCGATCACCGGCAACGAGTACAACATCGTCGCGCAGCTCGCCGAGGCATACCGCGACGAGCCGGCCGACCTGGAGAACCTGTTCATCTCGGCCGACCATCGCGCCCCCATCCTGCTGAAGAACGTCGCCACCGTGCAGCGCGGCTCGGGGCCGGTGGAGCTCGACCGCAAGTACCAGCAACGCGTCATCCACCTCACCGCCAACCCGGCCGGACGCGATCTGGGCAGCATCTCCGACGAGCTCGAGCAACATTTCGCCGACCTCAAGACGCCACCCGGATTCGAGCTGCGGCTGGCGGGACAGACCAAGCAGCAGCGCGAGGCCTTCGGCAGCCTGCGCTTCAGCATGGCTGTGGCACTCCTGCTCGTATACATGGTGCTGGCGTCGCAGTTCCGTTCGTTGCTCGATCCCCTCATCATCATGTTTTCCGTCCCGCTCGGCCTCACCGGGGTACTGTGGGCACTCTTCCTGACCCGCACCACCTTGTCGACCACGTCCTTCATGGGTGTCATCATGATGGTGGGCATCGTCGTTAGTAACGGAGTGCTGTTGATCGACTACACCAACGTCCTGCGCCGGCGCGGGCTGGAGCTCCACGAGGCGGTCGTTTCCGCCGGCCGCACGCGGCTGCGGCCGATCCTGATGACCACGCTGTCGACCGTATTCGGCCTGCTGCCGATGGCGCTGGGCTGGGCAGTGGGCAGCGAGACCAATGCGCCGCTGGCGCGCGCCGTGCTCGGCGGGCTCACCGTCTCGACCCTGCTGACGCTGGTCTTCATTCCCACCCTCTACACGATGATCGAGGAGCGCTTTCATCGCGAGATGCGTGCGGAGGAAGAATGACGACGGACGCGCCCATCATCGGGGTAGGGCAAGCGGCTGGGGACGCTATTGCAGGCGTTGGGGTACTCGGTTATGCGTCGCCGCGTGACGGATGCGACCAACGAGGCCACGAGCGGGATGGTCGTCAACTGCGTCGCCTACGCCGACGGCCGCAAGCTGGCCGTAGTCACGCTCGACGCGATCCCGGCCATCCTCGCCGAACCGGACCGTTTCGTCTGGATCGGCTTGCACGAGCCAAACGAGGCGCTGTTGCGGCACGTACAGCGGGAGTTCAAGCTGCACGACCTGGCCGTCGAGGATGCCTTGATGGCGCACCAACGACCGAAGATCGAGGAGTATGGCGACGAGCTCTTCGTGGTGTTGCGTACCGCCCAGCTGCACGACGGCACGATCGAGTTCGGCGAGACCCATCTCTTTCTCGGGGCCAGCTACCTCGTGTCGGTACGCCACGGCGCGTCGCTCCCTTACACCGACGTCCGCACGCGCTGCGAGAGCACGCCGCAGCTGCTGCGCAAGGGGCCGGGCTTCGTGCTCTACGCCTTGACGGATTTCGTGGTGGACCACTACTTTCCGATCGTCGACGCGCTCGAGGATCAGCTCGAAGAGCTGGAGCAGGAGATCTTCGGCGGCGCGTTCACGCGGCAGACCACCGAGCGGATCTACGGGCTGAAGCGCGACCTGGTGGCGCTCAAGCGCGCCGTCTCCCCGCTGATGGAGGTGTGCAACCGGTTGGTGCGCTTCGACGTCGCGTTGATCCCCGAGGACACCCGGCTCTACTTCCGCGACATCTACGACCACGTGATACGCATCAACGAGACCGTCGACAACATGCGCGAGCTGGTCACCGCGGCGCTGGAAGCCAACTTATCGCTCATCTCGGTGGGCCAGAACGAGGTCACCAAGAAGCTCGCCGCCTGGGCGGCCATTCTCGCCGTGCCGACGATGATCGCCGGCATCTACGGAATGAACTTCGAGCTCATGCCGGAGATTCATTGGTCCTACGGCTACCCGGCGGCCTTGATGCTCATGGCAGCTGTCTGCGGCGTCCTGCACCGCGGCTTCAAGCGCGCCGGCTGGCTCTGAGCGCGCCCGGCGGCGCCGCCCGGGTGCGGTCATGAAGCGCTCGCGCACGGTGATCATCATCCTCTTGCTCCTCGCGTCGGCGGCCGCCGGCTATGCGTACTGGAGTCGGGGCGATCACGGTGGCAGCGGCGGCTACGTCACCGAAACGGTCAGCCAAGGCAGCGTCGCGTCGACGGTCACCGCCACCGGCACGCTCAACCCGGTCACCTCGGTGCAGGTCGGCACCTATGTCTCCGGCCCCATTCGCGCCATCTACGTCGACTACAACTCGCCGGTGAAGCAAGGCCAGCTGGTGGCCAAGATCGATCCGGCGCCCTTCCAGGTGAAGGTCGCGCAGGCCGACGCCAACCTCGCCAACGCCCGGGCCCAGGTCGACAAGGATCGCGCCGACCTCGAGTTCAAGAAGCTGACGCTCGACCGCAACCGCGAGTTGCGCGCCCACAACCTCATCTCCCAGAATGACGTCGATACGGCGAAGAGCAGCTACGATCAGGCGGTGGCGCAGCTCGCCCTCGATCAGGCCAGCGTCCAGCAATCCATCGCCTCGCGCCAGGAGGCACAGATCAATTTGGCGTACACCGACATCACCTCGCCGGTCGACGGCGTGGTGGTGTCGCGCAACGTCGACGTCGGGCAGACGGTGGCCGCAAGCTTTCAAACCCCGACGTTGTTTCTGATCGCGCAGGACCTCACCAAGATGCAGGTCGACGCCAACGTGAGCGAGTCGGACATCGGCGAGGTCCGCAGCGGGCAGCCCGCTGCCTTCACCGTCGACGCTTATCCGGGACGCGAGTTCGGCGGCACCGTCACCCAGGTCCGCAACGCGCCGATCAGCTTGCAGAACGTGGTCACCTACGACGTCGTGATCAGCGTCAACAATGCCGATCTGGCGCTCAAGCCGGGCATGACGGCGACCGTGACGGTGACGACGGCGCAACAGGACAACGTCCTGCGCATCCCCGTACGCGCCCTGCGCTTCAACCCGAAGCATGCCCAGGAAGGTGCGGAGGACACCCCAGCCCCGACACGCGCGGGACGCAAGCAGGCCGCGCCCACCGTGTGGGTCATGCAACCCGACGGCACGCTGCGCAAGGTCGAGGTACACATCGGGGTGCGCAATGATCTGTACGCCGAGCTCACCTCGGACGGCCTCCATGAAGGCGACCAGCTCGCCGTCGCGTTCCAGCGCAAACAGACGCGCGCCACGCAGCCGGTTTCACCCCTGGCTGGCGGCGGCCACCGCTTCCGGTAGGATACGGGCAGCACGAAGCCGGCCCGATGGCTGAGACACTCATCGACGTGCACGACCTCTGGAAGGTCTACGAGCTCGGGGATGTGCAGGTCCACGCCCTGCGCGGCGTCTCCGTCGCCATCGCCGCCGGCGAGTTCGTCGCCGTCATGGGCGCATCGGGCTCCGGGAAGTCGACCTTCATGAACATCGTCGGCTGTCTCGACCGGCCGACGCGCGGCACCTACCGCCTGACGGGCACCGACGTCGCCACGCTGTCGGCCGACCAGCGCGCCGCCATCCGCAACCGGCAGATCGGTTTCGTGTTCCAGAACTTCAATCTCCTCACCCGCACCAGCGCCATCGAGAACGTCGAGCTGCCGCTGTTCTACAGCGACGTCCCGCTCGCCGAGCAGCACCAGCGCGCCCGCGCCGCGCTCGCCGCCGTCGGCCTGAGCGGACGCGAGCAGAGCGTGCCGAGCCAGCTGTCCGGCGGACAGCAGCAACGCGTCGCCATCGCGCGGGCGCTGGTCAACCGCCCGTCGCTGGTGCTCGCCGACGAACCGACCGGCAACCTCGACACGCGCACCAGCGTCGAGATCCTGGAGATCTTCCAGCGCCTCAACCGCGAGCAAGGCATCACCATCGTGCTGGTGACGCACGAGCCGGACATCGCCACCTTCGCGGCGCGGGTCATCACCTTTCGCGACGGCGAGATCATCGCGGACGTCCGACAAACAGCGGTCGCGGCGACGGTGGCCACCGACCTCGCCGCGGCGGCCGGGGGACGGCCATGAAGCTGCTGCGCATGACCGTGCGCACGGCGCTGCGGGCGCTGCGCCGCAACAAGCTGCGCTCGCTGCTGACGATGCTCGGCATCATCATCGGCGTCGCCGCGGTGATCACCATGGTGAGCATCGGCCAGGGCGCCGATGCCGCGGTGCAGAAGCAAATTCAGAGTCTCGGCACCAATCTGCTGATGGTCATCCCGGGCGCCACGACCTCCGGCGGCGTGCGCTCGGGTTGGGGGGGCGTGTCGACGCTCACCGTCGCCGACGGCCGCGCCATCAAGAAGGAGTGCCCGGCGATCGCCGAGATCACCTATTTTCGTCGCGCCGTCGTCCAAGTCATCTACGGCGAGCAGAACTGGTCGACGGCCGCGCAGGGCTCGACGCCGGAGTTCGAGAGAGTGCGGCAGTGGACGACCTCGTCGGGCAGCTTCTTCAGCCAACGCGACGAGGACACGGCCAACCGCGTCGTGGTCCTCGGACAGACGGTCGTCGATCACCTGTTCGGCCCCGGCGAGGATCCGATAGGCGCGGCGGTGCGGATCAAGGACGTGCCGTTCCGGGTCATCGGCGTGTTGGAAGCCAAGGGACAAACGACGTGGGGACAAGATCAGGACGACGTCGTGGTGATGCCCTTCTCCACCGCCGAACGCCGCGTCCTCGGGACGCAGTTCATCGGCAGCGTCGATATGATCTTCGCTTCCGCCGCCTCGGTGGAAGACATCCCGACGGCGTCGCAACAGATCACCGCCTTGCTGCACGAGCGTCACCGCATCCAACCCGGGCAGGAAGACGACTTCACGGTCCGCAGTCTCAACGACATGGCGGAGGCGTCGCAGAACGCCAGCAAGGTGATGACGAACCTGCTGCTCAGCGTCGCGTCGATCTCGTTGCTGGTGGGCGGCATCGGCATCATGAACATCCTGCTGGTGTCGGTCACCGAGCGCACGCGCGAGATCGGCGTGCGGATGGCAGTCGGCGCTAAGAGCCGCCACATCCTGCTGCAGTTTCTGGTCGAGGCGATCACCCTCAGCATGGTGGGCGGCCTCGCTGGGGCCATGCTGGGCGTCGGCGCCGCGCGCGCCGTGTCCTATCTCGCCAACTGGCCGACGTTGCTGTCGGCGCCGGCGATCCTGGGTTCGTTCCTGTTCTCCGGCGCCGTCGGCGTCTTCTTCGGTTTCTATCCGGCCCACAAGGCGTCGCGGCTCGATCCGATCGCCGCGTTGCGTTACGAGTGATGCCGATGCTCACGAGCCGCCACGCCGCAACCGCAGTGTTTCTCATCGCCACGTCCGGCTACGCAATGACGCACCTCGGGCCGACGTACCTGCCGAGTGCCACGGACGCAAAGATCGTCAGCGTCAGCGCCGCCGAGGCGGCGGAAGCCGGCGTCACGGTGCTCACCGAGGCGGTGGCGATCAAAGAGTCCGGTCCGAAGGAGACCATCGATCGCTTCGGCGAGGTCTACGCCTTTGCACCGTCGTTCATCGCCGTGCATCGCGACGAGCCGACGGCCATTGCCTTCTGGAACCTGCAGGCCGACGACGAGCACGATTTCATGCTCGCCGACCCGCACGGCCACGTGCTGATGCATCAAGTTCTGCCGCCGCTGCAGGAGACGTCGTACGTCTTCACCTTCCATCAGGAGGGGCTGTTCCCCTTCTACTGCACCATGCATCAGCCGGCGATGAGCGGACAGATCCTGGTGCTGCCGCCGCTGCGGAAATAGCGATCAAGCCGTTGGTGCCGGGCAGTTGCTGCGCGCGCTGTCTACCGCCGCCAGGAGCTCGTGCACCCGGATCAACCCGTCGTGGTCGACGTCGCCCGACTGGCAAGCGGAGGCGTCGGCGCCGCGCAGGGCGAGCTGCACCAGGGTGAGCAGGTCGACGGGGGTGACGCTGCCGCGAATGGAACAGTCACCGATGCAGGTGGTCGTCGAAGGATACAACGAGAGAATACCGGCGCGGTCGTCGGCTTGCAGCCGATCGAGGTCGCTCTCGCGACTGTTCATGATGGCGTCCACCGTCTGGCCGTTGAGATCGGGATGATCCAGGCCGAGGACGTGGCCGAGCTCGTGCAGCAGGACGCGGCGGATGTCGTGTATCTGGGGCCGCAAGGGACCGTCGAAGGCGTTGAGGTTCACGGTGCTGTTGACGAAGACGGGGGCGTTGATCATCTTGCCGCTGTCGACCCCGAAGCAGTCCACCGCCTGCGCGATGATATCGCCGAAGCCGGCGCCGCATGCCGTCGGGGTGAAGAACACCGGGCTGTATCCCGCCGGGCCGCACATGATGCCCGACCCGTCCGGTGCACACGGATCGGTGAACTGCTGCCCCGGTGTGACCGTGAATTGGAAGGCCGCACCAACGGCCGTCCAGTCGGCGGCCGCATTGACGACATTCTCATTCCATGACTGCGTACCGTTGAGAAACGGCCCGCCCGCATCACCCAGGAACGTCTGCAGGGGAGCGACGCCAGGGTCCCAGTGCACGCACGGTCCCCCGGGTTTGGAGGTGATACAGACGAAGGCGTCGGCAGCGACGGGACAGAGGAGGAGGAACGCAACGGCCCTGAGCCAGCTCATACGCATTGCCTTCACGTAGGCGGCTGCATATGCCGACGGACGCAGCGGTGCAATCCGCGAGCGACGGCTCAGCGTGCGGTCTGGCTGCCTGCACCGCGCCCCATGCGTCGCAAGCACGGGTCACATTGAGGTGCGCGCCGCGGTTGCGGAGCTGGACGCGACGCGACGCACCGTCGGCTGGAGGGGCGACCGGGGCAGGCGCTGCCGTGTCCGATCCGCGCGTCGCAGCGGAGTCATTGACGGATCCGGACAGTCGAAGATCTCGCAGCAGCTGGCGACATCCTCCGCGCAGATGCAGCTGCCCACGAGACAGTACCCCGCTCCGCATCCCTGCACGGTGCTGCCGCCGCCACAGTCGACCACCGGGCAATCCTCCGGGCCGACGCACGGTCCGCCGAGGTTGCACCCAACCGCCGCCGGAAACTGACACCAATCGGCCGCCGCATTGATGGCACGCAGCACGCCTTCCACCCGCACCCTCCCCCCGTCGTCGAGATCGAAGCGCGGGCACTCATCGGCCGAGCGCTGGCCAAGCGCGATGGCGACGCCGTGCAACGCTTCGTCGGGCGTCACGATGCGGTCGCGATTGCAGTCGCCGAAGCAGGTGCCCGGATTCGGCGGTGGCGCGTCGGTGATGCGGACGTCGAAGCTCCCCAACCCCTGGTCGCCCACACAGTCCGCAGCGAAGTCGCAGAACTCCCCCGTGCTGTCGCATGTGTCGCTCGTCTGCTCCGAGAACGTTCCATTGATCGTCCGCCCGCTCACGGTGCCGTCGGCGGTCAACGTGGTGCGGTACGATCGATCGATCTGACAACTGAACGGTCCAAGGTCGCAGCTGGCGTGCAACGTCTGCGCTGCCACTGCCGTCACATGCACCGCGCTACCGGTGATCGTCCCCTGCACTTCGGTGCGCAGGGCGCACTCCGGCGTGTCGGGCGTGCACATCAGCTGGCAGTCCCCCGGAGCCGTCAGATCCTGCGGCTCGAAGATGGTGCCCGACAGCTGACTGCCGTTCTGCGTGACCGGCGCAGTCAGGATGCTTGGACAGCAATCGCGCTCCCCGTCGTCCGTCGTGGTGCAACCGCGTTCGCGCACCTGCCAGAAGCCGCTGAGCTGGGCAGCCGCCGGAAGCGCCAGCCACGTCACGAGCAGCGCCGCAACAACCGTCGTCGCCCTCGCTGGGTCTTGCGTCATTGTCCCCCCCTCGTTTTGCCACCGCGCCCGTGGAGCCTGCCCTCGATGCCCCGCGAACCGCGAGTGACGCCTACTACACCAGCGCGGCAGATGGCAATGCCCCGGGCGGCCTCCGCTGTCACGCTACGGCGTGATCTGCAACCCGAAGAACACCTGCGCGGCCGCGAGCAGCATCGCCGCAATGCCAAACCACGGATGCGCGGCGCGCAGCTCCGGCCGATGCATGAAGCGCGACGTCAGTGCACCGCCGCTCAGCGCCACCACCAAGGCCACGCCGATGCGAAGATGCGTGCTGGTCCCAAGCTCCAGATCGTGCCGTAGCCACCAGGTCGACGACAGTCCCACGACCCACGAGACGAGGATCAGGGCGTACATGTACGGCGCCAGCGCGGCGTGACGCTGCAATAGCTGGCGGGCGTGACGCCGGTCGTTGCGCGCCCGCAACCCGAGCGAGCCGACGTATCCGAGCAGGGCCAGGGTCAGACCACCGACGACCGGATGGACGTATGCGAGCACCGCGTCCTCACCCCCTGCACCAAGCGCCGCCGTCTCACGCCGGCGCTGCCGAAAAATCGAAGAGCACCTTCACGGCGCCGGTCTTCCCCTGGTCCCAACAGGTCATGAACGCGTTCTTGTAGTCGTCCAGCCGATAGCGGTGCGTGATGATCGGCGTGGCATCGATG
>Ga0335069_10011096_pt1 | contig 12735 bp, 12 predicted proteins | sample Lox_Sample_11_FD_206714 | JGI IMG/M metagenome (GOLD analysis project Ga0335069, IMG submission 206714) | Soil microbial communities from Loxahatchee National Wildlife Refuge, Florida, United States - Lox_Sample_1.1 | ecosystem: Environmental > Terrestrial > Soil > Wetlands | place: USA... | reverse complement strand
GCTGTGGCTGCTGGCAGCCGTTGCGTTCTTTCTACCCTCGGCGCTGGTTGTCTCAACCCTCTCCGCGCGCTTTCCTGAAGAAGGCGGCTTTTATGTTTGGACAAAGAAAGCCTTCGGCGACTGGCACGGCTTTCTCGCCGCCTGGGTGTACTTCGTCAGCAACATTCTCTACTTTCCGACGCTGCTGCTTTCCGGCGTGGCCATGGCCAGCTACATGTTCGGCCAGACCGGCGTCAAATACTCGGAGAACCCGGCGTATGCGATCCCCGTGACAGTAGCTGGACTCTTGCTCGCATTCTTCGTCAATCTCATCGGACTCCGCTTCGGAAAATGGCCAGGATTGCTGGGAGGCGTCACTTCGTATCTGGTCGCAGGTTTACTCTGCGCGTTCGGACTCCTCGTCGCCTGGCGCTTTGGCTCTGCGACTCACTTCTATTTCCTGCCTCAGGCGACCTGGGATAATTTCAACTTCTGGTCGCAGATTGCGCTGGCGATGACCGGTCTGGAACTCGCGCCGATTTTGGGCGGCGAGATTCACGATCCCGATCGCAATATCCCACGAGCGGCATGGATCAGCGGTTTCGGTTGCGCGACGTTTTATATGGCCGGCACCGCCGCAATGCTCGCATTGTTGCCGCCTGATCGCATCAGTGCGATGACCGGCCTGGCGCAGGCTGGCGAAGCGATCGGAATGCGCTTCGGTGCTGGCTGGCTGTCACCTTGTTTCGCCGTGCTGATCACCGTGGGAGTAATAGGTCAACTCAGCACGTACATCGCCGGCAACACGCGGTTGCCTTACGCCATTGGCCTGGATCATTACTTGCCCGCAGCATTCGCTAAACTTCATCCGCGCTGGCACACGCCGCACGTCTCGATCATTACGCAGGCATTCTTCTCGACACTCTTCCTGTTATTAGCTGAGCTCGGCGAAAACCTTCGGGCCTCGTACCAAATACTGGTAGACATGGTGGTGATCGCCACGCTGATCCCATTCGTTTATATCTTCGCCAGTGGCTTCAAGTTTGGCCGCCGTATCTCTGGTCTCGCGGGCGGCGCAATTGCGATTCTTGCCGTAGTGTTGTCCGCTGTTCCGCCTCCGGGCATCGCATCGATCTGGCTTTTCGAGCTAAAGGTCATCGGCGGCACGATCGTGCTGGCGATCGCCGGACGCGTGATTTTCCTCCGGAGCAAGCGCGCGCAGTGACCTACGCGGAAGCTGTACGGTTCCTGTACTCGCTGGGCAATGAGATCCAGACGGCGAAGTTCGGCCTGGATCGCATCACGCGATTGCTTCATGCGCTCGGCGATCCGCACCGGGCGCCTGGGTTCGTTCACGTGGCAGGCACCAACGGCAAGGGCTCGACATGCGCGATGATCGAATCCGGTCTGCGCGCTACCGGCATTCGAACTGGACTCTATACGTCACCCCATTTGATTGAACCAACCGAACGGATCTGCATCAATGGAACTCCGGTCAGCAAATCAGAATTTGCCGAAGTGTTCACGACGATTCACGATACTGCTGTGCAAATGCTCGATAAAGGCGAGCTTGATCTTCATCCCACATACTTCGAGTGCGTAACTGCCATGGCTTTCCTGCTTTTTACGCGCGAGAAAGTCGAAACTGTCGTTCTAGAAACAGGGCTCGGGGGGCGGCTAGACGCGACGAACGTCGTGATGCCAAAACTTTGCGTGATTACCCCGATTGACTACGATCATCAGGTCTTTCTCGGCGACACTTTGGCCAAAATCGCGGCTGAAAAAGCAGGCATCCTGAAGGCGGGTGTCCCCGCCATTTTCGCGGAGCAGCCTCCCGAAGCGGAGGCCGTTTTGCGCGCTCATGCAAAAGGACCGTATACACTCTCGCGAGACTGGCAGATCAGCGATTTGAAGCTCACACTCCGCGACAGCCGTTTTCGCATCCGCACTCTGCAGATCACCTGTCCGCTTGCGGGCGAGCACCAAGTGGAAAACGCACGCACAGCCGCCATCGCGCTGCATGCACTGGGAGCCGGACCCGATGGGATCGCATCGGCCAAATGGCCAGGACGCCTGGAACACGTGGCTGAGCGTCCCGAAATTATCCTCGACGGCGCGCACAATCCCGCCGGAACCCGTGCGCTCGCGCAGTACATCCGCCGATTCTATTCCGGACGCAGGATCTGGATCATCTACGGTGTTATGCGCGACAAAGCGGTGGAAGAAATGACTACGATTCTTTTTCCGCTAGCTCATCGAATTGTCTTGACTGCGCCCGCCAACTCGCGCGCGATGCCGCCTGAAAACATACCAGCGGCGAACGCGGCTATCACGCATTCAGTGGCGGAGGCACTCGACGTGGTTCGAGAAGCCGCGCCGGACGATGTCATTCTGATCACCGGCTCGTTGTTTGTAGTCGGCGAAGCTCGAGCCCTCCTCGTACAATGAATTGAGTGTCGCTCCTACGTTCCGCGCTCATTACTGACCCTCTTATTGTGCTGGCCACAATCTTGTACGGAACGGCAAGTTTTCTGATGTCTTTCTTCGATCCTGACCGGCGCAAGCAGAACGCCGTTGAACGGGCCTGGGCGCGGGCGTTGCTGGTGGTTAGCGGGGTCAAGGTTAAGATCGAGGGCCTTGAAAAAATCAAGCCCGATGGCAGCTACATTTTCGTATCGAATCACTTGAGCTACATGGATACGCCAGTTGTTCTGGCGAACATTCCCGTGCGTTTCCGTTTTCTCGCGAAAAAAGGACTGTTTCAAATCCCCTTTCTCGGCTGGCATCTCGGCCGCGCCGGTCATATCCGTGTTCCCCGAGGCGATGCGCGGGCGGCGGTGAAGACCATGTATCTGGCGGCGCAGGTTGTCCGCGATGAAGGCATATCGCTGCTTGTATTTCCCGAAGGCGGCCGCTCGCACGATGGGAGCCTCGGTTCCTTCAAGGAAGGCGCCGCGCTTCTGGGTATTCAATCCGGCGTTCCACTGGTTCCGATGTGTCTCAAGGGAACTCGTGAGGTCTTGCCGTTCGGATCGGGCAATATTCGCCCAGGAACCGTAATCATGCGCATCGGCGATCCGATTTCCACGACCGATGCCTCGCCGCGAGATCGTATGCGGATCACGGAAGAACTGCGGCACCGGATTGTATCTTTATTGGAGGAACAACCGATTCATGCATAGATTCCTGGCCGTCCTTCTGTTGCCGTTCACGGCATTCGCTCAGCCTCCGCGCAGCGATGTCAAGCCACCTCCAATGGACATCACCGAGTACAAGCCGCGCTCAACACTCGTGGTCCCGCAGCACCCCCTCACTCGCGCAAAGTATCCGTTCATCGACGTCCATAATCATCAGGACTCGCTGATGTCTACAGACAAGCTGAACAAGCTGGTGAAGGAGATGGATGGCATCAACCTGCAAGTGATGGTCAACTTGAGCGGTGGATATGGCGATCGGCTGGAGAAGGGCGTGGCCAACATGAAGGGCCACTATCCGAAGCGGTTCATCGTGTTCGCGAACATCGACTTCACGGACATTGACAGACCCGACTACAGCAAGCGTGCAGCGGCGCAACTCGAGCGCGACGTCCACAATGGCGCGCAAGGTCTGAAGATCTTCAAGAATTTCGGAATGGACTTGAAGGATACCAAGGGCCAGCGCATCCACGTGGATGATGCGCGCTTCGATGAACTTTTCGAGACTTGCGCGCGGTTGAAGATTCCAGTACTGATTCACACAGCCGAGCCCTGGTCGTTCTTTCAGCCGATCGATCAATACAACGAGCGCTGGCTGGAGCTGAAGACTCACCCAGCGCGTGCGCGTCCGCCGGATAAGTACCCGAGCTGGGAAACCTTGATCGGCGAGCAGCACAACCTATTCGCGCGCCATCCGAATACGACATTCATCGATGCTCACCTGGGCTGGCTCGGGAGCAATCTCGCTGAACTTGGCAAGCTACTCGACCGGCTGCCTAACGTGAACACTGAAATCGGCGCCGTGCTCTACGATCTTGGCCGCCAACCCCGCTTCGCGCGGGAATTTCTGATCAAGTATCAGGATCGAGTGATGTTCGGAAAAGACGCCTGGAACGCCGAGGAATACTACACTTACTTCCGCGTGCTCGAAACGGCCGACGAATACTTCGATTACTACCGGAAATACCACGCGTTCTGGCAAATGTACGGTTTGGATTTGCCGGACGAAGTTCTGCGCAAGATGTACTACAAGAACGCGCTGCGGATTGTGCCGGGCATCGATCCGACCCCGTTTCAGAATTGAGAAAGAGCGTGAAGCAACAACACTCAGTTAAGAAACGTTTTATCCAGAGGATTCGGGACGCACAAAACCGAGGATCTTTTTGGATTCAAACGACACCTGGTGGACTAGATGCTCTTCAGCCGTCATAGAATAAGCTGAGATGCGCGCATTCGTCACTGGGGCTACCGGATTGCTGGGCAGCAATCTTGTGCAGGCGCTCCTCGATCAGGGGCACGAGGTGCGCGGCCTGGTCCGGTCGAAGGAAAAAGCGCAGAAGGTATTTCCGAACCAGAAGATTGATTTCGTCACTGGCGATATGAGCAACATCGGCTCCTTCGCGGCCAGTCTCGCCGGATGCGACGTTTTATTTCACACAGCTGCTTATTTCCGCGAATACTATCAACCCGGCGACCATAAAGCCACGCTCGAGAAGATCAACGTGCAAGGAACGGTCGACTTACTGATCGCGGCTGAGAAACAGGGAGTGAAAAAGGCGGTTCACATCAGCTCTGCCGGCGTGATCGGGCGCAAGCCGGACGGCAGCCCCGGAGATGAAAGCAGCCTTCCGGACGATCATGCGACGAAGAATCTGTATTTCCAGAGCAAGATCGATAGCGAGTTGGCGATCAAGCGCTTCCTCAAGGAACGGTCGCTCCCAGTAACGATGATTCTGCCATCGTGGATGTGGGGACCGGGCGACTGGGCGCCGACTTCGGCCGGAAAACTGATTCTGGACTTCCTGCAAAGGAAGTTGCCCGGTGTAGTCGATGGCGGAAGTTCGATCGTGGATGTGCGCGACGTTGCTGCCGCCACGGTTAACGCAGCCGAGCGTGGCAAATCGGGCGAGCGCTACATCGTGGGCGGCCACTACTTTGAGTTTTCGGAAGTTCTTGCAACGCTTGAGCGCGTAACTAGCGTACCTGCTCCGACGCGTAAGATTCCGTATGCGCTCTCGCTCGCTGTTGGCGCTGCATCGGAGACCTGGTCCCGCTTGACTGGCGCCAAGGCCTTGGTCACGCTCGCCGGAGTCCGCACCATCCATGGAAAGAACTCTGTGGATTCGAGCAAAGCCATTCGCGAGCTTTCGGCTAGTTTCCGGCCATTTGAAGAAACCGTGCGGGACGAAGTCGCGTGGTTCCGCGGTCACGGCTACACTAACTAGACGATGAAGAAAGACGCAATTTTATCATCGATCCTCGATATCGGGATCGTACCGGTGGTGCGTACGGATACGACCGAAGGCGCTATTCACGCCATTGAAGCGATTTACCGCGGTGGCATCCGAGCGGCCGAGATCACTATGACGGTTCCCGGCGCGATCCGAGCCCTCGAAAAAGTCGCCGACAAATTCGGCGACCAGATCGTCTTGGGCGCCGGAACAGTGCTGGATCCGGAGACTGCGCGGGCGTGCATGCTAGCCGGCGCCGAGTTTATTGTGACGCCAAGTTTGAAACCGGCAACGATCGAGATGGCCAAGCGGTATTCGAAAGTGATTACTCCGGGCGCGCTGACGCCGACCGAAGTTCTGACAGCGTGGGAAGCCGGTGCGGACATGGTGAAGATCTTTCCATGCAGCGCCGTGGGCGGAGCCAAGTACATCAAGGCTCTCCGTGCGCCATTCCCGCAGATCGAGATGATTCCGACCGGAGGCGTCACGCTCGAAACGATAGGTGATTTCTTGCGTGCGGGCGCGGCAGCCGTAGCAGTCGGCGCGGAACTGATCGACTCGAAGCATATTCACGAGGGCAGGTACGAAGTATTCGAAGAGCGAGCGCGCCGCTTCCTGGATGCGATCGCGCAAGCTCGCGCCGCTTAGGAAAACAGCCGGTCGAAAATCTCGCGCGTGCGGTTCTGGATCTTCGATAGCTCTACTTTGAGCGGTTGATGATTCAGGTGCTCCGGTGTCCAACGGTGCACTAGCTCCGTTAGAACTTCAAGCTGAGAATCGGAATTTGGAAGGCTAGCTTCGGCGTGGCCTGAATAAACCCGAAGTCCATGATCCATGGCGCGGTAAAACGTCGCAGCGTCGCGCAGGAACTCGGCGTCAGCGCGTTCGAGGTGTCCCATCGCTTCAATGATGTTGATTCGTTCGGGAGTATTCAGCACCTTGTAGAAGATGCCGGCCGCCTTCAGCCTCAGGTACAGAAGCGAAAAATCAATATCATAGAACCCGCCCAGTCCAGCCTTCAGCGGATGGCCGGCGCCGAGTTCCTTTTCAAGTCGCAGGCGCATCTGCCGAAGATCCTTTTTTGAGCGGCCGCTCTGACCATACCGCCGCCAATCCACCTGTTGGAGTTCGTTAAGGAATGTCGTAGCGCGTTCGGTATCGCCCGCGACAGCGCGCGACTTCATGTACGCGATGCCTTCCCAGGCTTCAGCGTTCTTGGCGAAATACTCCTTGTAGGAAGCTTCGGTTTGTACCAACGCTCCGGCGCTTCCGTTCGGCCGGAGGCGGGTATCGACAGCGAACATCAGGCCGGTACCGGTGTAGGCGGTGATCAGATCGATCATGCGGCCGGCGACGCGGGTCCAGAAGAGATGTTCGGCGTGGTCGGCGTCGGGAATCACGAATAGCAGGTCGGCATCCGAGGCAAGATCGAACTCACGCATGCCCAGGCGGCCAAGCGAAATCACCATGAGCTGATTGTGGAGTTCGTATGCGGGAGTAGACGGCGGATGGCTAACGGCAACCTGATCGAGCGCCATGCGATAGCAGGCCGCAATCGCGGCGTCGGCCAAGTCGGAAGTACTTACCAGCGTCTCGAACACGGGAATACGGAGACACATGCTGCCAGCCTGGATACGAAACATCTCGCGGCGGAAAAAGCGACGCAGTTCGGAGATGTCATCGTATTCGGCTGTCTCTTCGGAGTACGGCGACTTCGCCGGAAGACGATTCAACTCTTGCATCAATTCCGGAACGCGAATCAGCTCTTCGGCAAAGTAAGGGCTGTGATCGAAGATGTCGAGCGTATGCCGTGCGATGGTGTCATTCGAATTCAGCAGCGCCAACAACGGCGCGTTGGCGACGATTTTTTCGAGGAAGTGCTCGAAAGGGCCGGACGCGCGGCGCAAGCCCGCGCGTGAAACAGTGCGCGCAAGATCCGGAGCACATTCGTCGAGAAAGCGCACCAGGTTGCTTTGGACGACTTCGGGCTTGTCGTGTCCATCGACTTCAGCTGGTGCAGGAGGCGGCGAATTGTAGTAGCTCGGACGTTGCGCATGAATGACGCGCTGGTAGATTTCCTGCACCGCCTCGAGATGTGCATTTAATTCGTGCAAAAGCTTCTCGCCCGAGGGAGCACTGCCGAGTTGCGCGATCGGCATTTTCTTGGCCAGCAGGTCCAGATCGTCGGGAGAGGTGGGGAGGGTATGAGTCTGACGATCGTCGGCAAACTGCAAGCGATGTTCGAGATTGCGAAGGAATCGGTACGCGGAGACTAAGCGGCCATATTCGGCTGCCGAAAGCAAGTCTTTATCGCTGAGCCGCGCGAGTGCGAGCATGGTGCCGCCGTGGCGCACCCACGGCACACGCCCCCCATGCAGACGCTGCAGGCACTGGACCAGGAATTCGATATCGCGAATTCCGCCTGGGGCCAGCTTGATATCGAAAGCCTGCTTACCTAGCCTGCGGCGGCTGAGCTTTTCGCTGATGCGCTCGCGAGTCGCGGACACTGCTTCTACCGCCGAGAAATCGAGGGTCGTGGAGTAAATCAACGGCTCGACGGCATCAAGCACTTGTCGTCCAGTTTCGACGTCGCCAGCCGCGATACGCGCCTTGATCAACATTTGCAACTCCCAATCCCGGGCGCGGGTCTGATAATAGCGTTTGGCACCGTCCAACGAAATACACACTTCACCAAGGCTGCCATCGGGACGAAGGCGCAGATCCACGCGGTAGCACATGCCCTCCGCTGTGTAGGTGGACAGCAGTTCCGTGTAATGATTGGCGACTTTTTTGTAGAACTCTTTGTTCGAAATTGGAGTTGGACCGGTGGTCTCGCCGTTTGCTGTATAGACAAACATCAGATCGACGTCGGAGCTGTAGTTCAATTCCCGGCCGCCCAGTTTTCCCAGCGCGATGACGGACATTCCACATTCGTGGGTGACGCCATTCTCGTCGGTGTATTGCGGAACTCCGTATCTGCCAATAAAATCCGCGCGGATCCGCTGATAGATGACATCGAGAATGGAGTCGGCTAGGTTGGACAATTCCTCGGTGGTATCGGATAAAGCACAGAAGCCGCAAACATCGCGGATCAGAATCCGCAGCATTTGCTGACGCCGGAAGAGAGCAATCGAGAGAGCATCGGGAATTCCCGTGGGTTGGTGCCGGAGGAATTCGATGAGACGTTTCTTGTACTCGTCGGCAAGAAGAACCCGATCCATGGCCGTGAGCTGCTCGACCCAGTAGGGATGCTGGAGAATCTCTTCGGAGAGGAACCGACTATGAGCGTAGACGGCAACCACGTACTGAAGACCAGACTGCGACAACGCCAGATGCTGGAAGGCCCCGGGTTGTCGCTGCCGGAGAGTATCGAGGCAATGGACGCACGCGTCGGGATCGGCCGAGGCGACCAGCAACATTTCAAGCTTGTTCTGTATTCCTGGCGGAAGGCCGGTCAACAGGCGACCAAGTTCATCGTGGGCACGGCGCGGCTGACGGAATGCAATCGCTTCAAGCAGACTGGGCATGCGCGGCTAGACAACTTGGTCTACCAGCGTGATTATATCGTGCGGACGAATAACGCCGGGTTCCAACACGCGGGCGTACATACCGCCGAGGCCCCAACGTGGGCTTGCAGGATCGTGATCTTTCGCTAATTGATCGAAAATCGCTTTCTGGATACCGGGATAGACATTGAGCGTGACGCAAGGCGCGCGACGCTTGGTGAGTTCGAAATAAACATCGCCGGCGCGGAATCGTTGGCCGATGCGCAACTGACGCCGTTCGAGACCGACGGTAGTGAGGTTCTCTCCGAGGGCGCCCGGAAATACCCCGAAACCTTGCGCGGTTAACTCATCAAGCCCTTCGGAAGTGATCAAGAGGAGAGCTTGATTGGGGCCACCATGAACGCTGGGTTTGGCCCACCGATCGCCGCGGATGCCTTCCATTGTCACGTATGCTTCTGGAATCGGACGCTTGGGGATGCCGCCGGGAGAGATATTGACATGCAGAACGGAACCCGTCATGTTAACTGACGCCCGCAATTTCACCTGTGGAACTATGTATCGACCGCGAGGTCAATGCAGGTCTCGATGGCCCCAGATTTTTGGAGGCTCCCCGGGTTGAGGCTTCTCTTCCTTCGGTTCGGCGATCCGCGGCGGCGGAAGATAGACGATTTCACGATCGTCTACCGGCCTGCCCTTTCCTTTTAACTTCGCTTCAATCGGTTTCCAACAATCGCCGCAGATGTCGTACATTTTTCCGTCAATCACTTTTCGTAGACAGCGCTTCGATGCGTTACAGAGATCGCAGAGGATCATAATTCACCTTCCGTGCTTTCATGATCGCAAATGAAGACACGGCAGTGCTAACTTCCCTTGGTCGAAAGTCCGCGGACGATGATGCGGAGTCCCTTGTTGTATTGGCGATCGAAGTCTTGCATCGCTGAGTTTCCGCTCAGAACCATAGTGGGCCGCTTTGAGCCGATGCGTTGCGCGCGTTGATCGGGATCGTATCGCGGATCGCGTTTGCCGGACTCGGGGCATATCGCTTGCTCCTCGATGGTAAAGCCAATCGTGTAACAGTAAATCGTTTTGAGCGTGCATATTGCTTCCTGGGGGGACAATCCTGCATCAACGAAATGCTGCAAGCCGGCTTCCATTGGCTCGAAGGCGCGCGCGTCAGTCAGATAAGTACTGCTGAACATTTTTGCTCCGTCGCGATGGCGGAGGAGCATTTTGCGGAGACGCTGGCCGAAGGTCAGGCCCCACTCGTCCCAATGTCCCTTCACATGCGGTCCGGGCAACATCTCGGCGATCGATGAGGCAAGCATTTGGCTGGCCATCTCATCCAGCAATTCTTGCTTGCTTTTGAAGTGCCAATAGAGCGCAGGCGCCTTGACGCACAATTCACTCGCCGACCGGCGCAGTGTCAGTCTTCCGACTTTGTCGAGGAGCCGCAAAGTAACGGCGGCCACCCTCTTTCGATCAAGAGCCATTTATTGATAACTTAACAGCGTTAAGGAGAACTGAAATCAACGGGACATGTATGGGTGGAGCGGATGGGCAGCGGAATTGCGACGAATGTGCATCATCACGGTTGGCCGCTTACCGTCTGGTCCCGGTCAGCGGAAAAATGGGCAAGCTCAGAGGGCTTGATGTCAACTCGGCGCACATCGTACGCGAAGCAGCGCAAGGAGTGGACGCCGTCATTACTTCGCTTATGGATGACGCCTCCGTACTCGATGTCGTGCGAGGAGCTGATGGCCTGCTGTGCGGAATGGATCGAGGGGCGGTCACATTGGAACGAGCACAATCTCGCCCGATGGCAGCAGACGGATCGCGGATCTGCATGTAAAACGCGGCAGTTATTATCTTGCCGCGCCCGGTATTCGGAAGGCCGGATGCCGCGGCGGCAGGCAAGCTTGTCACGGCTGGCCGGCGGCCCTCTGGAAGTCGTGGAGAGTGTTCGTCCCGTGCTCGAAAGCTTCACGCAGAAGATCATCGTAGTGGGTCAAGATCCTGGCGCGGCCGCGAGTACGAAGCTGGCATCGAATTTCTTCGCAGCGAGTCTGTGGGAGGTTATCGCGCAGTGTTCTCGTTTGCAGAGAAGCGAGGGGTGTTGGACCCGATGGCGTCCTTGCTGAAGATGCTTCTGCCGATGGATGAATACATCAACCGCATACTGGACCGAGGTCAGAGAAACCGGGGTTTACGCTGGACGCCGGCATGAAAGACATCCGATTGCTCTTGGACGCGGCGGGCGAAGTTCAGGTGCCTTTGCCGTTCGCCTGTGTAATCCGCGACAAATGCCTTGCAGCTCAGGCGCTGGGTCTGGGACAGCAGGATTGGTGCGCATTCACCGAGATCGCGCGAGTTTGAACGATCGGACGCAGTTCTAACTGGGAAGCTGGTTGACCCTCCTGAGCTGTGGGAACAGCCACGTCCAGATTGCGACGACGGCGAGTGTTCCCAGGCCGCCGAGGATCACCGCCGGCACCGTCCCGAACCATTGTGCTGTAACTCCCGATTCGAATTGGCCGAATTCATTCGATGCGCCGATGAACAGAGAATTTACTGCGCTGACGCGGCCACGCATCTCGTCGGGCGTGGCGAGTTGAACGAGTGTATGACGGATGACGACACTGACCATGTCACAAGAACCCGAGAGCACGAGCGCCGCGAGCGAGAGTGCGAAGCTGCGCGAAATTCCAAACACGATGGTGAATACACCGAAGCCGCTGACGAAGGCGAGCAACGTGGGGCCAGCTTGACGGCGAAGCGGCCAACGCGAGAGCGTAATGGCCATCAGAACTGCGCCCGCGCTTGGTGCGCCGCGAAGGAGTCCCAGCCCATAGGGTCCGGTGTGCAGAATCTCTCGAGCATAAACTGGCAGGAGCGCGACGGCTCCGCCGAGCAGTACGGCGAACAGGTCGAGAGATATTGCGCCCAGGACGAGTTTGTTGCGCCAGATATAGCGGATGCCTTCGAGCATCATCGACAGCGACGCAGGTTGATGCAGCCGTAAGGCGGTTTCGAGCCGGACAAGCCCCATCAGAGCAAGACCGCACAGGCAAGAGATTGCCGAGCAGACGTAAACAGGGACAGGGCTGGCCGCGAAGCCATAGATCAGGCCGCCGAGGGTCGGCCCGGCGAGCAATGCCATTTGAAGAATGGATGAACCCCAAGTGACGGCATTGGGAAAGTGAATTGGCGCTACGAGCAATGGCAGGAAAGCCTGGCTCGCAGGCATGTTGAAGGCGCGCACGGTCCCATTGAGCAGCAACACGGCATAGATTGGCCAAACTGTCGCCAGGCCTTGAAACGTGAGCACAAGAAGAAGGAGCGAGCAGATCGAGAAAGCAGCGTAGCAGCACTGCAAGATACGCTGCCTGGGAATCCGGTCGGCTGTGTGTCCGGCGACCAAGAATAACAGGATTCCAGGGGCGAACTGCGCGAGCCCCGCTAGACCTAGATCCAGCGGGCGGTGCGTGAGACTATATATCTGCCACCCGACTGCGACGGATTGCATTTCCGAAGCCACGGTGACAAGAATCCGGGCGCAGATGAAGTAGCGGAAATTTGAATATGTGAAGGCAGCGAAGGCAGGGCTGGGAGCACGCGGCGTCAATAGTCAGATTGACATACTTTTGAGACAGCCAAGCCCGAACTCCTGACGATATGCCCTTTCGATGATCAGTCCGGGTCCGGTTGCTTCGACCTGTCGCGTAGGACTATGATGAAGCTGGCAGAGCGGGAGTAATTCAGTGGTAGAATGCCAGCTTCCCAAGCTGGACGTCGCGGGTTCGAGTCCCGTCTCCCGCTCCATTTTTT